>Ga0247839_1008145_pt1 | contig 11149 bp, 13 predicted proteins | sample LaCruzMarch2015__6_FD_192405 | JGI IMG/M metagenome (GOLD analysis project Ga0247839, IMG submission 192405) | Freshwater microbial communities from meromictic Lake La Cruz, Castile-La Mancha, Spain - LaCruzMarch2015_16m | ecosystem: Environmental > Aquatic > Freshwater > Lake | place: Spain...
TCCAAAATATGATGGCATGAGTTCGGAAGAAGTCTACGACATCTTGTACGAGAATGCGGAAAAAATTGACATCGGTGGTTTAATTGACAAGATGTTAGATGAGCACTTGGATGGTGAAGGCGACGAAGGCGAAAGCGGCGACGGAGATCAAGAAGGCCCAGAAGGCAAGGGTCGTCCAAAATTGTCCGCAGAAGATAAGAAAAAAATCCGTGATGAAATTAAAGAAGCTGTCTTAGCGGCCGCGGCGGCGAGTGATGGTGCAGGCAACTTACCAGCAGGTGTCAAGCGTATCATCGAAGATATGACAGCGCCTAAGATGAACTGGCGCGAATTGCTGCGTATGCAATTAGAGAGTACTATCAAGTCAGACTATACCTGGATGCGTAGTAGTCGCAAGGGCTGGCACCTTGATTCGATCATGCCAGGAATGAAGTTTGATCCAATGATTGATATTGCTGTGATGTTGGACGCATCCGGATCAATCAGTGAGACCATGCTCAAAGACTTTTTGAGTGAGATCCAAGGTATCATGGACTCGTTCCCTGCATACAAAATCCATGTTGTGACCTTTGACACTGAATGCTACAACCCTGCACAATATGATAGTGACAACCTTGACAGTATGATTGACTACGAAGTCAAAGGTGGCGGTGGTACAGACTTTGATTGTATCTTCACTTATTTGAAGAACGAAGAAATCACACCACGCCGACTGATTATTTTTAGTGATGGATATACTTTCGGAAGTTGGGGCGATGAGAATTTTTGTGATACAACATTTATTCTACACGGAACAACAACTATTGTTCCACCGTATGGACAAGTCACGTATTACGACGAAAATAAACAGTAAACTTGTTTAGATAGTACCGCCTAATCGGAGATAGTCCTCGTATAACTGCTCGAGGCTTTTCTCCGATTTTTTATGTTTGGCGTAGTTATCGGTGTCGCTTATCAATCGCAGATTAGATATATCGCTAATAACATTCACCGGAACATCGTTTAAAAACCCATCTGTGACGCTGTAGATATGATCCACATGCCAGTACTTGCTTCGTTTGCCTTCGGGATCTATTTGCTGTTGGTGTCTGTAGTATTGTGTTTCGGCATATTGATGGCACCTACGTCCGTACTGATCCCGTGTAAGGCCTTCTGAAGTAAATTGTTTGGTCTTATAAACTTCTGCCCAATATTCTGAACGTTGTTCTGCTAAAACTTTTTTAACAGAGTCCGCTTTGCTTACATTGTCAACGCCGTATTTTGCAAGTGCCTTTTCACGACGGATTTGCTTAACAGACTCAAGACTGCTGGCATTTTTTACTCCGTATTTTTCCACGGTAGTCGCTTGCATCTTTGCTCGTACAGATTCTGCCCCTGCTGGAGTTTTAGATCCGTATTTGGCAAGGTTGGTTTGGTATCCTTTGTTTAGTACCGCAGAACAAGACCTGTGATGTGCCGAGCAAATATATTTGCCACTTTTGGTTTGATTGGTTGCTTTTTGACCACATCCATAGTGGCAGAAATGTTGAAAACTAAATATCATTGCTGTCACTTCCTTTCAGTGTTAGAGTAGTTGGATATTCCAGTATCGCGAACTACACCCTTATTTAGCACCGGTTGACCTCAATATCCATTTGTAGTATAATAGCAGTATAGTAAACAAATGGAGTTGAAGAATATGGCAGTTAAATCCTGGTTCCTAAGTGTAGTGGACACTGCGACCCACAAGCCTGTAATCCACAAGATGTTTTTTACAGCACCCGAAATGAACAAGTTTATTAAAGAACAAAAGATTGTTGAGGAATACAAGAAGCCTCAATACTACATCGTAAAAGAGAATTACTAATGTCATTGCAAGAGCTTAAACTTCAAGCTGGTATCCAAGACAATCCAGATCAAGAAGGCCTAGACTTATATGCCGAGTTGATTGTGCGGGAATGTGCTGATCAGATTGTAGCAAGGGGAACAGATTGGGTTGATTTTGCTCCAAGTCAAACAGGTGTGAGACCGGAGTATTGGGCTATGGCTCAACAGATCAAGCAACATTTCGGAGTTGAAGAATGAACGAGAAGATTAGAGAACTTATGATGAAGGCTACTAAAGATATGCCAGAAACATATTATTGGCCAGGGCAGTATGTTGAAAAGTTCGCCGAGTTGCTGGTAGAAGAATGCATCAAGGCAGTTGATTATTCTGGTGGCGATAATGCACAATACCATATGGATTCTATTAAACAACATTTCGGAGTTGAAGAATGAAAATACTTATCGTTGGATTTATCTTGATTTCTGCCATTGGAATAGTGTATAATTATACTATGAAATATAAGACTCTAATTAACTTACACTGCAAGGATAGAAATAAAAAATAATTTTAGATATAATGGTCAACTGTACAACAGATACTATGCTTGGTTTCCAACACAGGTTTCAAGTGGCGCATGGACATGGTTAACTACCTACTATGCCCGCGAGGTTAGGGGGCAGGGTTGGATTACAATGACCTTGTTTGAATTTATGTTAGACACACTACAGGATACAAATAATGAATAAGTTTTTTAAATGGTTTGTAGAGAATAATTTACAAATTAACTGGTTTTTAATTGGCTACTTTTTTAGCATCGGACTAACTGCATTGGCAGAAGGCAATTATAGTGGCGCCGCAATCGGCTTTGGTTTTGCCTTGGCAAACTACTTGTTAAACCGCAGGTAAGCAAATCAGTTTTACCAAAACACCCCATTTAGGGGTGTTTTTCTTTACAAAAATAAATTAACGGCGTATATTAGTGTTAAATATCTATATGGACAATACAAACGACTCAACCCAAATTACCATTGCTGATCTTGATACTATTAAGAACATTATCGATCTGGCCTGCACACGTGGTGCATTCCGTGGTTCAGAAACTAGTCAAGTTGGCGCTGTCTACGACAAGCTCACAGCATTTTTAGAAGCAGTAATAGCACAGGCGAAAGCCCAAGAATCAAACAACGCCGATGCCGGCGAAACTCAAGGAGAATGATATGGCATTTATGAAACACGTAGGTAAACACGGAGATCGTAAGGTCTGCATCCTGTTCCGTCAGGTCCCTGGTGAAGGTCACATGTGCTTGTGTATCTATCCAGAAGTATTACCAGCACACTGGCAAGATTCAATCCAACGTGCATTGGAAAGTGATGTTGCTCAACAAAGCGAAGAATTAGCCGATGCATTACATCGTAGTTTCCTGCCGGACGGTCGTGCTGTGTTAGAAACTCTGCATCAAGAGCGCATGATTAAGAAAATTCGCACTAGTGACGTTATTGTAACGCCAAATAACGAAGCTAGGATTCGTCTTGATGAACTTAATAAGATGCTCAATGAAATGAAACAAGGCGAAGCTGCTATCAAGAAGATGGCCGAGAATGATGCTAGCCGTGGCATGGTAGCTCCAGAAGTTAAACGTAAGGCAGAGGCAGAATTCAAAGCTAGCCAAGCACAAAAAGCAGATCCTGCTTATGTTGCTCCTCCTACACTTACTGCCGGGCAAGATGGCGCATTATCAGATCGTGACATTGCCTCTAACATGTTGGCGCAGGCCAAGGCCATGGAAATCAATGCTAGAAGTATGGTAGCAGAAGCTGCTCGTATGAAGAAGGATGCAGAACGTATGGATCCAACAGTATCAGCTCGAGTAACAGCACCACTTCCGGTTGGCGAGACAGTAGACGCTCCTAAGAAACGCACACGCGGTCCTAACAAACCAAAGACTGCGGTAGCTGATGCCACACAATGATGATTTTTTAACCCAATGGGAACACATTCTTGCTGATGTAAACAAAACTGATGTTCCCTTAGAATGTATCAAGAAAGTTGTAATTAAACTCGACGGTGGAAAACAAAAGACCATTAACGTACACACTTTACGCAAACAAGGTTTAGAGTTGGAAGAGGTCGAAAGTATGCTTACTCGATACTTTGCAGAAAACGATCATCAAATCCGCGATGTAGACTTTGTAGTAGATGTTACCGCCGTGGCAAATCTTGTACAACCCGAAACTGATAAGCTGTTAGGCAAACTCTAGATCGCAAGGTCTAGAGTTTTCTGCTATAATACAGTATGGCCATCACTACACCGTATCGTTCTGCTGAAGCTGAAAAGTTATTTAAAGCATCCGAATCTATTGTGGTCAACGGCAAGGTAGTTGTCTGCAGAGATGTTAAAGTACACGAGTTTACCATGAGCGATGTAGAGGATCCAGACTTGTATGCGGCCCAACCCATATACGAATGGCAGCAAAGCGAACAGGGTAAGTGGGTTATGGAACACGCAATAGAAAAACCATTCTGGCATCGTAGTGTTGATCCCGCTAGCCACGGACACAAATACTATATCATTGCCCGCCTTCGAGAACAAGATCAAACATACTGGGCACTTAAATGGCAAAAATCTTAGTAACTGGCGGCCTAGGTTTTATCGGTCATAATGTAGTGGCCAACCTCGAAGCACAAGGCCACACAGTTATCATCACCGATACCCAAACAACATATGGTATCATACCCAAGGACGAGCTAGAGTATCTATTGGACGAACGTAGGCGTAGATTACATACCACTCGTATCTATGGAGTTGACATTACCGACCAAGATGGTATTCGTTGGTTATTGCGTGAACACCGGCCTGATACGGTCATACACTTGGCCAGCTTCCCTAGACAAAAAGTAGTTAACAGTAATCCTGCATGGGGTAGTCGTGTAATGATTGAAGGCTTGATTAATCTATTAGAAGCCAGTGTTGAATATCATGTTAGAAAGTTTGTTTATGTTAGCAGTAGTATGGTCTATGGCAATTTTAAACACACCTACTTTGATGGTGTAGACGAAAACCACGACACAGCTCCTATGGGACAGTATGGCATAATGAAACTTGCCGGTGAATCTCTAGTAAAAGACTACCAGCGTCGCACTAACCTAGCATACACTATCGTCCGACCCAGTGCTGTATATGGCCCATTGGATGTAGAAGATCGTGTGGTATCAAAGTTCCTGTTAACAGCCATGCGTGGTGAGGAACTACAGGTCAACGGTGGCAAAGAGCTATTAGACTTTACATTTGTTAGCGATGCCGCAGATGGGATTGCTAGTGCGGCTATTAGCCAGGACACAGATAACATGACTTATAATATAACAAAAGGAAATGCTCACACCTTATTAGCGGCGGCCGAGTTAGCGATTAAAATTGTAGGGCAAGGAACTATACAAGTTAACGACCCAGACGATAACTTTCCTAGACGTGGGCAGTTAAATATAGCCAATGCATATAATGATTTCGGTTATATACCTGAGGTAAACATAGAACAAGGCTTCCAAGAATACTATAGCTGGCTTAAAGACTCTACCTACTTTAATAGACAATTGTGAACGGCCTTAAAATACCTTTTACAGGATTAAAGAAGCAGTATAACACTCTTCGCACAGAGATATTAGATGCTACAGACGAAGTCCTACGCTCAGGGCAACTGATGTCGGGCAATTATACAGCTGAATTTGAAAACTGGTTAGCCAAAAAGAACCACAGCAAATATGCTGTAACTTGTCATAGTGGCAGTCAAGCCCTAGAGATAATTGCTGAATACTATCGATTACAAACAAGTGTAAACCCACCCAGAGTAGTTGTACCCGCAATGACCTATGTAGCAACTGCCAACGCATTTATTCGTGCAGGGTGGGAAGTATATATTGCTGATACTGATGCATATGGCCTACTAGATAAAAAGAAAATACCACACGAGTTAAGTGTGCAAGCAACGGTGCTAGTGGGCTTATACGGTGCGGCAGTAAATGCTGGTCGTTTCTGGGGTACTGACTTGATCATCGAAGATGGCGCCCAACACTGGTTAAGCAATAACTGTAGTCGCATAGGCAATGCCACAGCGATATCGTTTGATCCAATGAAGAACTTAAATGCCTATGGCAACGGTGGTGCAGTGGTTACAGATGATATGGACCTATTAGAATTTGCCCGCGAGTGGTGTAATAACGGTAAACCTAAACACACCAACATTGGCACTAATAGTCGTATGAGCGAAATCGACTCAGCCCAACTGATGGTTAAAACAAAGTATATCGACGCCTGGCAGGACCGCCGCAAAAATATTAGTTTATACTGGATGGGCCGATTAAAGAATACCGGCATTAGAAGTTTAATTACAGCACAAAATTTTGAAACTCATTGCTATCATAAGTTTGTTATAGACTGTGATCAACGCGATGTAGTTGCTCGTAACTTAGATATTAAAGGTATTGAAACAAAGGTACACTATCGTGAACCCTTGCATGAGTTGCCAGCTTATAGTGATTATAGTGGTCCGGATATATTAAGCGTGGCCAGTGCATTAAGTAGACGAGTGTTATCACTTCCATGTTACTCGGAATTAAGCGATTTGGAAGTAGAATACATAATCGATAGTGTGCTCGATTGTGCTCAAAGCTAAATAAAAGTGTAGTTCGCGGAAGTGGAATTCCCAACTACTCTAACAGTTTATAAGGAACTATCAGCTTGCCTATTTATCTTTACGTCAAAACCCATAATATAACTGGGTTAAAATACCTCGGAAAAACTACAGCAAAAGATCCACACAAATATTCAGGATCGGGCTTATACTGGAAACGGCATTTACGAGAGCACGGAAAAAATTACATAACAGACATATTGCTTATGACCGAATCGAAAAAAGAGATAAAAGAACAGGGTATCTACTACAGTACTCTGTGGGATATTGTTAATTCTCGTGATGCGTATGGAAATAAACTGTGGGCTAACTTAAAACCAGAAGAGGGCGATGGCGGTGAGACCAACTGCCCATATCGGCCTGCTTGGAATAAAGGTATAAAATATATAGATTACTATAGTCCAGAAAATGCTGCAACGGTAAGCAAGAATATGTCTGCTTCTAGAATCAAAAAATCTAAAAAAGAAAAAATAGATAGAAAAGGCAAGTCACATAAAGAATATTATGGCCTAGAGAGGGCGGCGATTATAAGCGCCAAAATTAGTAAAGGCAACAAAGGACGCACTGTATCAGACAATCGAAAACAAGAATTATCAATTTGCATGTCGGGGGAGTCAAATCCTGCAAAACGACCCGATGTTCGTAATAAACTTAGTACTAAATCAGCAGGCCCTAATAATTCTCAGTCGACTATACCAAAAGACGTTTATGCTACAATATTAAACACACTAAACATCACTACGCTCACAGTACGAGAAATTGCAAAAATGTTCAAAGTCGGCGATCAACAAGTGGCACGGATTAAAAAATATTCTACTAGATCTTTATGAATATTTTTTGTTGTAGTGATCTTGTAACCAGCCCCACTCAAATGACATAGCCAGTTTACTGTAATTTCCGTTGACTAATTTATAATATTCAACTGCGTCGTTTGCACCCAATAGACACCAGCTAGCATTTACCCCTTCTGCTTTTGTTAGCCAGGTGTTTAATCTATATTCGGTCTCAACATCGCAGTTATTACTTAAATAATAAGTAAGTTTAAGTGTTTCTCTAAAAGAAGTTCTCCATGTTGACCAAGGGTCAGAGTTAAATTGCGCTACTCCGGAGTTAATAGGAACTACGACATGTTTATGGCTTAATGTAAAGTCTAAATTAGTAATTTCTGTCGTTTCTAATACTAATCGTTTATTATAGGCCACTAGAGCCTGGTGGCCGTATTCTAATCCGTTAACAGGATTCTTTGCATGAAAGATATAACTAGATGGTTCTTGTAGTCGATCAGGTTGCCAGAGCCAATCAAATTGCTCACTTACATGTAACTTGGCAAACACAGCAAAGAACCAAGGAGTAGTACTCGACTCTGCTGCAGCACGATAAGCAGCCACACGACCATTAACTCCTGTGCTACGATATATTGTATTAGTACCATTGCAATGTACTAAATGCTGATAGTTTATGTCAGCGTTGGGTTCACCGTTGTCAATAAACACCACGTCTAATAGACTATCCGAGTACATATGACGTTGAGTGCGAAGTATATTAGGATAGTCATATAATTGCCGCTTAATATAAGGAACGCTAACTTTAGGTACAATACAAACACTAGCACCTGGGCTTAACGGAACGATAGTTTTGGTCTTTTCTCTCCACAACGGAACTGCGGGTATGGTATAATCCCTTATATCTTCTGTGGTAAAGACGGCCAATGGGCCAGCAAAATCTAATGTCTTAACTGCCGCAACATGAGTATCGTACGTGTGCTTAATTACTGGTAACTTTCTACGTGGCACCGTTATATCCATAAAGTTTAAGTCATACCAATCTAATAGCTGTAACTTATCTGCACGATACTTAAATGTAGGCACATGCATAAAGAAAGTATCCCCAAACTTTTCTCCATCACTTGGGAATACATGTAGCATACCTGCTTGCCATACTTCCGGATGCCAGGTAAAGTCAAAGTCGGTATAATCGCAAATACTCGAGCAAATCCAAACAAACTCATGTTCGGCGGGTATACCATTTGCTATGCGCTTTAGTGTATCTAAGTAGTTGTCAAAGTAGCGTTGAGTTTTAACTGTATCGAGTATATTGCCAGCATTACCATCCATATGATCTATTTCGTAGATAGCTGTGGCAACACGCTGAGTTTTAATCCGAATTTGATCTATATACTTTACTTCTGTTGCATTAATAACTCGATATTGTGGGCCACCTGTGCGTTGATGCTGTGTGCCGAATTGATATATGTACGGTTGCTCTGTGCTATCTGGATGCCATGTCCAATCAAAACTATCTACTTCTGCACCCTGAGGTATAGTCCAATTAGAATCCTTGCTAACCTTGTTAGCTCTAGGAGTGGTTATATACTTTACTTCCGTTGCTCCTGGTACAGTATATACTGGACCTCCGGTCTTTTGCCATTGCGTACCAAACTCGTATATGTAAGGTTGCTCTGTGCTATCCGGAGTCCACGAAAAGTCAAAGCTATTAATGTCTATTTCCTTGGGTATGGTCCAGTTCCGATCTGTGGGCAACATATAGGCTGTTTGTTGTGTGGTATACTTTATTTCTGCAGCACCCGGTACAGTATATACAGGGCCGCCAGCACGATTCCACTGTGTACCGAATTGATAGCGATAAGCAGCATCTCTACTGTCGGGATGCCAGGTCCAATCAAATGCATCTTGATTGGTATTTTCCGGAATAGTCCACAACTCGTCAACAACTATCCTACGGGCTCTAGGTGCAGAGATATACTTAATATCTGTAGCGCCAGGTACTCGATATTCGGGACCACCAGTTGCCTGATGTTGTGTGCCAAATTGATATATGTAAGGAGGATCTCCGGGATCAGGTACCCAAGTATAATCTACGTTATCTATGCCCATGGGCACTATCCAATGATCCATATTTGCTGTTAAATTTGCTCTAGGATAAGGCATATACTTTATTTCTTGGGCACCCGGTACTGTATATTTTACTGTGGGCATTATCTCTGCACGATGCCATTGATTACCAAATACATAGATATAAGGACTATCACCAGGATCGGGCACCCAAGAGTAATCAAATTCGCAAGCCGCTAAAGTATTCCAGCATGTGCTATTTTGCTCGAGCAAATCGGCTCTAGGAGTAAACATATACTTTATTTCTCGAGCACCAGGTACACAATATTCTAATGTGCTCATGCGATTTGCAGGGTACCATTGATTGCCAAATATATAGCGATAAGGAGGATCATGCGGATGTGGATGCCAGGTATAATCAAATGCTATATTATCCACTAACTGAGTATAATTTGCTGGTACACTTCGATTGGGTATAATTTGCTCATGGAACTTGTAGTCTATTTGCTCACTATCTTTTGGTACTAGATATGTTCCACTATACTCGTGCCATTGACTGGGCCATGAGTGAGTATAAGAACTTTCCCAAGGCACAGGCTCAAATAAAAAGTCAAACGACGTATAGTCCGATAAGTATGTTACCCACCAAAAGTATCGTGTACGACTTAAAGTTCGTGCATGCCGAATATCATGAGCCTCTTGCTCATGAGCAAACAAATTTGGTTTAACTCCTGAATAAAATATATCAAACATGATTAGAATTGACGAAATTTACAACAATACATTTTGGCCTTGGTTTAATAAGAATAGATCAGGATCTAGACTGTTCTTTTGTGATCCTCCAGGTAGAAGTGACCCGGACGCATTATTTAATCTAGGCAGCAACGACGTCATAGAAACTGACTATATATTTTGTCATGATCAGGAACCTGTATGGATGGATTTACATCGTCCATTATTTAACGAGGTTGTACGCAGAAATGATGATATTTACTGTAAGCCAAGCGGTCATGTAATTGTAAGCGAGCGCGGGGAGTTTGTCGAAGAACTTGAGCAAAAATACAGATGGACAACGCATTACTATTTCTTTCACGGATGGGCTGCACAAGATTGGTTCCGCGGCTACGACAAAACGTTTCTTATAGCCAGGGCGAGACTTCGTCGGCCCACACGGACTTTTATGAGTCCGAATCGTATAGTAGCGGGCAAAAGAGATCACAGAGTATTGTTTCTTTATAATGTGTTTCGGCATAATTTACAAGATAACCACATATCAGCACCTAGAACATGCCAATACGAAAACGTGGATATAAGCACTATAGCAAGTAAGTATATTAACATATATCCAGACATTTGTCAAACTCTCAATCGAGCCGAATTACCCCGTTTATTTGCCAATGAAGATGAGCAACTAATGAGCAGTTGTACCCTAACCAACTTCAAAGAAGCCGAAGATAGTTTAATATATGTGGCAACAGAAACAGTATACTTTGGCCGTAGAACACATATTACAGAAAAGACATTTAAAGCAATAGCCTTGGAAATGCCTTTTATTTTAGTAGCACCTGCACACAGTCTAGCATACTTAAGAGAATACGGATTTCGTACATTTAGCCCGTATATAGATGAAAGCTACGATCTTATTGAAGATGACATCGGACGAATCGAGGCAGTAACACTAATTTTAAGTGAGATACAGGCGCGAAGCGCAGCCGCCCGACAGCAATTGCATCAACAGTTATTACCCATAGTAGAACACAATTACAACCATTTCTACCGCGGTGGATTCAGTGATGTGTTATGGC
>Ga0247839_1008147_pt1 | contig 11148 bp, 2 predicted proteins | sample LaCruzMarch2015__6_FD_192405 | JGI IMG/M metagenome (GOLD analysis project Ga0247839, IMG submission 192405) | Freshwater microbial communities from meromictic Lake La Cruz, Castile-La Mancha, Spain - LaCruzMarch2015_16m | ecosystem: Environmental > Aquatic > Freshwater > Lake | place: Spain...
CAACACCAAAACTGCCGTAAGCAGTGCAGCAAAAAACGGGCGATGTGCGTGATTCAGCCCCTTGACAGCAGCCGAAGATGCAATACAATTCGATGTTTGGTAAACCTTGGTTTCCATAATATTTTATTTAATATCCTGGTGTATGTTAAACAGAGAAATACCAAATGGGCATTTGGCAAAAGCGGTAATCTGATTGGAAAAATATATAGTTCTCAAGCGCATTGGTGTACTTGAATACCCAATAGCCAGCGGAAATCGATGAACTGAACATCGTGACCGTATATGAGAAAATGAAATCAAAGGGAGGGAGTGTAAAGGTTGCTTTATAGGTGTATTATTTTTGTTGGTTCTCTGACTAATGTGGCCAAGCCAAGAAATGTGCCAAGGCTTCTCAAATTCAATTTATTTAATATGTATAATCTCTAATTGCTTGTTATCCTATGTTTTCAGCGCCAATAAAAAATCAAATACATTTTGTTATGATTAATTCCTTATTAAAATTGAATACCATTCCCGCACAAATGTGCGCTCAGTTATTTGTTCATCCCGCCCTACGGCTCACGGCTCACGAAATCAAATTCAAATCCCGCAACAATGTGCGCTCAGTTATTTGTTCATACCGCCCTACGGCTCACGGCTCACGATCTTCTTCACCTAACCGCAAAAAGCGTGCACACCGAAGCATGCACACTTTTCGTCGTTTAGATCAGCCCGAGGGCTTAAGATCTACTTATTGCTAAGCAGTTTGATGGTTCTGACAAGGTTGTTGTTGTTGTTTTTCAAAGTCAGTGTTGCGGTATAAATACCGGCAGGAAGTGCAGCAGCATCGAAACTGAGACTGTGATAACCTGCAGTCTGATTTTCGCTCAGCAGTGTTTCAACACGGCTTCCGAGGTAGTTGTAGATTTCAATACTGACTGTACCATCAAAAGGAAGCTCATAGCTGATCATCGTATTTCCTGTGAAGGGGTTTGGATGATTGCTGAGGGAGAGATTCGCACTATTGTTCAGGCTGTTGATACCGGCTTTCAGACCATTCATGATGATCCTCGCTTGTGGAATCACATTGTATTGGGCATCAGCCAGTTCGTTGAGTGGTGATCCGGCAAGACTGAATTCAATGGACTTTCCATCGGTGAAGGCAGCAGTGGTCGCGAGTCTGAGTGTGAGCATCACATCTCCTGCAGCCAGGTTGAGTGGTGTCAAAGCATACCAGCCAATCCTGAGTTCATTGCCATCGACAGCCCATTCGGCTTGTGCGTCGGCGCTGTTGATGAGCACATCTTTCACAGTGACTAATTCAGCAGGGAAGTTCAGGATGAGGGAGATGGCACCCACGCTGGCAGCATCAGCCAGACGGATCGGCATTTCGAATTCCTGATCATCATTCATAGGCTGGGTGTTGTCGAGGACCAAAGCAAGGTTGTCGTTGAAAGCCTTGGCAGGTGTGTAACTGCGGTTGAAGTCACCTGTGCACAAACCATACATATTGGCAACAACATCAGCACCGACTGGAAGGGTTACGGTAGGATAAGATTCTGCAGTTGGGTTGGCAGAAATCAGTGAACCGGTTTTCCAGAATGTCCATGGCCTGTCGAAGGTGGTTAAACCTGCGGTCACGAAGAAAGTCTGGATCCTGCCTGCATCTGTAGCATTGACACTTCCATCAGCGGAAGCACCGGAGGTTCCGACATCACCTGCATGGAACCTGACTTTTTCGATGGCATAAGGCGCGATTGGCCAATAGTTGACCTGGGCAGCATCGGTGGTGTTGACACTACCGGTGGTGCTACTGTTGGAAGTCGCCCTGATTTCATAGGTGCCCGGGCAAATGCCGGTGAATTCATAGGTTCCAGCTGTTACAAGATAGTCAGAACCAACCTGGACATTGTCCTGGTAAAGTTTCACGGTGATGCCTGTGAGCAGTGGTGTCAGTGCCAGGTTGTAATACTTAAAGTTGCCGCTGATTTTCTGGCGGGCCTGGACGGTCACAGCAGCTACGCTGGAAGTTGTCGAGCCACAGCCCACACCTTCTGCACCCACGATGACATAATAGTACAAAGTTCCGGCGGCAGCAGTAGGTACTGTATAGCTTGAGCTTGTAGCATCAGCGATGATGGTGCCGGTGGTGTTGTTGTTGCTGGCATTGGCATACCATGCATAAGTGTAGTTGCCTGTTCCGTCGCCTGCAGTAACACTCAGTACGACCGATCCGGTAGCACAGATGGTGGTGGCAGCGACAGGTTGTGAAGTAATCGAAGGATCTGATACGACGATGACAGAGGCAATGGCCGAAGTGGCTGTTCCGCAGCCATTTCCGCTTGCGCCTACGATTACATAATAATAGACAGTTCCTGTACTTGCAGTAGGTGCCGTATAGCTTGATGCTGTAGCACTTCCGATGAGAGAGCTGCCAACATAACTACTGCTGGTATTGGAATACCATTGGTAGGTATAGCTGCCAGTTCCATCGGCTGCAGTAACATCCAGGATCACAGAACCATCCAGACAAACCGTTGTAGAAGCAACAGGATCAGTGGCGATGCTAGGATCGGCCCAAATGTTGACAGTTGCTACTGTTGAGGTAGCTGTTCCGCAACCGCTTCCGGCAGCACCGACGATCACATAGTAATAAACTGTTCCGGCGGTGGCTGATGGTGGGGTATAGTTTGATGCTGTAGCATCTAAGATTTCTGTACCTGAGGTGTTGTTATTCACAGCATTGGTATACCACTGGTAAGAATAAGCTCCGGTTCCGTCAGCAGCAGTCACGCTGAGCGAGAGGGTTCCGCCGATACATTCATTGGTCGTGGCAGCAGGATGTGTTGCAATCGATGGATCAGCAACTGTAACAACCTGGGCAACATCAGAGGTAGCTGTTCCGCAGCCTACGCCGGCAGCACCGACGATGGCATAATAATACACAGTACCAGCAGCAGCAGTGGGTGCGGTATAGCTTGAAGCGGTCGCCAGATCAATGGCACTTCCACCTGTATTGTTGTTGATGGCATTGGCATACCACTGATAAGTATAGGCACCTGTTCCGTTGGCAGCAGTGACGCTGAGGTTGACAGTCGCACCAACACAAACAGTAGAAAGCGGTGTAGGTTGCGCATCCACACTGGGTTCAGCAACCGTAGTGACGGAGGCGAAAGCGGAAGTCGCGGTCCCACAGCCATTTCCGCTGGCGCCAACAATCACATAATAATAGACAGTTCCCGTACTTGCTGTTGGCGCAGTATAGGTTGAAGCTGTAGCACTTCCGATGAGGGAGCTGCCACTTTCACTGTTGGTGGTATTGGAATACCACTGGTAGGTATAATCACCTGTTCCATTGGCTGCAGTCACGCTCAGAACGACAGAACCGTCAAGGCAAACTGTTGTAGAAGCAACTGGCTCAGTATCGATGGTAGGATCAGCCAAAGTGTTGACGGTAGCTACAGTTGAAGTAGCTGTACCGCAGCCGCTTCCGGCAGCACCGACGATCACATAATAATACACGGTTCCTGCAGTAGCTGATGGTGGGGTGTAGGTAGAAGCTGTAGCACCTGAGATTTCTGTACCTGAGGTGTTGTTATTCACAGCATTGGTATACCACTGGTAAGAATAAGCCCCGGTTCCGTCGGCAGCAGTCACGCTGAGTGAGAGGGTTCCGCCGATACATTCATTGGTCGTGGCAGCAGGTTGTGTTGCAATCGATGGATCAGCAACTGTAACAACCTGGGCAACATCAGAGGTAGCTGTTCCGCAGCCTACGCCGGCAGCACCGACGATGGCATAATAATAAACAGTACCTGCAGCAGTAGTGGGTGCGGTATAGCTTGAAGCGGTTGCCAGATCAATGGCACTTCCACCTGTATTGTTGTTGTTGGCATTGGCATACCACTGATAAGTATAAGCACCTGTTCCATTGGCAGCAGTGACGCTGAGGTTGACGGTAGCACCAACACATACCGTTGAAGCAGGTGTAGGTTGTGTAGCGACTGTTGGTTCATCCACCGTGGTAACACTGGCAAAAATTGAAGTAGCAGTCCCGCAGCCATTTCCGGCGGCGCCGACAACCACGTAATAATAGACAGTACCGGTACTTGCTGTTGGGGCAGTATAGCTTGAAGCAGTAGCACTTCCGATGAGGGTGCTGCCGGTTTCGCTATTGGTGGTATTGGAATACCATTGGTAAGAATAATCACCTGTGCCATTGGCAGCAGTAACACTCAGGACCACTGCGCCATCAAGACAAACTGTTGTGGAGGCAACGGGTTCAGTGGCGATGCTGGGATCAGCCAAAGTGTTGACAGTAGCGACAGTAGAAGTAGCCGTTCCGCAGCCAATTCCGGTGGCGCCAACGATCACATAATAATACACTGTTCCTGCAGTGGCTGTAGGTGGTGTGTAAGTGGAAGCCGTAGCACCTGAGATTTCAGAACCGGAGGTGTAGTTGTCGACCACATTAGAATACCACTGATACGTATAGGTTCCTGTGCCATTGGCGGCAGTCACGCTGAGCTGGATATTGCCACCGATGCATTCGTTGCTTGTAGCAGCAGGATGTGTTGCAATCGTAGGATCAGCAAGGGTCACAACCTGGGCAATGTCGGAAGTAGCTGCGCTGCAGCCCAATCCGCCTGCCCATGCCTGAGCGTAATAATAAACAGTACCGGCAGTTGCCGTAGGAGCAGTATAAGTTGAAGCCGTAGCATCTAAAATCACACTTCCTGTGGTATTGTTGCTGACGGTATTAGAATACCATTGGTAGATGTATCCACCAATGCCATTGGCGGCAGTAACACTCAGGTTGACAGTACCATCCACACAAACTTGTGTTAATGGAGCAGGTTGTGTTTCGATGGTAGGATCAGCATAAATGGTGACGGTTGTTTCCGTGCCATCGATCAGGTTACATCCATTGCCGGTAGGTTCATAATGCGGACGATAGTAGAAAGTGCCTAAGCCTGGAGGGCTGTCGGGGCTGGTCACTGTTACGCCAGCACCACCAGATGTGGTAGAACGTATCCAGCTAAGGGTTCCTCCTAAGCCATTTTCAACAGTAACACTAAAGTTAACAGAATGACTCACACAAAGATCCACGATCGGGAAAGAATAATTAGCGTAAGAAGGATCCGGAACGACAGTCACCGTACCACTGATGTAATTGGTAGCAGCAGGTGCATCGCCATAAGGAGAATACTCAGGGGCAACGCCTGTGAATTCGCAGGCAGTTCCCTGGAGGTTTTCTGCAAATGCAAGGGTAGAGGTCGTAGCAGTGAGCAGGTTGAATCTCAGGGTAAACAAGCTTGTGCCATCTGCCAAATTCACGCCACCTGTGGGAAGTTCGGCGTAATTAGAAACGGTGACAATACCGGAAGTTCCTGTTTCCATCATCCAATGGCCCCAGGCTGCAATATCAGTCTGCAATGAGCCCGCCAGCAGGCTTGGTGTAGTGAGTTCAGTATCGTTGTAAGCAAAACGCAGTGAGAAACTTCCCACTTCATTAAACTGGGCAACAGTCACAGGAAAATCTACATAAGTAGCCCCGCTACAAACACTGACAGTGGAAATCGTGGTGATTGGTCCACCGCCCCATGGGTCGTAGTCTACGAGGTAATCTCCTGCGCCAACAATGGCACCGCCATCACCACCAACATTGGAAGCGATCGTCGGGCCATGGGCACTGCCCCAGTCATTGTATTCAGCAGGGAGGGCGGTTTCTTGTGTGTTTTTAACAGCAGCTCCGGCACCATGAACGATAAACTGGTTCCTGCCATGATCCGCAGAAGTTCCTGCATCAACACTACCTCCTGTAACCTCCAGGCAAGCCTGGCTGAAACCCGGGGTTTCGTGAATGATACAATCACGTAAAGTCAGTGTGCCTCCTGTAACCAGGATGGTAGGCGCATCTGTATTGTTAAATAAGGTAATTCCGTTTTCGATGATGAGGTTGCCTGTTGTTACTGTCAGGGAAGGAGAAGCTCCTTCGAGGATAGACTGGCCGGGGACACCTGTGCCAATCATATAAACAGTTTTTGAACCCAGGGAAACCGTAGTGCCATGGACAGTGCCTTCAGCAACATACAGTGTTTGGCCATCAGCTGCTTCATTTAAGGCTGCAGGAAGTTCTGCCGGACCGTATTGTTCGCCGGTGGTTGTGTTCATGATGAGCATGCCGGGATCCAGTGGAGGACAGGCAGAGGTCATGGCTTCTGTACAAGCCCAGGGGATGAAATTGATATTGGGGCTTACATCTACGCCGGTGCCGGCAACAGGTAATGGAGCCACATGATCCGGTCCGGAGGCATCACCCCACCAGTTGTTGGTGGCACTGATCGTAGTACCGCCGGTTTGCCAGGTATATTTCACACCGAAGGCATTACCGGCCAGTTTGTTTCTGTTGATAACCACATTCGCCATGAGTGGGTTGGTACCAACAGGTTTAACAACGATGGCATTGCCTAAACCTGTACCGCTCGTATTTGTAATGATATTGCCGGTGATCGTAATCGTTCCGGTCACACCTTCAGTTCCACCTGTGGGATACATCAGGATGGCACCTTTATCAGCAGCCGCTGTAGAATTGCAATTGGTCATGATGTTGTCACTGATCGTGGCACCATTCATCTTGCCAAGGTTAATACCCTGGTTGGCGATATTCGAGAAAGTATTCCCGCTAATCAAAGCATTTGCTGATGCACCATCAAACTGGAGGGCAGCATAGCCAAGGTTTGAAAAGACATTGTCTGTAACTGTAACATTGGGTACACTTGAAAAATAGATGGCTTCGCCCAAAGTGCCGGCTCCGTGGATGTTGTTGAAGGTGTTGCCGGTAACAGTCCAATCAGAATTGCCTGTTGATTCGATTGCCAAATGCTCGAAGTTGTCAAACTTGTTGTCGCTGATTGTTACATGATCAGTATAAGAGGAGTAAATGACATTCTGATTGCCGCCATCTGTTATGCCACTGAACAAAAATCCATCCAGGGTAACATTGCTGCAACCACTAAAAGAAATCACGGGTGTAGTGCCTGTCAGGATTGTCTGCTGGTCAGCAGCAACATTCCATGTGCCGGCAGCAGAGCGTAGGGTAAGAGATTTGCCAAAGGAGATGTTTTCTGCATAGGTGCCAGCACCCACTTCAATAACATCAGCAGCAGCAGCGCCATTAACAGCATCCTGAATCTTGCAATAATAGATGTCTTTGGTTGTGTTGTGAACAGCCAGGTTTGCAGTAGTCGTCATTGCATCGCTGGTGTACCAGGGCATAAAGCTTACGTTGTCAGTAACAGCATTTCCCAAACCACAGCTGTTGTTCACTGCATGATATGGGCCTGAAGCATCACCCCACCAGTTGTTGATGGCGATAGCATGGTTGCCGGGCTGATTACAAGTGATTCCATATTCAGTGTTTCCGCTGAACTTTGAAGTGCTGATGGTTGCATGGCTAATATCACCTTCGAGAATTCCGACAGCAACACCAACATTGTTATTAGAGAATGTACAAGCAGTAACTGTGGCGACACCACCGGGAGCGCCTGCAGCTGACCACACAACAAGTCCGCTTGCACTGGAGCCGTCAGATGCGGCAATCCCCTTGCAATTGGTCGCAGTACAGTTTGTCATGTTTAATACTGCATTGTTGCTTTCGTAGGCATTGTCAGTGAAATCACCAACACCTTTTCCTGTATAAGTACATCCCGTGGCAGTGGCAGTAGTCGTGGGGTTGAGGACGAAGATTCCAACCCTTTCGATGTTCGACATTTCCGTATTGGAGATGGTGTTTGTGCCTGATGTCAATGCAAAGGCATAACCTTCGTAATGATATTGTTTGATGTTTGTAATGACACAATTGTCAACGTTTACAGCACCAGTTCCTTCAGTTCTGACAGCTCTTCTGACAGCTTTAGGAGTTCCGCTGTAACCATCCCCATCTATTTTCAGGTAGCTTAAATTTAAAGTACCGGCGGTTACTTTAAACAGACTTGACAGTGCATTGTCTGAAGGTTCGCTGTTAGCCGGTTTGATTGTTGTTGAAGTTTTTCCGGCACCGGTAATTGTAAGGTTCTTGTCTATTACCAATGGAATAGTTTCAGAATAGGTACCTGCAGCCACATTCACCGTCCAGGCAGCAGTTGCTGCATTGATACCACGTTGAATGCTTGGGGCAGTGGTGGTAGGTGTTGCATAGCTATTCGCTGTTATATAAACATTGTTTCCGTTCCATTTAAACAAGCCTCTGTTCGGGGCATCAATGGCGTGGATCAGTAGGTCTTCTATGGCGAAGTTATCTGTAATCACAGCATCACCTGCAGTTTTAAAGATACAACTGCTGATGTCAATGACAGTGCCGGCAGAAATTCCTTTCTGCAAAGCAATGGCAGCTTTGGTTTGGTTTTTGAATGTTGAGGCACCAAATGTAACAACAGGTTGAGCTACAGCATCTCCTGGGATATTCTCTAAATCGACACCATATTCTCCACCGTCAAAAACATTGCCATTGCCAATGACTACAGTGGGTTCAGTACCACCATACATCGCCACAGCAAGGCCAATGCTGTTGTTTGTAAATGTGTTGTTCGTTAAAGTTGCAGATGTACCTGCATCATCCCAAACAGTAACAGCTGCTGATCCTTCACCACCACCGGTACCGAGGACATTGGTGACCTGGTTGTTGTCGAGGGTCATCCCACCACCATATTCTGCATCAAAAGCATAGTCAAGCCATTCACCGGCACCTTTGCCTGTGTATGTGTTACCTGAAGCAGTTCCTGAGCCACCGTTGATGTAAATAATTCCATTTCTACCCATCTGGCTAAATTGGCAATTTGTTACATTAACACTGCCTGCATCGGTTTTACGAAGGCCGGCACCACGGTAATCAGGACCTGAAGGGTTGTATTTTATCTCTGTAAAAATACAATTGTCGATAGTTCCGGTTCCATGTGTAAGAATCGCATCCCAGACCAATTTTCCGGTACCATTTAAGGTAAGGTTTGACATATTAAAAGTAACGCCGCTGTTTACCAGGAACCAGCCTCTTGCATCAAGGGTAGAACCTGTATTTTGAGCAGGTTTAATGATTGTTGTCGACTTGTCAGCTCCAACAATAGTGAGATTTTTGTCAATTACAATTTGACCTGTTTCGGTATAGGTTCCGGCAGCCACTGTGATGACATCACCTGCTTGTGCAGCGGTAATGGCTTCCTGGATTGTCGCATGTCCTGAAACCGTGGTTCCTGCGCGAACAACCAGAACAGGAAGTCCCCCGGCACATGCACCGCCCTCAGAGATTTTATATGGAACATAGGTAGCAGCACCTGTGATCTTGGCTGCGATTTCTGCAGGTACAGCAGTGCCCCACCAGTTGCAGGTGGCAGTCAGACTGCCGGTGCCAGCATTTGTAACATTGGATGCGTTGGTTGAAAAACTATTGTTTTCTACGGTCCATGCTGTTGCATCGATGTTGGCTGAACTGATATGCAAGCCAATTGCATTGTTTGTAATCGTATTTTGTGTGATGCTGCCGGTATTGGCCTGGCTGGCATCAGTCTCTAAGAAAATCCCTGCAAGGATATTGCTGCTGATTGTATTTAATGTAAAGGTGTTACCTGTTGAGGCGACGCCGGTAGTGGCTCTTAATCTGATGCCATGATGTGCGTTACCGGTGATGGTATTGCTTGCAATGTTGTGGCCGCTGGTTGCGCTCAACTCCATGCCATTGGTTGCATTCCCGCTAATGATGTTAGCGGTTACTGTAGTAGCTCCTGATTTCCAGAGATAAATTCCGTTCCCTTCAAAATCTTCAGGGAGTCCGTTGCCAACAGTGCCACTGATGGTATTTCCTGTGATTGAATTGCTGGTGCAATTCTTATCTACATAAATACCGGCTCTGCCAGTGGCTGTAACGGTATTCGTCATTATCGAATTTGTGTTGGAAGTCACATTCAAAGCATCATTACCAATCCACAGGCCGTAAAGGCCACCGTTCAGCAGGCTGTTGTTGCTTACTGTATTGTTGCTTGAGCCAATGAGTGCGATGTTGTTGATGTTGTTTTGGACGATGTTGTTGTTGACTGTACAGCCAGTAACACCGTATAATAAAATACCTGCATGCAAGTCAGGGTCAAAACCTGATTTTTGTACCGTAAAATTTTGAAAGGTGGTGTTGATTGCTGCAATTGTTACAACAACACCAGTATTATCCCCCTCTATAATCGTTGTGGCTTTGTTGGCACCACTGATAGTGAGCGATTTGCTAATGGTGATGTTTTCTGCATAAATACCTGCAGCTACAGTGATAACATCGCCTGGCTGTGCAGCTGTAATCGCTGCCTGAATCGTGGCGTAAGTGCCACCAGAGCCAACAGTTAGGTTTGCTGCCTGACTACAAACTACTGCAATCAGCATTGTGATGGTGAGGAGTAGATACTTTTTCATGGTTATTTGTTTTGGAGGTAAATTTTCGTGCTACAAACATGTGGGTATAAAATCCGGAAATCTTTGAAATTGTATGAACGGTTGTGATTTGAGTATAAGCGTAGCCTGATATCGGACAAGCGCAATATTTGCTATTTTTTGGGTTTTGCGTTTTGTAGGAAATGGACTACAGTTTTGTAGGTTTAGTGTTTTTTTGCTGGATTGAGTTGCGGAATTGATATATATATGGTGTGTGTCCTTGTGTTTTTTTATTGTATTATTTTTATAAAATCATGCAAATTGAATATATACGATTCGCCGGGTACAGAATAACTATACCGGGGGGAAATCAATAGCCAAAGAATGTGCCAGACTTGTTGGGGAGTCTGTTAAGTTTGGAGGGAAAGCGGTCTAAGTATTTGAAATATAATGATTAAAATATTTCACAAAAGTATGTGACCTAAATATGAATAATGATATTGTTCGGATTTTGTTATATTGATATACGCAATACCACGCAGTTGTGTGCTTTTGCTGTGCGTTCTCAAATAAATATAGATATGATGCATTAAAGTACGGAAATTCCTGAAATGTTTTTGTGGGTTTTCAGCGCATAGCACACGAAGGAAATGCACACAAAGAACACAAGGGAAGATTAAAAAAACTTATGACTGCATGGTAAGCCATAGATATCCTGTCATTTAGGATAACATGGATTGTTGTCTAAACCACGTACCGTCA
>Ga0247839_1008148_pt1 | contig 11147 bp, 10 predicted proteins | sample LaCruzMarch2015__6_FD_192405 | JGI IMG/M metagenome (GOLD analysis project Ga0247839, IMG submission 192405) | Freshwater microbial communities from meromictic Lake La Cruz, Castile-La Mancha, Spain - LaCruzMarch2015_16m | ecosystem: Environmental > Aquatic > Freshwater > Lake | place: Spain...
CTGGCGCAGGTCAAACTGCGCCCCGCCTACCGCCACCTGCTCACCGTCAACGGGATCGGCCCCGTGCTGGGGCTCACCATCCTGCTGGAAACCGGGCCGGTGGAGCGCTTCACCCAGGTTGGTCACTACGCTTCCTACTGCCGCTGCGTCGGCAGCGAACACCTGTCCAACGGCAAGCGCAAGGGTCACGGTAATACCAAGAGCGGCAACAAGTACCTGGCATGGGCCTATCTGGAAGCGGCCAACTTCGCGGTGCGCTACAACGCCACGGTGAAGCGCTACTATCAGCGCAAGCGGGCCAAGACCAATGGCGTGGTCGCCATCAAGACGGTCGCGCACAAGTTGGCCCGGGCCTGCTATTACATCCTGCGCGATGGCACCGACTTCACCGTCAGTCGCGCTTTCACCTAAACTTACCATAGGGAGTCGTTGGCGATCCAGGACATGGGGTTGGCCACCAGCCACCAGATCTGATTGGACACCGACGCCTCCCCGCTAACGCCACGGAGGACTGCGTGTGACCGAAACGCCCCTGCCCGCGAGCCACGACGAGGTTGGACGGTGCCCCCACGGGTGCCGAGCCACAGTTCTGTGAACCCGCGCTTGGGCCGGGGTGGCCCACTTGGACCCGGGGAGGGCACCGACGATTTTCTGGGGTTCGTAAGAACCAGGGGCCGGGTGTCTACTCCCCAGGGGAGCAGCCCCATCGCCTTGATCCAGAAGGGTGACTGGTGCGGATCGGAGTTTATCCGACACTTGCGCAATGAGAACCGACGGCGCGTTTGCGGTGACAATGTGGTGCTTCGCGGTATGATCAAGAACGTGTTCGGGCACGAGGGGTTGTGTCATGCCCGCACCGGGGTCAGCTAAATGGTGACCCCGATATCCTGACCCCGATATCCCCGTGACCCCGATATCCCCGCCTCGTCCGCGCGCATCCTCACCGCCGACAGCTTGGACTCGGTGCTGCTGCATTGAGGGCTGTGGCAGCACATCCCGATGACCGCCCCCGGTCTGATCTCGGCGTCCCGGTGAGCGCGCGCTGCCGCACAGACCACCCGGCCAGCACGGCGCATGCTGGCCATCCAGCAGCAAACCGGAACAACCATCGTGAAGAACCGTCTCGCAACTCCACCAAGACGCGACAGCAGAACTGAAGCCGTCGCGTGACGACACACCGCGCTCGGGCCTTGATCATCGTTCCACCCGATGCCGCGTGGCCGGCACCATGATCAAGGCCGGTCGCGCTGCGACTGCCCATGAACAGTAGCCACCCGGTGGCCGCCGGTGACGAGGACCGGTCACGTCTCCTGGCGTTCTTCGCCGTGGCCTTCGCCTGGTCGTGGACCTGCTGGCTGCTGGTTCCCGCCATCAAGGCTCAGTCCGCCCTGGCGGCCGGAGTGCTATCCTGCCTCGGTGGCTTCGGGCCTGGCGTCGCAGCCGTGGCTGTGGTCGGTTACGTCGGCGGTCGCGCGGCGTTGCGCGCGTGGCTCGGGCGCTGCCTGCAATGGCGCATCGGTTGGCGCTGGTTCGCGCCGGCTTTCTTCCTGCCCTTGGCATTGCTGGGGCTGGCGGCAGTCATGCACGTCGCGCTGGGCGGCACGCTGGGATCCTCGCCAGCCGCCGGACATCTGCCGCTGGCGGCGGCGAACCTGGTGCTGATCCTGTTGCTGGGCGGCCCGTTGGGCGAAGAGTTCGGTTGGCGTGGCTACGCCTTGCCCGCGCTGCAAATGCGGCACGGCTGGCGTGTCTCAAGCCTGATCCTGGGCGCGGTATGGGGGCTGTGGCACCTGCCGTTGTTCTTCGCTTCCGACACGCTGCAAGGCCGGATTCCGCTCCTGCCGTTCTTGCTGTCCACCGTCGCTCTGTCGGTCGTGTTCGCATGGCTGTTCAACCGCAGTCGCGGCAGCGTGCTGCCGGCGCTGGTGTTGCATACCGCCGTGAACTGGTGGGCCTGGATCGTGCCCGGACTGCTGGTGGCCGGCAGCGTTCGGCAGTTCGCCCTGGTGCTGGGCCTGCTCGTACTGCTGGCAATCGGGCTGTTGGTCTGGCCACACCGTCGTGTCCGGGCGGCCGGGCCTTCAGACTCCAAGGACTGACCTTTGGCAGGAAGATCGTTCCAGCCACAAGACAACTGGAGGTCGAGGCTTTAGCCGGTCGACATCGCGTCTGCGCGGCCCTGGTCCGGCTAAAGCCTCGACCTCCAGTGCGGCGCGGCCCGGGCACTGGCCGGAACGATGATCAAGGCCGAAAAGCCCTTAGATAACAGCCACAACACTTACGGAGAAGGTAACGCCAATGCATCCTGGTTTTCTTAATCACCTCTTGCTTATCAGTCAGTGTGAACTCAAAAGGACTTTTGCAACCCGAAGCGGCCTGCTGTCTATTGTGACCTTTGCTGTCGTTTGGGGTGTTATTCTGCTTTATCCCCTGCGGTTTTCTGCCGACCTGTTGGTGCAGGAAAAAGGCTTGATGCAAGGCTTCAGCTTTCTTGACGTTATTGGTTTTGGTTCGATACAGCAATGGCCGATTCCTGAATTCGGCCTGTTTTGGCATTTTGCACTGCTGCTCTTTCCGCTGTTGAGCATTACGCTTGCCGCAGATCAGACTTGTTCTGATCGTGAGCGCGGTACCTTACGGTTTATCGTCGTGCGCAGCAGTCGCGACCGTGTATTCTTTGGCCGGTTTGCCGGCGTTATGGTGATTCAGGCGCTATTGATCAGTGCCACCGCATTAAGCACTCTTGCGTTGGTGCTGTATCGTGATGCCGCGCTGTTTTCTTCAGCATTGCCTGACCTGCTTGTCGTCACCACTAATTTAATCTTGGCCGTTCTGCCTTTTACCGCCATGATGGCGGCTTTATCCGCCACGGTTAAATCGGCTCGGCAAGCAACCGTCTGGGCTATCTTGATCTGGATATTTCTGGCCGCCATTATCGGCGGTTTTGCTTACTACCTGCCGACCCTTGCTTTTCTAAAATTGCTTGTTCCCGGCTATCAATTATCCGCCCTGGCGGCACTGTCGGGCTGGCAAACGCTGCAACTGGCTTATGTTCCCCTATTGCAAAGCCTTATTTTGTTGGCTTTGGGGCGCTGGATCATGGCAAGGCAAACCCTATGAATTCACCGATGATTCACTGTCAACAGTTGACCCACGTCTATTCCGGCAAAGTCGCGCTCTCCAATGTCAGTTTTGAACTGGACGCGGGTGAACCGGTCGGCTTGGTCGGTCCGAATGGGGCCGGTAAGACCACTTTACTCAGTGTCCTGTCCGGTTTCTTGCGTCCCACGTCGGGCACCGTCAGGTTGTTCGGTCAGCCGCCGGGTGCAACTCAACTCATCGGCAAAGTCTCCGCGCTGCCGCAGGTTGCAAGACTGGACCCCAGCTTTACCATCATCGAACAACTGGTTTTTTACGCCCGGCTACAGGGATTCACAACACAACAAGCAGCCTTGGAAGCAAGCCGGGTGTTGGAAGAAGTCTCACTCACCGAGGTGACTCATGAAAAACCGCCGGCGCTCAGCCACGGCATGGCAAAGCGTGTAGCGATTGCTCAGGCGCTGATCGGTAAACCGGCGCTGATCTTATTGGATGAACCGACCGCGGGGCTTGATCCCGTCAATGTCCGAACGGTGCGTGCGATCATTGCAGAGCGGTCGCCGGCGACCACCTTTATCATCAGTTCCCACGATTTGGCTGAACTTGACCGGTTGTGCAAGCACATTTTACTGCTGGAAAACGGAATTTTACAGCCGGAGACCATTGACTTGAACGAAGAACAAAGCGCCATTCGCTATATGACCCTGCAAATGGAAACCGGCCCGGCACGGGAAGTGATTGCTGAATTCCAGGCCTTGGAAGGTGTGCTGCAGGTCACCAACCCACAGAAAAATGAATTTATCGTGGCCTATGATCCTGAGCGGCAACCGCACATGGATCTGCAACTGATGCAATGTATCACGCGTCAGCACTGGCACTATCGGCAGCTAAGCCACGGCAAGACTTTGGAAGAAAAGCTTTTCTTTAAGGACTAAACCGCGCCCAGCGCGGTATGCGATGTTTTTGGATTGGCTCGGCCCCGGCAGACTCGACAATTGATGGAGTTGGCGCGGTTTAAAATCTTGAAGAGCATCAATTTTAAACCGCGTTTCCACCGAGGTTGGTTAAATCCCCAAGGCCTAACACTCAATGAAAATTACGCGTTTCGCGCCGGACGCGGTTTAAGGGAGTTTTTGGAAATTCCTCAACGCCGTCCTAGGTGCCGCTCCGCCCCGGCCGATCATCGCGGTGGATATCCGGAACCCTTATCTGGCGTCCTCAGCCAGCCATCCGCCGCGGAAGCCGGCGCGGTGCAGGCCCGTGCGGATGGGGACCGAGCCGCGCAGCAGGCGCCATAGCAGGCCGGAGCGAAAGTTCTCGATCATCAGAACGATCAGGCCCTGGTCGAGTCCGAAGTTTCCTGCGGAGACCCAGCCCCCGTGCACGGTGTCGTTGAAACCGCCGGCGCGCGCGGCGCGGTCGTCGGTCGCGGCCCCTCGCGCGAGCAGCCGCCGGATGGCCGGCAGCGCGATCTCGGGTGCAAAGACCAACGACGCCAGCACTGACGGGCCGGAGAGCGTGCCGTCATCCGGGCCGTAGGGCACGCCGCGCGCGGCATAGCCGTAGAACGACTGGCGGCGCCCGGCGATGCGTTGCCGTGGGGCGCGGGGCCCGTCGCCGGCCGACAGGCCCCAGCCGTCCTCCCCATAGCCGATGAAGCCGCGCGGGTTGCGGATCGCATACGCGCGCTGCACGTCGATGGCGCGGCGGCTGTTCTCGAAGTAGTCGCAGCGCTTCTCGCGCATGAAGTCGTCGCGGATGCCGCGAAAGTCGATCCAGGCGTGCGGAAACTGGTGGATGAACAGCGGCCCGGCATAGAGGAAGTCGATGCCGTAGAGGTGCTCCCATGCGTAGGTGCCGGTCCAGGCCGGGAAGCTGGCCGCGGTCAGCGGATGGGTCGGCGAGCCCAGACCCAGGACGTAGAGCAGGATGGCCTCGCTGTAGCCCTGCCAGTCGTACTTGAGAAAGCCGCGCTCGGGTTTCCAGCCGAGTACGACAGCAGCGCCTTTGCGCTGCGCCCAGCACCAGTCCACGCGGCGGTAAAGCGCGTCGGCCAGCTCACGCAGTTCGGCCTCGTCCACGGTCGCGGCGGTGAAATAGGCCGCGGCCGTGAGCATGCCGGCCAAGAGCAGCGCGGTGTCGATCAGCGACACCTCGCAACGCCAGGCCCGGGTGCCGCTGTCCAGGTGCAGGAAGTGGAAGTAGCAGCCGCGGTACCCGGTCGATTCCGGCGTGCCGCTCTGGTCGCTGTTCCGGAAGAAGCGCAGCGCGGCCAGGCTGCGTTGCAGGGCCTCGGCGCGCGTCATCCAGCCGCGCTCGACGCCCACCGGGTAGGCCGAGAGGGCAAAGCCGACGACCGCGATGCTCGCGTGTGAGCCCGGCCGCGAGGTATCGGCCACCAGGCCGGTGTCGCGGTTGGCGTGCCGGACGAAATAGTCGAAGGCGGCGCGCTGAAGGCCGTCCAGCATGGCTTCGTCGGCCGGCGCCAGAGGCGCGGCCGGCGTCGCGGGGGGCAAGACCGCGGTCTGCGCCGATCAGCGGCTGTCGGTCAGGTGCAGCCAAATCTCATTGCGCCGCATGAACCATGGCGTGAACGGCGGGTTGTAGCGTGAGTAGACAGGTTCCCCCGACCAGGCCAGGTCCGCGGCGCGCAACGTCGACTCCAACTTCGTCAGATGTTCGTTGTAGTTGGACTCCGACCAGAACCCTGAATAGCGAATGACCGCCACGCGACTGGGCGGTACCTCGCGCAACGTGATCCGTGCGTCCAGGGGTTCGGGTGCGCTGGCCAGAGTCACGTCTTTGGGCAACACGAATTGCACCAGAAAGCCGCCGGGCGCGGCGGTCTGCGTCACCGGGGCCGTCATCTCCAGTTTCACGGGAACGGCTGTCTGGGTGACCGGCGCCGTCATCGCAATTTTCCGATCACCTTTGTTCTTGCCGAAGATGTAGCCCGCCAGGATCGGGAACGCCTGGCTGCCGGCTTTGCCGGCCGGGCCGGCCACCACGATCTCGGCAACCGTGTAGGCGGCGTACTCGCGGACCTCGATCCCGTCGAGTTTGCGGACGATCTGGTATTCGGGCTCTTCTGTGGCGTGGCTGGACATGGGAATGGTGAACAGTGCGAGTGCCGAAAAAAGGGCCGCGACAATCGCGGCGGCGGGTCCGCGGCGTTCGCGGTCGCTCACGCCTGTGACGTGATCGAAGCGCACAAGCGCATTGCGCACAGGGCTCGCGTCTTCGAATAGCGCGTTGCGTTGGACGGGAAACGCAAATTGTCCATTCGGGACAGCGGCTCTTACCTTGGTAGTCAGCTTGGACATGGTCTTGCTCCTAGCGCCTTGATGGCCTGTATTTTGGGGTCTCCAGAGTCAGGCCGCCAGGGTGGAATAGTCGGTGTCGCCCTGTCTGTTGTCTGCCGCACAGACCACGACGACGCCACCTCCTACCTTTGCGGCTGCCGTCAACGGCTGCCCGGGTTCATTGCCGGGTAGGTGTTGCCATTCAACCAGCAGACGCCTGATCGCGTTCGGTGGCCTTGATCGTAATCCCGGCTAGCGGCCTGCGTAGTCAGGGCTTCCAGCCCTGACGGTGTCAGGCCAGGATGGCCTGACTACGCACCCGGCGAGTCCAAGTGGCCGGAGTCTTGATCAAGGCCCGTTCGGTGATGTCGTACGGCGCCCGTATCAAGTGCAGTGCTCACCAGGAAGCAGAGACCATGACTTCGACAACACCCAAGGCCTACCTCATCGGCGGCATCGGCTCGCTGGCCGCCGCCGCCTTCCTGATCCGCGATGGCGGCATGCCCGGCGCGAACATCTCGATACTCGACGCGGGCCCGGCGATGGGTGGCGCCCTGGACGGCGCCGGCGATGCCGAGCGCGGCTACTCCATGCGCGGCGGCCGGATGCTGACCACCGATAACTACGAATGCACCTGGGCGCTATTCAAGTCGATCCCGTCGCTCACGCAGCCCGGGCGCAGCGTCTTCGACGAGACGGCGGCGTTCAACGAGCAGCATGTCTCCAACGCGATGGCGCGGCTGGTCGACCGCCGCCGCGCCAGGGTGCCGGTGGCATCGATGGGCTTCTCGATGCACGACCGGCTGGAGTTACTCACGCTTGCCGATGCCGATGAAGCGTCCCTCGGCACAAGTTGCGTCACCGACCACCTGTCTCCGGCCTTCTTCGAGACCGAATTTTGGTACATGTGGTCCACCACCTTCGCCTTCCAGCCCTGGCACAGCGCCGTGGAGTTCCGGCGCTACCTGCACCGTTTCGTGATGGAGTTCTCGCGGATCGAGACGCTCGCCGGCGTCAAGCGCACGGTGCTGAACCAGTACGACTCGCTGGTCGTGCCTTTACAGCGCTGGCTCGCCGCACAGGGGGTGCGCCTGGTCACCGACTGCATCGTGACCGACCTCGACCACAAGGACGTCGATGGCACGTTCGAGGTCATCGCGCTGCACTGCACCTTGAAGGGACAGGCGGAAACGATGCAACTGGAAGACGGCGATCTGGTCTTCGTGCAGAACGGCTCGATGACGGATGCCTCCAGCCTGGGCTCGATGAGCGCGGCGCCCGCGAAACTGAGTAAGACCCACGACGGCAGTTGGGCACTATGGGAGAAATTGGCTGAAGGCCGGCCATCGTTCGGCAACCCCGCCGTATTCAACAGTTGCATCGCCCAATCGGATTGGGCCTCGTTTACCGTCACGCTGAAGGACGCGGCCTTCTTCGACCAGATGCAGCGCTTCAGCGGCAACGCGGCCGGCACCGGGGGCCTGGTGACCTTCAAGGACTCGAACTGGCTGATGTCGATCGTGCTGGCACACCAGCCGCACTTCGCCAACCAACCGCCCGACGTGCAGGTGTTCTGGGGTTACGGGCTGTTCCCGGATCGCATCGGCAACTTCGTGCCCAAGGCGATGGCTGACTGCACGGGAGCGGAATTGCTGGCGGAACTCTGCGGGCACCTGCGCTTCGACCCGGACACCGTTGCCACGGCCAACTGCATCCCCTGCCGCATGCCCTACATCACCAGCCAGTTCATGCCGCGCGCCCCCGGCGACCGGCCGCTGCCGGTACCGCCCAACACGAAAAACTTCGCCTTCATCAGTCAGTTCGTCGAGATCCCGCAAGACACGGTCTTCACGGTGGAGTTCTCGGTGCGGGCGGCGCAGCTGGCGGTGTACCAGTTGCTGGGCATCACCAAGCCGATTCCGCCGGTGACGGCGCACGACAAGTCGCTCCACACGCAGTTCGATGCGCTGGTCAAGGCGTTGAAGTAGCGGGATAACTGACTGTTTCAAGGGCGTGCTACCGAGCACGACCCTGCCGGCATTGAAGTCCCCCGTCTCATTGCACGGCCCGTTCCCGAGGGACGACGGGCTTGCCGATGACTCCACAACGACAGGTCCCCTAACTCCTTTTCCTGCAAGGCCTGATTGTGCCGCCAGTCACGCAGGGTCTCGCGGATATAGCCAGCGGACGTGATAACCGGACGTAGGGGCGGGTTTCAAACCCGCCCCTACACCAAGGGTCTGTCTGGATATCAGGTAGGAAGGCTATAGTCTCGCTGCTGGAGGGGGACTCGCCCGCCTGCACGGCGCCGCGGTCGGTCTGGGCGATCTCGGCGGCGAGAGAGCGAAGATTCCACCGCTTTAAGCTCAAGGCGCATAATCGCAAGCACCAATCTACAGGAGATCCAGGGCATGCGAACATTCCTCGACCGCAGCGACGAACGACCCCAACGCCGCGACTTGACACGGGTCAGGACGGGCGAGAATCTAGAGATTCGGCAGACCTCTACGATAAATTGGGCCTGCGACTGTTGACGCCAAGCAACCAAGGGGGCTCTCATGACTACCGCAACGCAGTTGCCCAACGACCTGGAAACCAGGTTGAAAGGCTACGCCGTCGGCGATCATTTCGAGCAGTTCATCCGCCGACAGATAGAAGCCGGACATTACGCCAGCGCCGACGAAATTGTCAGGGAAGCCCTGCGCCTTCTGGAAACGCAGGAACGGTTGCGCGAAATTGAGCTTGAGGAATACCGGGGGAAGATCCGCGAGGGCATCGAAAGCGGTCCCGCAATTCCAGCCGAAGAGGTTTTCGCACGCCTTGAAGCCAGGTATCAAGCGATGATTGACCAGCAGGCATGAGCTGACCAATGCGCTGCAAGCTCTCGCGACTGGCCGACAGCGACCTTGAAGAAATCGCCGACTACATCGCCCGCGACAATCCGCGCCGTGCGCTATCCTTTGTCCGTGAGCTTAGGGATCGATGCAAAAAGATCACTTCATTCCCCAATGCGACGCGGTTGCGTCCGGAACTTGGAGAAGGCATCCGGACTGTATCTTACGGGCGCTACGTCATTTGCTATACAGTGCAGTCCGGTGAAGTCAGGATTGAGCGAATCGTGCAGGGTGGCCGCAATTTGACGGACCTATTTTGCTGAAGTTTATCGCGTTTCCAGGGTCGTCGGCAGATGGGTAAGGGTAACGGGGCCAGGCTCAATTGAATTTTCCTCTGCGTGCCGGATGTGCGTCAGGCTATTTCTCAGAACTTTCGGCGATCGATCCCGCCAGACGCGTCAAACCGGCCTTGGTCATCGTTCCGGCCGGCGATCAAGAGTCCAAGGCTTCAGCCTCGGCTCGGTCCGCCAAGGCTGAAGCCTTGGGCTCGCAACAAGTAGCGTCGGCCGGAACGATGATCAAGGCCGTCAAACCGGCAGCGGCCAGAACCAGTCTGTTGTCTGCCGCACCGACCACCGCGACGTCGTCCCCTATCGTTGCTCAAGCGCCGTACCGACGCTATTGACCGATCCATCGATTTCATCAAATCCGTCGAAGTAAGGCCGCCTCATGTCGCAAAGCACCACCGTCAATCGCCGTATCGTCCTGAATGCCCGCCCGGTCGGTGCGCCGACCGCCGAAGACTTCCGCATGGACAGCGGTCCGGTGCCGCAACCCGACCCCGGCCAGGTCCTGCTGCGCACGCTCTACTTGTCGCTGGACCCCTACATGCGCGGCCGCATGAGCGATGCCCCGTCGTACGCGCCGCCCTTGGCTATCGGCGATCTGATGGTCGGCGGCACGGTGTCCCGTGTCGAGGTCTCCCGGCATCGCGATTTCAAGGTCGGTGAACTGGTGCTCGGCTACACCGGCTGGCAGGACTATGCGCTGTCGGATGGCCAGGGCCTGACGCCGATCGCGTCCGCCGAGCCACAGCCCTCGCGCGCGCTGGGCGTGCTGGGTATGCCGGGCTTCACCGCCTACATGGGCCTGCTGGACATCGGCCGCCCGGTCGCCGGTGAAACCGTGGTCGTCGCCGCTGCCAGCGGCGCGGTCGGTTCGGTGGTCGGCCAGATCGCCAAGATCAAGGGCTGCACCGTGGTGGGCATCGCGGGCGGCGAGGACAAGTGCCGCTATGTGGTCGACGAACTGGGTTTCGACTGCTGCGCCGATCACCGTGCCGAGGATCTGCCCGGACGCCTGGCGGCCGCCTGCCCGAAGGGTATCGACCTGTACTTCGAGAACGTCGGCGGCGCCGTGTTCGATGCGGTGCTGCCCTTGCTCAACGCCAAGGCGCGTATCCCGGTGTGTGGGCTGATCGCCGAGTACAACGCCACCGCGTTGCCGGCAGGCCCGGACCGGCTGGGCCTGCTCGTCGGCACGCTGCTGCGCAAGCGCATCAAGATGCAGGGCTTTATCGTGTTCGACGACTACGGGCCGCGCTGGGGCGAGTTCGCCCACGCCATGGGCGCGTGGGTGCAGCAAGGCAAGGTCAAGGTCCGCGAGGACATCGTTTTCGGCCTGGAGAACGCACCCGAGGCCTTCATCGGCCTGCTGCAGGGCAAGAACTTCGGCAAGTTGGTCATTGCGCTCGCACACGAATGAATCGAGATTGACCCATGCCAATTGATAACGGAGACAGACTCATGTCGGAAACAGCGCTCCTCCCGCAAAAACAGATGACCTGTATGCTCGGTCACCCGGTTGCAGAGAATCCGATCGATCGGATGTTTGATGCGGTTTATGCCCACTA
>Ga0247839_1008149_pt1 | contig 11147 bp, 12 predicted proteins | sample LaCruzMarch2015__6_FD_192405 | JGI IMG/M metagenome (GOLD analysis project Ga0247839, IMG submission 192405) | Freshwater microbial communities from meromictic Lake La Cruz, Castile-La Mancha, Spain - LaCruzMarch2015_16m | ecosystem: Environmental > Aquatic > Freshwater > Lake | place: Spain...
AAACTTAAAAAGCGCATTGTCACAAGCTGGTTTTGTCACACGTGATGCTCGTGAAGTTGAGCGTAAAAAAGTTGGCTTCCGTAAAGCGCGTCGCCGTAAACAATTCTCTAAACGCTAATTTTCAGCGGTTGGTTATTAAAAAGGTCGCTAGCGCGACCTTTTTTATTTTAAAAATTAAGGGCATCTCTCTCAATACGAGTTTCTAAATTAGACAAGGCGCGAACAAAAAATAACGACGCGGTATATATTTGATATATTAGCAATACTTGCCAGTTTTACTGGCTTAGTAGTGCTTATCAGTTTATCTCTGATAAGGAGTTATTTTTTGTGAGCAACACCGTATAATGACGCAATGGTTTAAGCAGGCAAGCCGCACAGCGGATGCTCGCAAAATTGTGTTGAGAGAGACGCCATAATGTTTTTGTTATGACTAATAAAAAGCTAAAAATAGGTATCGTAGGCGGCACTGGTTATACTGGCGTGGAGTTGTTGCGCCTTTTAGCTTTGCACCCACAAGCCGAGTTGGCTGTGATTACATCACGTGGTGATGCGGGTTTGCCTGTCGCCGATATGTTTCCGAGTTTGCGTGGTTATGTAGATTTAGTTTTTACTAATCCAGAAGAAGCAAACTTAACGGCGTGTGATGTTGTATTTTTTGCCACCCCACACGGCGTGGCAATGAGTCAAGCACAGGCACTATTAAGCGCCAATGTCAAAATAATTGATTTGGCGGCAGATTTTCGCTTGCAAGATACCGCTGCGTTTGAACAGTGGTACAAAATGCCGCATAGTTGCCCAGATGTATTGAGCAAAGCGGTGTATGGTATTCCTGAGCTATATCGCGAGCAAATTAAATCAGCACAAGTGATTGGCAACCCTGGATGTTATCCAACGACGATATTATTGGGTTTGGCACCTTTGTTAGAAAAAGGCTTGATTGATTTTTCTGTGCCGATGATAGCAGATGCTAAATCAGGCGTTTCAGGAGCGGGCAGAAAAGCGGAAGTAGCCACTTTGTTTGCTGAATCTAGTGATAACATGAAGGCTTATGGTGTGAATGGGCATCGCCATCATCCAGAAATTCATGCGCAACTTACAAAATTGGCTGGCAGTGAGTTGCAATTTATTTTTGTGCCACATTTAATACCAATGATACGTGGCATGCTTTCTACTATTTACCTTAAATTAACTAAGCAAGCAAAAACAGTTGATTTACAAGCCTTGTTTGAGCAACGCTACCAGCATGAGCGTTTTGTGGATGTGTTGCCAGCGGGTGTAATGCCTGAAACACGCTCAGTGCGTGGCTCAAATCAAATTCGCATTGCACTACACAAACAAGCAGAAACAGGTTATTTAACATTAGTAGTGGTGCAGGATAACTTGGTAAAAGGCGCAGCTGGTCAGGCAGTGCAAAATATGAATATCATGTTCGGTTTGGAAGAAAATGCTGGGCTAGAAGTTGTGCCACTGTTACCATAATTTGCATAAATAACATCAATGAAGCCCGTAAGAAGAAGAATTCGTCGCCACTTTGGTTTAACAGCCAAGCAAGTGGCCGTTCGCTCCCAGCGCCCTTGGTATTTTCAGTGGGGTGTTACAGTGGCACTTCTAGGAGCGGGTTATTTGATTGGCTATTGGCAATTTACGGATAGTGAGAACTGGGCTGAAAAGTTAAAGCAAAGTGGACTTGAAAACCAAAGCTTGCAAACCAAGATAATAAAAGTAGAGCGTCAACTGCAAATTGAACAAGCGGCACAAAGTAATCTTGATAAAGCGTTAAATCTTCTTCAAGATGAAAATATTAAACTTAAAAAAGATTTATTGTTTTACAAAAATATGGTCGGTAAAAAGTAAGCTGATTCAGCAATTGTGCATGAAAAATCATGCTAACTGATTAAAATAGGAATCATAATGTTTTTTAAAAAGAGCAACAAAATTCAAAATAGTATCGATACCCTTATTGGCGTGGATACTCGTATTGAAGGGGATGTTAATTTTTCTGGCGGCTTACGCATTGATGGCGCAATTCGTGGCAATGTCACTGAACCAAATGCTAATCCAAGCACACTAATTCTCAGTGAGTATGGTAGTGTTGAGGGTGAAGTAAACGCTGCTAAGATTGTACTTAACGGTAAGGTGATTGGGTCAGTTAAGTCTAATATTTTTATTGAGCTACAGTCTAAAGCGCATATTACGGGTGATGTGCATTACAAATCGCTAGAAATGCACACTGGCGCGGTGATTGAAGGCAAACTGGTCTATTTGGGTGATGCCGCGCACGTCTCAGATAACGGGAACAACTAAGTAATTGACCTTATATTCACATTATAGCATCTCGATTTTATTAAAGAATTTTAGGAGTCCGATATGAATACCATCACAGATTTACCCGAGATAGAAATGCCAGCACCATTAGTTTTTACTGATAATGCTGCCAAAAAAGTAAAAGAACTCATTGAAGAGGAAGGCTCACTAGACCTTAAGCTTCGCGTGTTTGTGAGTGGCGGAGGTTGTTCGGGTTTTCAATACGGATTTACCTTTGAAGAGGAAGTCAATGATGACGACACACAAGTGAAAAAAGACACCGTCACTTTACTAATAGACCCAATGAGCTTGCAGTATTTAATGGGCGCGGAGATTGATTACCAAGACAGCCTACAAGGCTCACAATTCGTGATTCGCAATCCACAAGCAACCACCACTTGTGGCTGCGGCTCTTCTTTTTCAGTTTAAGTTATAAATAGCTGGATAAAAAAGCCAAGCTAAAGCTTGGCTTTTTAGTTTTTAAAGGTGGGTATTTGCGTTATAAGATATTTGCAAAGGTCTTTACAATGCATAATCAACAATGAGCGGCGCATGATCACTAAAGCGTTCTGCTTTGTAGATGCTAGCCTGCTCTGCTTTAGCAGCTATTGCTGGCGTGACAATTTGGTAATCTATGCGCCACCCCACATTCTTAGCCCAAGCCTGACCACGATTGCTCCACCATGTGTAACAATCATCGGTAGTCGTTGGGTGCAATTTGCGATACACATCTACCCAGCCGACTTGGTCGAATAATTCAGTGAGCCAAGCACGCTCTTCAGGTAAAAAGCCTGAATTTTTCTTATTACCTTTATAATTCTTCAGGTCAATTTCTTGATGTGCGATGTTCCAGTCGCCACAAATGACTACTTCACGCCCACTGGCAATCAATGCTTGTAAATGCAGCATAAAGCGTGTCATTACGCTAAACTTAAACGCTTGCCGCTCCTCTCCGCTTGAGCCACTTGGCAGGTAAAGTGAAATCACACTTAAATTGCCAAATTGTGCTTCAATATAACGTCCTTCGTTGTCAATGTCACTTAACCCTAAGCCTTCAATCACTGCATTTGGCTTGGCTTTTGAGTAAATGCCAACGCCGCTATAGCCTTTCTTTTCAGCATAATGAAAATGTCCGTAATAGCCTGCTGGATTTAACATTTCTGGCGTCATATCCGCCGCTTGGGCTTTAATTTCTTGTATACAAACAATATCTGCATTTTGTGCTTGCAGCCACGTTTGCACGCCTTTATTTGTAGCAGAACGTATGCCGTTTAGGTTTAGCGATATAATCTTCAAAACTTTATTCCCGATTAAAAATTAAGTAGGCCAATTATATATGACTCAAGCGTTAGAAAATTTCAGCCAAGAATTTATCGCATTTTCCATCCAAAAAGAGGTGCTGCATTTCGGAGAATTTAAAACTAAAGCTGGTCGTTTAAGCCCTTATTTTTTTAATGCAGGGCTATTTAATGACGGTGAAAGCTTGATGAAACTTGGTGAATTTTATGCGGCTGCCATTCGAAACTCTGGCATTCATTTTGACATGTTGTTTGGTCCTGCCTATAAAGGCATTACTTTAGTCGCCAGCATTGCTATCGCCTTTGCTAAAATTGGTCGAAATATACCTTACGCCTACAACCGCAAAGAAGCCAAAGATCACGGTGAAGGCGGTGTAATTGTGGGTAGCCCGTTAAAAGGGCGGGTGTTGATTATTGATGACGTGATTTCGGCAGGCACTTCAGTGCGCGAATCAGTTGAATTGATTAAGCAAAATGGCGCAAATGCTTGTGGTGTGGCCATTGCCATTGATCGACAAGAAAAAGGCTTGAGAGATTTGTCTGCGGTGCAGGAAGTAGAACAGCATAACGGCATTCCAGTGATTAGCATCGCCAATTTAAGCGGCTTGATTGCTTATGTTGGGCTCACACCAGAATTATCAGCTTATAAACCAGCGATTGAGCAATATCGTATGCGGTATGGGGTTGATATTGCCTAAAAACTAGGACAGTGCCGAGCAGTTATCCAGTCAGCTTCTGTTTGAGAATATCGTTCACTTGCGCTGGATTGGCCTTACCTTTTGAGGCTTTCATAGCTTGACCCACTAGCGCATTAAAGGCTTTATCTTTACCCGCTTTAAACTCTTCCACCATCGCCGCATTGGCAGCCAGTACCTCATCAATAATCGCTTCAATTGCACTGGTATCTGATACTTGTTTCAGACCTTTTTCTTCAATAATTTCATTTGCGAGATTATCACTTCCAAACTCGTGAGTTGCACCAATAGAGTTGCTTGCCGCAACATATTTACCTACTTTTTGGCACATTTCAGCAAATACGTCTTTAGCCATTTTGTTCGAAATAGTATTGTCAATGATACGTTTTAACAAGCCTGCCAACTGTCTTGGTCTTAAAGGGCATGTGTCAAAAAGCCCATCAAATTGATTCAAGTAAGCAAAAACATCTCCCATAACCCAGTTTGCAACAAGCTTAGGCTCACCACCAAAAGACTCCAATGTCGAAACAAAATAATTTGCAATTGAGCGTGAACTCGTTAAAGTGGCTGCATCATAACTTGATAAACCATAATCCGCTTCAAAACGCGCTTTCATCGCTTCTGGCAACTCAGGCATATCCGCTTGCACACGCGCTTTGTCTTCCTCAGTAATAACTAAAGGCAGTAAATCAGGGTCTGGGAAATAGCGATAATCGTTCGCTTCTTCTTTACTACGCATAGAGCGCGTTTCGCCAGTATCGGGGTTAAAAAGCACGGTGGCTTGATGAATGGTACCGCCATCTTCCAGCGTTTCTATCTGCCAGCGCGTTTCATACTCAATCGCCTGCTGCATAAACTTGAAAGAGTTGAGATTTTTAATCTCGCGCCGCGTGCCTAGATTTTCTGTGCCTTTGTGGCGCACCGATACATTCACATCACAGCGGAAACTACCTTCCTGCATATTGCCATCACAAATATCAATCCACTGCACCAGTTCATGCAATTTTTTTGCATAAGCAACAGCTTCAGCCGCAGAGCGCATATCAGGCTCAGTCACAATTTCCAGCAAGGGCGTACCTGCACGGTTGAGGTCTATGCCACTCATACCTTCAACCGCACCATGCACAGATTTACCCGCATCCTCTTCCAAATGCGCACGAGTAATATGAACCACTTTTTCATAGGCAGGATTTTTACCCACCGCTGGCACTTGAATGGTGACAGCACCTTTACCCACCACGGGCAGTTCAAATTGGCTAATTTGGTAGCCTTTTGGTAAGTCAGGATAAAAGTAATTTTTACGTGCAAACACTGAATGCGGTGCAATTTCAGCATTCACTGCCAAGCCAAATTTAATCGCACACTGCACAGCCTCTTTGTTTAACACTGGCAATACGCCTGGCAAAGCAATGCTCACTTCACAAGCTTGCGTGTTGGGTTCCGCGCCGTATTTAATCGCCGCGCCTGAAAATATCTTCGATTGAGTTTTAAGTTGGGCATGTGTTTCTAGCCCAATCACGACTTCCCATTCCATTATGCTAAATCCTCTGGCACTTTTAAATCAGGCATACGTGTATGCCAATCCGTGACTTGTTGATATTGATGCGCCACATTGAGCATGCGCGCCTCATCAAAATAATTACCGATAATTTGCAAGCCGACTGGCAAGGCTTTGTTATCACCACTTTGTGCAAAGCCCGCTGGCACGCTCATGCCTGGCAAGCCAGCCAGATTGGTCGAAATGGTATAAATGTCTTGCAGATACATCGCTACAGGATCGTCCACTTTTTCACCCGCTTTGAATGCGGTGGATGGCGCAGCAGGCCCCATAATCACGTCGCATTGCTTGAAGGCTTCGACAAAGTCTTGCGCGATCAAGCGGCGAATCTGTTGTGCTTTTAGATAATAGGCATCGTAATAGCCTGCACTGAGTACATACGTGCCAATTAAAATGCGACGCTTCACTTCCGCCCCAAAGCCTTCAGCACGGCTCTTGCAGTACATATCATTTAAATCGGTATATTCAGCGGCACGATGACCGTAACGCACGCCATCGTAGCGTGACAAATTACTTGAGGCTTCCGCTGGGGCTAATACGTAATAAACAGGGATTGATAAACCTGTATTGGGCAGTGAAATATCGACGATTTCTGCGCCTAGTTTTCGGTATTCTGCCACGGCGTCCATCACCACTTTGCCTACGTTAGCATCTAGGCCTTCAGCAAAATACTCTTTAGGTAAGCCGATTTTTAGATCCGCAAGTGGTAAACCTAAATTAGCTTTATTAAGCTCTCGTGTGTAGTCTTCTTTGTCACGGTTCAAGCTAGTGGAATCACGTTCGTCAAAACCTGCCATCACGTTCATCATTAAAGCACAGTCTTCGGCGGATTTTGCCATCGGCCCAGCTTGGTCAAGCGAAGATGCGAAAGCTATCATGCCATAACGAGAAACCACGCCATAAGTCGGCTTTAAGCCAGTAAAGCCACAAAGACTGGCGGGCTGGCGGATTGATCCGCCAGTATCTGTGCCTGTAGCTGCTGCACAAAGCCGCGCCGCGACTGCCGCTGCGCTACCACCACTACTACCACCTGGCACACAATCAAAATCCCACGGGTTTTTTACGCCGCCAAAATAACTAGTTTCGTTAGATGAGCCCATGGCAAATTCATCCATATTGGTTTTGCCTAAATTCACAGCACCAACTGCATCAAATTGTGAAATGACATGTGCATCATAAGGCGCAACAAAGTTGGCAAGCATTTTAGAGCCACAGGTGGTTCTCCAGCCTTTAGCGCAAAAAATATCTTTCTGCGCAATAGGAATCCCAGTCAACGGTGCGGTATTGCCTGCTGCAATGCGCACATCCGCAGCTTGGGCTTGCGCGAGTGTTTTTTCTTTGTTTAGCGAAATGTAAGCATTGATCTCAGGGTTAAGCGCATCAATGCGGTCAAGAAAGATCTGCGTAAGCTCAACGCTGGAGATTTTTTTATTAGCCAACATTTGGCTCAAGGTGTGTAAGCTGCTGTTAATCATGTATGCTTACTCGATGACTTTAGGGACAAGATAAAGACCGTTATTTACGGCACGCTCAGTTGAGTCATTGCCAAGCGCAGGGGCAATTTTTTGAAACGCTTCACGCTGGTTGGTTTTTGTCACCACATCTTCACGTAAGCGTTGGCTTAAATCTTGAGAATGTGACATCGGAACTGTGCCTGTGGTATCAACCGCCTGCATTTGTTCCATTAAGCCTAAAATACCAGTAAGCTTAGTCAGGGTTGCGACCGCATCGCTATCACTTATCTCTATGCGCGCCAAATGCGCGACTTTTTTTATATCTTCAATACTTAATGCCATACTTTAATCGTCCGAGATTTAAATGGTGCAAACTTGCTACACCTTTACTTATAATTTTGGTTTGATAACTTCTTTAGTTTTGTAATTAAGTGATACTTGGCTCTTAAATTTTCAACAAGCACCTTAATTTTCAACAAGATATGGAGTATTATACTCTGCTTTTATGTATGCCTTAATTACGCTATATATTTACTTAGCGCATGTAGTGGCTATTTTGCATCAAACCACAGGAAAAACACCATGTTTGGCTTTCTCACCAGTTATTTTTCAAACGATATTGCCATTGACTTGGGTACAGCTAACACGCTGATTTACTCTCGCGGCAAAGGGATTGTTTTGGACGAGCCGTCCGTCGTGGCGATTCGTCTTGAAGGCGGTCCAGGCGGCAAAAAAATTCTATTGGCCGTTGGCGCTGAAGCCAAAGGTATGCTGGGTAGAGCCCCTGCCAATATTCAAGCAATTCGCCCGATGAAAGATGGCGTGATTGCAGATTTCACCATTACCGAGCAAATGCTCAAATATTTTATCCGCCGCGTACACGATGCTCGTTGGTTTTCACCCAGCCCGCGCATTATTATTTGCGTGCCTGTTGGCTCTACGCAAGTTGAACGCCGTGCCATTAAAGAATCTGCTGAACGTGCGGGTGCTAAACAAGTGTTTTTAATTGAAGAGCCGATGGCAGCGGCGATTGGTGCTGGCATGCCCATCTCTGAAGCAACAGGCTCTATGGTAGTAGATATTGGTGGTGGTACAACAGAAGTTGGCGTCATTTCACTCGGTGGTATTGTTTATGCCAAATCCGAACGTGTCGGTGGTGACAAATTTGACCAGGCGATTATTGATTACATTCGTCGCAATTATGGGATGCAAATTTCCGAGCCTACTGCTGAAAATATTAAAAAAACTATAGGTTCTGCTTTTCCAGGTTCTGCTGTGCTCGAAATGGAAGTCACTGGTCGCAATCTTGCAGAAGGCTTACCGCGTAAATTCACTATTTCTAGCAATGAAATTTTAGAGGCTCTCACCGAGCCATTAAATGCAATTGTAGGAGCAGTCAAATCAGCCCTTGAACAAACACCACCAGAACTAGGTGCCGATATTGCCGAGAAGGGTATGGTGCTGACTGGCGGCGGTGCTTTATTGCGTGATATAGACCGATTGTTGGTTGAAGAAACTGGTTTGCCAGTCATTCTCGCTGAAGATCCATTGACTTGCGTTGCACGCGGTTGCGGTCAAGCATTAGAAGAGATGGACAAGTTGGGCAATATATTTGCCTACGAATAATTTTGACTTGTATGGCGTGTGAATTTAGGCACCAACCATTAGCTAGAGAGACATTTAGGCCGTATTATGCGGCCTAAATTACATTGAAATTTTAGATTGCTTCTTTAACAAAATAAAACTTTTATTAAATTAGAAATATTGAGCATGACGTAACGAATGGCGCGCCGTTTAAATCAAAAACTTGAACAACAACAAGCCCCCGCATTCTTTATACGTGGGTCTAGTCCATTTGCACGCCTAGCTTTTTTTTCAGCTTTATCACTCATGTTAATGGCAGTTGATTCTCGCCTACAATACTTGACTAGTGTCAGAAAAAGCTTACAAACTGCAATCCGTCCTTTGCAAGCACTCGCTAACAAGCCCTCACAACTTTATAGTAGCGTGGACGAATATTTTTCTACGCATCATTATCTATTAAATGAAAATAAGCGATTAAAGCAGCATGCTCTCAAACAAGATTTTGCGTTACAAAAACTCAATACACTAGCACTAGAAAATGATCATCTGCGTCAATTACTGCAAGCCAATAAAACCATCGTAGAAAGTAGTGTTGTCGCCGAAATTATGCACGTAGGGCGCGACTTATTCACAAAAAAAATTATTGTGAATCGCGGTGAAATACACAAAATTGTAGCAGGAGAAGCGGTAGTTGATGCCTTGGGTGTCATTGGGCAAGTAACGCGCGTTTACCCATTAAGTAGCGAAGTCACGCTTATTACGGATAAATCACTTGCTATTCCCATACAAATAGAACGTAACGGACTGCGTGCCATTGCTTTTGGTCATGGTCGTGATAACACCTTAGATTTACCCTACTTGCCTGCCAACGTAGATATACACCGAGGCGATAAATTGGTCACATCAGGCATTGATGGCATTTACCCTGCTGGCCTTGCGATTGCTATCGTGACACAAATAGAAGTTACCGCAGATTCCCCGTTTGCGCGCATTATCTGTGCGCCCACTGGCGGGGTAGAAAACCATAAACAAGTGCTGATAGTCAGCATTCCAGCCATAAAAATGCCACAAGAAAGTCAGTTAGGTAGCCCTGCTGAATTAATTATTAGTACCAAAAAAATGCCAGCCAATACTACGAGCAAACCCAATGCATCCCAGTAAGCTAAAGTTTATTTATTTATCGCTTTTCTGTGCTTATATTTTGCTGCTATTGCCGTGGTCAGGATGGGCGCTAACACTTAGACCAGACTTCATGCTGCTAGTCATTATATTTTGGCTAATACGCGCACCCAATTTATGTCATGTAGGCACTGCTTGGCTAGTAGGTCTGTTTGTAGATTTGGCTACGGGTGGAATTTTTGGTCAATATGCTTTGGTTTATACGGTGACCGCTTTTTTTGCGATTTACTATCAAAAACGCTTGGTATTATTTAGCGGTATGCAACAATTACTTTATGTCTGTCTGTTGCTATTTATTGCACAAGTTACTTTACTGATACTTAAAACTTTTGCGGGTGCAGAGTTTATTGGTTGGGTATATTTTATGCCAAGTATCATGGGTGTTTTGTTGTGGTTTGTTGCCATGACGTTGGGCTTGAATACTGGTGAGCGTCTTCGTGATTGATGACCTGCATTTAAATTGTACAGCAACAGTCGAAGCCACAATGCTTAGAGTTTGATATGGGTGCTGAACTTAAAAATTTTCAGCATGAGCAGTATTATTTTAAGCTGAGACTAGGTTTTGCAGCATTTTTGGTGCTGGGGCTATTTAGCCTATTGGCTTTTCGTTTTTCCTATTTGCAAATTAAGCAACATCAACACTATCAAACACTTGCCGAAAATAATCGCATTTCACTCGTGCCTAGTGTGACTAATCGCGGCTTGATTTTAGATAAAAATGGAGTGGTATTAGCACACAACTTTTTTGTTTACACTTTAGAAATTACCCCTGCAAAAGTAGATAATCTTGAAGCAACTATTGCCGAAGTAAGTAAGCTGGTTGAGGTGAGCCCGCTGGATCGTAAGCGCTTTAATAAACGACGTCAAGAAAGTAGAACTTTTGAAAGCATCCCGATTCGCACTCACCTGAATGAAGTTGAGGCGGCCAGTTTTGCTGTCAATCATTATCGCCTCCCTGGGGTGGAAATCAAATCTCGATTGTTCAGGCATTACCCATTGGGCAAGCTAGGTGCACATATAGTGGGTTATATTGGGCGTATCAACGATAAAGATTTAACTAATCTTGAAAAAGACG
>Ga0247839_1008161_pt1 | contig 11137 bp, 9 predicted proteins | sample LaCruzMarch2015__6_FD_192405 | JGI IMG/M metagenome (GOLD analysis project Ga0247839, IMG submission 192405) | Freshwater microbial communities from meromictic Lake La Cruz, Castile-La Mancha, Spain - LaCruzMarch2015_16m | ecosystem: Environmental > Aquatic > Freshwater > Lake | place: Spain...
AAATGGATGGGCTTAAGCGTTTTAGGTAAGCTCTATCTCTTTTTTGCTAGTACTCGTCTATATAGTTTTTCGGTTGCATCTACAGTTTGCTCCCAGTTAAATTTTTCTAAAATTTTTCTTTTCATCTTGATTGTTTTCTCCGAGTTTCTGCCTGCCTCTAGTGCTGCATCAATACTTTCATTTATAGACTCTGGATCCGCTGGATCGGCATACCAAGCTTCACCTTCAAGATATTCCAATTCATGTCCGAAGGTACTTGCTACTAAAGGTGTTCCACTCAGTGCTGCTTCAAGGCTTACTAAACCACATGTTTCCATCCAGCTTGCTAATATATGCACGCTCGCTGCTGCATAAGCAGATGCAAGTAGCTCCTGATCAATATGCTCTATAACAATTAGATTGTCACCCCCTATTGATTTGCATAAATCTGTGTAGCTAGGCCAATGTTTTCCACTTCCTATAAATACCATCGGGATATTTTTATTCCTTAAAGCCCAGCACACCATCGCTTGGTTTTTAGCCGGTTCAATTCTGCCTGCTTGCATCACAAACGGTACACTAATTCCACTGTAGGCCCTGAATTTATCTGGGCTTGCATCCAAAAAGATTCTTGGATCAACACCGTAATGTGCAATCTCAAAAGTATTATCATACCAATTTAGGTCTGATCTGATTGCTTGTAGTTCAAGCAAGCTATTTGGCAGAAGGCCATCAACCTCCTTAAGTAGGTTGCCAATTAATTCAGTTGAGTTGCCATCTTCAGTTGTGTAGCCGTTTGAATGAAAGCTTATTCCGTCGTTCACCACAACTAATTTGCGTTTTTTCAAATTTTCTAGCAAATTCATTGAATTATTGTCATAACTATTTGTTGCCTGTGCTAGCACTGAAGAACTTCCCCTGCTTCCCCAATAGGCTCTTTTTAATGATATCCATATGGGTGATACAACAATTGGAATATTTGCTTGCTTGCAGCATCTAATTTGTGATTCAAATGAGTGTTGAACCCTGCAATTAAATATATGCACTAGATCGTAGCCTTCTGCCCTTGGTTGGTCGCTATTTACTTCATCAACTACGTGGCCCCTTTGCCTTAATCGTTTGCCTGTTTCCCTAATTTGCACACCATCACCTCCGCCCCATTCAGCAGCTGTTCCATGGTTCACAAGTAAAATCTTCACTATTTTTTGATCCAAAATTGTTCTTCAATTTTAATCTTGTTACTATTCCTTTGTCAATTATGTAGCGTTTTCTCCATATCTCCTCCAACAACCACAGCCTCCAGTGCAGCTGTTGCCCGAGCGTCCAGCCATTATTTAATTGGCACCAGGCTTTTTCTATCAGCTCCATCCTTAGCTTGTGATTTTTAGAGAGTTCCTCCGCCCTAGTTACAATTTCTTCTATGCAGTTAACCCATATGCCCGCATTTTTACCAATTTGCTTCTTGTATAAACCTGGTCCCCCTATAACCGCTACAGATTCTGCTGTACATTCTTGCCATTTAAGCACAGTTTTACAATTGTTTGGTTTATTATCTTCTAGTGGCGCCAGAGCGATATGACATGTATTTAGTAGTTGCCTATAAGCTGCGTAACTCTGAACTTCATACGCTTTAATATTCTCTCCAAATATTTTGCTCTGCAGATCTTTTTGGGCCACCATCACCAGCTCGATTCTTTTATCTCTATTTAGCCAATTTTTAAGTTGATGCTCTATCAAAGCATTTTCTTTCTTCCTGTTTAAATTGCCTAGGAAAATTCTCATTTTATTGTTTTCACTAAATTCTACAGCATGTTTCGTTATGTTTAAATTTCTTATTATTTCTACGCCGTTCTCGAGGGTTATAGATAGCGGATTGAATTCACTCAGATATTCAGCTAATTCCGCATTTGATGTTAAAATACAATGATTGTATTTAAGTGCTGCCATCTTTTGATTATCCATTTCTCTCAGCACTTGTTTTGGCAGAAGCTCTGGATGATCGTCCCAATCAATCAAAAGAATGCATCCCCGTTCTCTTAGCCACTCCAAGTGCTCTAGCATGCGCATTTCGCTACTTGGCAATGGGCGTTGCCATATAACCAAACTATTCGCACGGATACAATCTAGGAACCGAAACGGTCTTTCATGTATTCTACAATCTAATCCCATTCTTTGTATGGCTTCAAACGGTTGCCTAATCCTCACGCAGTCATGGGGGCCTGGACTATTTACTAATACCTCTATCTTGAGCTGCATATCCTTCGCTCTGTTAATCTCAGTTTTCTATAGCTTATCATGAGAAAAACTCTTGTTTCCTTATGTGTTGGCAATACTTATGTTAGTCAGTTAAATAAGGTTTTGCCTGGTTGGGAAAATTGGTGTTCTGCTCATAATTATGATTTTATACTCTTTGATGAGCCTCTAGATACATCTCCGTTATCAAATTCTCGTTCTTTTGCTTGGCAAAAGCTCTTGGCAATGTCTTCTCCAAAACTTAAGGGCTATGATCAGGCTCTTTGGTTGGATACTGATATTTTAATCAACCCATGTGCTCCAGATCCCCTAGTAAATAGTGATAATACAAAGGTTTTCATCTCTAGAGATATGGCCTCTCCCTTAAGTTTTGAACCCAGTTGGTTGAAATGTTTGTGGAGCGAGATTTTACATTATTCCTTATTGCGTTCTCAACCTAATAACTCATTTTTAATTAACTCAAGCTCGTTAAATCTCTTTAGTTACTATGATCTTTGGGGGTTTAATGCCAGAAAGCGCATTCTCTACAACACAGGCGTTATCGGTTTTTCTCCTCTTTATCATTCCTCTATTTTTGAGCAAATTTACTATCGCTGGTATGATGGGGGCTCTGGTGCACTCCACGAGATGATTCCCGTGAATCTGGAGCTTAGTCAAAGGGGTTTAATTTCTGAAATTGATTCTAAGTTCAATTATCTTGCTGGCGTAGTGCACGCTGCCTGGAACTCAGAGCCCTTATTACTACAGGAGTGGCTTAATTTGGGGCCTCAGCGCCTTTCAGTTAATAACTTTATTTTGCATCTTTTCAATGCCAGTTATTTTCTGCATTTTGCTGGTGCCCATAAATTGATGAACAATTTTCGTCCCCATGACATTTGAATTCCTTAATCGCTATGCAGGAGAATCCCTAGGCAGTTCTCCCCATATAGTAGTTTTAGGCTCCTATAAGGTTGGTAATTTTGTTGTTAGCACCCCTGTATTGCACGGTTTGAAGGCACGCTTCCCCGATTGTATTATTGGCTTTATTGGGAGTGATATCACCTCTGCCCTTGAAGAGGCTCACCCTTGTGTTGATTGGCGCCTTAGTTGGGACTCCTCTGATCTTAGCGCTGCCTCTAATTTACATGCAGCAATTATCAATTACAAGGCATCTTTTGGCACTGTTTCCCTTGCAATAAACCTTGATGGCTTTAATCCAGTTACTTGTGCTCTATCAGCCTGGATTAGACCCTTTTATGTTGCTGGTGGTTGCCTCTCTGCTAATCTTCGCCGTGCCCTACCCTGGGGTGAGCTTCCACAGCAATCCTTTCTAGCAGATTCGGATTGGGACAGTATCGCATTTCTAGAGCGTTATTCTAATATTTTTTCATCCAACTATATTGCAGAACTTTTTTGCGAACTTGCTTTTGTTCGTGATTATGTTGATCCCTATGCCATCAGCCTTCCTACGAAGCTTCCAGATTTCTTGGTTCCACATATATTAATTCACTGTACAACTGCCCGATCAGCTAAATTATGGCCATACCAATTTTGGCAAGAAGTTATTCAATTTGTTTCTAATCTTGGCTTTACTATTGGTTTAATTGGTAGTGCTCCAAAACTGCAGCATGATCTTTATAATTCTGGGTTGGGTGAAGATTTTTTGATTCAATCAACTCCCCTTGTTGATCTTCGCGGTAAAACTAATCTACTTGAACTAGCTGGCGCATGTTCTGCTGCAATGGGGCTAGTAACCGTTGATGCCGGGCCAATGCATATTGCTGCAGCCGTTGGTACGCCTACCCTTGTTTTGCTCGGCAATGATTCCGATCAGGTTGGCCCCAGCCCCATGCGTTTATGGATGCCACGCTGTTCAAATGTTTCCTATACTGTTTCAACTTTCTCTTGTGATAGATGTGCAGTTAATTCTTTTCGCAATGATGAGTGCTTGCTTGAGGAACACTCTTGCATGAATAATGTGTTGCCTAGTCAGGTTATTAACTGGCTTTCAACTGTTCTCAAGCTATAATCGATAGCACCGTATTTAAGTTTTGATGCCACTTCTATCTATCGTAGTAAATTTCTTTAATATGCGCAGGGAGGCTGAACGTACCCTCTTTAGTTTGTGTTCTGAATATCAAGGTGTAAATGAAACTCACTATGAGATTATTGTAATCGATAATGGCTCCTCAGATCCCCTTTCTGAGGAGTTTGTGCATTCTTTTGGATCAAATTTTAGGTACATTTATTTTCCGTCTATTAATCCCTCGCCAGTTATGGCAATTAACTCGGCGGTTCAATTGTCCCATGCCAACTATATTGGTATTTTGATTGATGGTGCTCGCATATTATCTCCTGGTATTATCAAATACGCTCTCCTGGCATTTAAGGCTTTTGAATTTCCAGTAATTTCCACTTTGGGTTGTCATATTGGGCATATCCCACAACAGATTTCATCCTCTGAGGGATACTCGCAGGCCCTTGAAGATGCCTTGCTAGATTCAGTTGATTGGAAATCAAATGGCTACCAGCTATTTGATATTTCATGTTTAGCAGGATCTTCCCAATATGGAGCTTTTGCCCCTTTAGTTGAAAGCAATGCCCTTTTTCTTACCCGCTCTAGTTTTGATCAATTAAATGGACTTGATGAGGCTTTCATTAGCCCTGGTGGTGGCCTTGTTAATTTAGATTTTTATCAACGTGCTCAATTATTACCTAATGTTCAGTCAATTTCTCTTTTAGGAGAGGCTACATTTCATCAATACCACGGTGGTGTTACCACAAGATCAGGAGACACTTGGTCTCCATTAGCGGCCGAATACCTTTCCATCCGTAAAACAAGTTTTCAACCATACCCATTTAGTTATTCAAATACTATTTACTTTGGCACTTTACCTGCCTTTTTTGACCCTTGGCTTAAAAGTAGTGTTGATCTACGCATGGTTTTTAATCACCGAGACGAAATTACTCTCACCACCGGTTCTGCCTCTGGAAGTCAAGCTTTACTTGCCCCTTCACGTGTTATCGCTATTCTTGGCATGCACAGAAGCGGCACAAGTTTATTAGCAGGTACACTGCAGGAAGCAGGTTTAGATTTAGGGGAGGTTATAACAGAAGCCCCCCATAATAAAAAAGGTAATAGGGAATCTATTTTAATTAGAACCCTCCATGATAGTGTCTTAAGCACATCGGGTGGATCTTGGGATTCACCACCGAGTTCTGTTCAGTGGAATACAACTCAAGTTTCCATCCTTAGCTACATACTTAATAATTTCAGCTCCTCAACTGTATGGGGTTTCAAGGATCCCCGTTCTATTTTATGTTTGCAAGGTTGGTTTGATAAATATCCAAATTTGGAGTGTGTGGCGATCTTTCGGCATCCCTTTGAGGTTGCTTCCTCATTAGCCGCTAGGAATAGCTATAGCCTTGATTTCGGATTAGAGTTATGGTTTTCCTATAATTCTATTCTTTATGAACTTGTGGCATCTAAATCTTTACCCTTACTTTTTTTTGATTCTGATTTTAATAGATTTAAGCTTGAAGCCACAATTTTAATTAAGTACTTGGATTTGCCTATTAAGTCGTCTGCTTCCGATTTGGCTTTTTATGATCCGAGCTTGCGTCATCACAATATTCAAGCTACTGCGCTACCCGCTCATGTTGAAAAGCTTTATCTGAAATTATTAAGATATTATAAGCGCCAGTCGATTTTTCAATTTAGCAATTCTCAATTCAATATTTCCTCCTTTTCACTTCCCCTTATTGGAAAGTTTATGAAAAAGTAGTAGTTATATTTGTTTTAACGTTTTCGCTAAAATTTTGTATATTTTCAAAAGGATGCCTCTTCCATAATTCATCTATGTGTTTAACCATTAAGATTCTGTAATCTTCCGGAATTGGTTTCATTATTTTAAAGCTTTTAATTAGCATTCCACTTGCTGCCTGTTCTAGCGGACCGCAAAGTATTAGATCTGGCATCCAGTTTTTTTCTACCCAGTATTGCCTTGCTATTATTGCCTGTTCTCTTGTAATAAAGTAACAACCTGAATGGGGGTTTGTTGCCCGATAAAACTTGTACTTTTGCTCATTCCATTTACATATAAGCAACTCTTTTGTATCCCAAAATAAATCATCCCTTCCACCATCTGGGTCCCCTGATAGTATTACTTCTCCATTATTAGGAATTTCCTCGCATCTATGCGGCAGGAAAACATATTCATTACCTTTATTTTCAACTAAATATTTCACCTTATCGAAAAATTCTCTATCCTCAATTGCTATATCATCCTCAATATACCCAACCATATCATAATTTTCTGCTTGTTCCAGTAATGCTCTTGATGCAAATACTGGAATTTCCTCTAAATTTTTAACATTTGGATAGAATATTTCAATTCTTTCATCTTTTGGCAATTTATTTGATAGATTTTTTGTTGGATGTGTATATATTTGAATTTTCAGTGAAATACCTTTGTCATTATATATTCTTCTTGTTATTACTGGCTTTCCTTTCCCCAGAGATGCATGGATCCAATGGTATTTTTCATGTCGATTTAAATTACCTATGGTAGCTTCTCGAAGACCCCTCTCTTTTATCTCTTTTTTGCTTTCATTTTCCGATGAATATAGTGAGTTTTTCTTTGGCGCAAATACATGCGGTATCACAATTAGTATTTTCATTCAATTGATAACCAGCTCGAGCAATCCCAGTTTAGCAGGCATTCAAGTTTTTTGATTTCATCTTCATACTTATTTTTTAGCCATATCTTGGCCTCTTTGCTTATCGATTCCCCGTATGATGATTTATGATCTATGATTACCTTATTGTTAGTAATTTGCTCCAGGTTAAGATGTTGGTATATTTTGCCTAGGGCATTTGTGTGGCTTTCTAGTAATTCCTCCTGTTTTAGTATTAGAACATTCTTTTTGTTTATATAGTTATATATGTGTTGGATCTGTTTGCTATAAAAACCTCTTTGCACATAGCTCCATTTCCTGTGATTTATGGTTTGCTCCTCATGATTGCCTAGCCTGTGCCCTTCACTGGTAATCGCTTCCATAAACCTCAGGTTTTCTCTACCTCTTTCCCTTTCCATGTTCCAATGAGAAAATGCTCTCGTTATTGGATTTCTTAGTAGGATTATAATCTTTAGTTCTTTGTGATATTTATTGATTCTAGCCCAGCTTGTTTTCCAGTACATATATACTGGTGTTGTTTCTCCTCTTGTTTTTTGCTCGTTCCAGTTAAAGGATTGATGATATAGTTTGTAATCGTTCCCTTGTTCCTCTTCCCAGTTAATGGTTTCCCTATCGAAGTAATGAATCTCTTTACTTGTTGGCATTTGAATGCTGGGATGTTTCCTCATATACTTATCAAGGGCAGAGGTGCCTGCTTTTTGCGCCCCACAAATTAAGAAGTCAATCCTTTTCATAAAAGTTTTTTATTTATCTTACCAAAAAGTTTTCAGTTTATGGCTTCCGTCCTCCCCCATACCCTTGAGTTATCACCCCTAGATCAACTAGTTAGGGAGTGTCCTCCAGGATTTGGTGGAATAGAACGAGTTGCTCATACTATTGCTTCTCAGCAAAATGGTGTTGTTTATTTTTGCCGCCCCTCCAACACAGCTTCCTCCTTTATATCCATCAATTATTCACGAAGCCTGCTGCCTTGTTTCTTTTGGGGTAAATTTTTGTTTCCTTTACCCTCACTCTCTTTTTTTAGATTACTTTTTAAAAACAGACCATTAATTGTTCACTTACCTTGCCCCTCTTTATTTCTATTTGCTTCTCTAGCCAAATTTCTTAATCCGCGTAGGCGTATTTATCTTTATTGGCATGCATTTCTTGTTCCTGATTTCAGTTTTTATGGTTTCTTGGTGTTTATTTATCAATTTATTTCCCTGCGACTGATTAGTATTTTTTCTGTTGTAACCACATCCCCTGTTCTTCGTGACTCGCTGATATCTGCTGGTTTGCGTGCATCGAGAATTTCAATTCTACCTTGTGTTCTTCCTTCAGAGTTTGAATCCCTTTCACTATCTATTCCACGTTGCAATTCCAGCCTTACCTCTGGCGTTATTATTTTTATTGGCAGACTTGATAGCTACAAGCGAATAGATTTGTTGATTGACCTTTTTATCCAATCTAAGTATGCATCGGTTCTCCATGTTGTTGGTTCTGGTCCAGATGAGAATGCCCTTCAAGAACTCTGTTCCAACCTAACCCTGCCAGCAAAGCGTATTATTTTACATGGTTGTTTAGAGGAATTGCAAAAATGTATTCTGATTTCATCTTCTGATTTATTGCTTCTGCCATCTGATAAGTGCAATGAAGCATTTGGCATTGTTCAATTGGAAGCTATGGCATGTGGTATTCCCTCCCTATCAAGGTGTATTGAAAATTCTGGGATGTTTTGGGTTTCTAATCTTCCTTGTTATAATTGGGATGGTAACTTTGATACTGTTTTAACTCTTATGGACCACTTGCTTTCTTCACCTTCCCTATATTCTCTCGCTTCCTCTCAAGCTTTTTCTCGCTATAATAGTATTTTTTCACGTAAAATTTGGCACAATAATTTCCTGAAATGTTTTTATTAAATGTCTATTCTTTCGCCTGTTTCATCTGTACTTGGTGATTCCACTATAGTATCATGTGTTTTGTATATCTGGCGTCGGGATGGTTTTGATTCAGCAAGGTCTTCTTTCAACCACCTAACACAAGATTTACCTATAAATCAGTCTTCCCCACTGCTTAATGAGTTAAAGTTGAGGTTATCTGGAGCGAGTGGTCCGAAAATATTAATCGATGGCCTATGGTTCTCTCGGCCAATTGGTGGTATTTCTAGGGTGTGGGAGCAGATTTTATCCACATGGCGCCTTCCCTCTCTCATCTACAACTGTGCACCAGTTTGCTTAATTGAGCGCGATAGTCATATTGCTTTATCATCATATTTTCCCTCTTTTCTTGGTTCTTCAGTAGATCCCCTAGATCCTTTAGCTGTTAAAGCACTAGCAAATGAAAATTTTGATTTTGCTAGAAATTGGCAAGCTAATGTTTTTATTTCAAGTTGGGTAAGTTTTTGTGGCTCACCTGGGGCTTATTGCCCAGAGTTAGCTTTGGTGCACGATTGCCTTCCAGAACGTTATTCCGTTCCGGAGCCATTGTCTTCACTTCGTTCCACTTGGTTAAAACGTGCATCTTCATTCTTAGCTGTTTCCGCTGATACGGCATCTGATATAGAAACCTTGCTTCGCCTTGATAAGGGTTCTGTTCCCTGGTGCCACTTGGCCCCTTTCATCAGTTCAACGTCCTATAACAACTATTCCAACTCCCTCCAATCTCCGGGCTTATTAATTTCAGATCTTGATTTACCTTTTCCCTACATTTTCCTACCCTCAATTAGCGCTATAGGTTCCTATAAGAACCCAGAAATTGTTGCTTCTGCTCTTACCTACCCTGGATTGGAAAGTATAAACTTACTTCTCTCTGGTATTTCTTCTGAGCAACGTCGCCTTGAATTACTAGAACTCTTCCCCCAATTGGCGGGTAGGTGTTTTTCTGCAGGCTTTAGTGATTTTGAGCTTCCTTTTGTATATCAACATTCTCTTGCTGTTGTTGTGCCTAGCCATATTGAAGGTTATGGGTTGCCTGTAGTTGAAGCGCTAGCTTCTGAAGCAGTTGTGCTTATTTCTGATTCCCGTGGCCTGAGGGAGGCTGGTGGTAATGCATGCCTTAGATTTAGTTCGCGAAATGTATCCCAACTTGTTGATCTTATTCGTTTATTCCTTTCCCCTGATTCCAATTGGATTAGAACTAAACTTGCTTTACGTGCTAAGCAACGCATCAGTTTTTTGAATCCTGATATGTTTGGACTTGCCCTATTATCTATTGCTCGCTTGATCTCCGCATGAATACCTTAATTAATATATTGCCTTGGCAGCCTGGCTATTCAGGTTTTAGTAGTTATGTAAGAAGAATTTTGCCTGGTATCCAGGGTTCTCGTCTTCAACTTGATCGTTGTTCTCAGGCCTTATGTTCCCTTAAGAGTTCGGCGCAGGCCTTACCCGATCAACTCCCATCACAGCGTTTACTCCGCCTGTTGCATCGCTATTCACTCAGCCAATATGGTGTGGATATCAAGGCTGCTTTAAATCAGGCAGCCTTCGAGCCCAGCCGTGTTTACAGCCCCTATTGCAATTGGCTGAGTGCCCTTGCTGGCCTGCCGCAGTTGATTACCTGCCATGATCTCACGCCTTTATTTGTTCCTAATAGCCGCCGTGCCTGGTTGCACTATCGCTTTTTGTTACCGGATCACTTGCAACGGGCTAGGGCTGTTGTTGCCATAAGTGAATTTGTTGCTAATCAATTGATTCAATTAGGAATTTCTGCCAGCAAAATTGAGGTGGTGCCCAACGGCATTGCCATTGAAAGGCCTGCAATCATCAAGCCAGCCTCTGCTGATCTTTTGATGATGGCACGCCATGATGGCAACAAAAATGTTGCCTACGCGCTTAAGGCCTTTTCAAATCTGCTGAGGCGATACCCCCAATGGCCCGGTTTGTTGCGGGTGGTGGGCAAGCCCGGCAGGCAAACCGCCCACTTACGCGAGCTGCATTCCGCCATGGCAGATCCCCAGCGGGTCCTTTTTATCCCAGAGGCATCAACTGAACAGCTGATCCATTGGTTGCGCAGCAGCCTTGCTCTGATATCTGCGAGCCTCATGGAAGGCTTCGATTACCCTGTGCTGGAAGCTAAAGCCGAGGGTTTACCCACTTTGATTAGTGCGATTCCCGTGCATCATGAATTGCACGATTCAAGCTCGTTATTTTTCTCGCTTAGTGATGCTGGCCTGGAACTAGAAAACCAGCTGATTTCTTTGTATACCGATCCTCAGCTTTGGAGCCAGCTTTCCCAGCAGGGATACGCC
>Ga0247839_1008163_pt1 | contig 11136 bp, 7 predicted proteins | sample LaCruzMarch2015__6_FD_192405 | JGI IMG/M metagenome (GOLD analysis project Ga0247839, IMG submission 192405) | Freshwater microbial communities from meromictic Lake La Cruz, Castile-La Mancha, Spain - LaCruzMarch2015_16m | ecosystem: Environmental > Aquatic > Freshwater > Lake | place: Spain...
TTTGTAATAACGTAATAACTATTTGTAATAAAATACAAAGTAGTTGAAGAAAATATAGAATATAAAAATAAAAAAAAAAATAGAATAGAATAGAATGAAATAGAGGTTCATATTTTAATTTTAGTATAAAATCTATATATCAATACTTTGCAGTATTATCAGTCAGTTTTCACGATATTCACTCTTTATTTGGATTCTTTACATTTTTAGTAGTAGCATCTCAAATAGTTAGTGGTATAATGTTAGCCTTAAGTTTAGTACCTGAACCAATGATAGTTCCTATAGTAAGAGATGAAGAAGATACAGAAGATATGTATATTGATGATTTTTTTTGACTTCATGAAAGAGGTGTCGATATGCTATTTATATTCTCATATATACATTTATTTAGAAAATTATATTTAAATGTCTTTGAGTATGAAAACGAATCAGCTTGAAAAAGTGGAGTTTTTACATTTCTAATATTTCAAGTAGTAGTTTTTTGCGGTTTAGTTCTTTGTTGTACTCATTTAAGTGAAATTACACTTACAATCGCAGCAAACATATTACATACATTTTTTGCTTTTAAAGGAAAATTTTATTGATGATTATTTACTGATAAACAGCTAAATACTGATACAACAATTAGATTAGCTTACGCTCATTATTTAGCAGCCTTTTATATGGCATATTTAGGTTTAGTTCATGGTGTTGATATGCATTATGATTGAAAAAATGAAGTAACTTACGATGGTATTGATACAGAAATGGCTTGATGAGATGAAGCATTATCCAACGAATTAGGTCATATGATGGATGTATTAATTATTATAACTTTAATAGCTTGATTTATGTACCCAGAACCAGAAGCATTATCTTATGAAATTTTTATGTGAGGTGATATTGGATTAGTTACAGATGTAAGATATTACGGAGTAGCACCACATTGATATTTTAGACCTTTTATGGCTTGATTAATTGCTTGCCCACACCATAAAACAGGTATATTTGGTTTATTATTCTATTTTTTTGTATTATTTTATCAACCAGTATTACATGGTACTACAGAACAAAATAATTATAATAAAAAAGCTTTATTATTTGCAAAATTAAAATTTAATAGATATAATTTTTTCCCAAGTCAATATATAAATTTAGAAATAAATATATATCATCAAATAACTTATGCATTATTTATTGGTTGTTGCTTATATTGCGCTTCATTTTTACCATATGGTAGATTTTATAATCGTTTAGGTGGTAATATTGGTATGTTATACTCTTATATGTATGTTTTTGTATATCTAGGCTTTACTGTTTTTAGAAGACCAGTAATATTAGAGGTATTATTATACTCAATATATATTAAAACAAACTTTTTAAAAAATATTAAAATGATAAAGTGTTAAAAATTTAAAAAAATAAATGATTTGTTTTTATATTTTTAATAAATTAATTTTTTTTTATGAAATTATCGTATTTAATTATTTATACAGTTTCGATTCTATTTATTTATCTTTTTTACATTCATAATTATTTAAAATAAATGTTTTATACACAAAGACAAAATTGGTAGGTCTTAGAAAATCAGTAATTGAACTTTTTTTGTCCGTAAGGTTATGATTTATAAATTTTTATAAAAGCACTAATGTAAATTCTTCAAAAAATTTTTTTTCAAATATTTTTTTTAACACTTTTTTAATATTTTTTATATATGCTTTTATGATTTTTATAGTTTTTTATGTTTTTAGATTCGATATAAAATTAAGTTTATCAGATTATACATTTTTTTCAAGAATAATTTATTTTTTAATTATTTTAATTACTTTGCCACTATATTCTATTTACACAATAATATTGTATTTTTATAATTTTTTTTTATATAGTTTTTTGGTAAACATATCTGATAGCTTTTCTGATTTTAATTCATATAGTTATTTTAAAAATATTATTGGAGCTAATAACGTATATGTATCAGATTTTGTTTTAGCATTATCAAGTAGTAAAGAATCAACTAGCAATGAATTTACAGGATTTTTTGGTATATTTTTATTTTTATATAAATTTTTATATCAATTAAGTGAATCATTAGTGTTTTCATTTACTGATTTTGAAAATATATCTAATTTTTATAATGTTATTGTTTTAAATTTACATTTGTGATATTTTAATTTTTTTTTAGATGTTTTTAATAATTATTTAGATTACCCATTATTTATTTTGTTTGGTTTAATGTTTTGCTTTACTTCATTTATTAGTTTACTAACAATAAACTACTTAGGTTTTTATGGTGTTTTTATATTAAATTTATTTTCAATTTTTTTTTTTTGAATATCGTTAATGCCTTATTTATTTTTAATATTAAAAAATAATAATTATTATTATATTTCATTTGGTAAATGTATGTATTTAAATGTAAATTATAAAATAAATTTTGATTTTTTTGTCGATAATATATCACTTAGTTTTGCTTTTTTAACTGTAACTATTGCTGTTTTTGTTTATATGTATGCGTTTTCGTATTTTAGGTATGAACCTCTAGTAGATAGATTAATTTTATTACTAAATACCTTCGTCATTAGTATGGTATTTTTAGTATTTGCAGGTAATACAATCATGTTATTTTTAGGTTGAGAGATGATCGGCTTAACTTCATTTTTTTTAATTAATTTTTGAGCTACAAGAATTGGTACACTAAAGGCAGCGTTTAAAGCTTTTTCTTTTAATAAGGTTAGTGATATGACTTTGTTTTTTGCTATATTATTAATATTTAATTTAACTTATGATTTTGATATTCTTTCAATAATATCACAAATACACTTATATGAGAATTTTGTATTAGATTTTTTTTTTTTTAGAATTGGTTGTGTTGAATTAATAGCATTTTTTTTAGTATGTTCAGCATTTATAAAATCAGCTCAATTAGGTGCTCATATTTGATTGCCAGATTCAATGGAAGCTCCTGTCCCAGCTTCTGCTTTGATCCATTCTGCTACTTTAGTTTCAGCCGGAATATTTTTACTTTTAAGATTTTCTACAATATTTGAATTGAATCAATTTATAATGTTATTGATTGGTGTTGTCGGATCTTTAACAGCATTTTATGGTGGTTTAGTTTCTGCTTATCAATCTGATACAAAAAGAGTTTTAGCCTACTCTACTATTAGTCATTGCGGTTTTTTGATGGTTATTTATACAACAGGAGTTATAGAATTTGTTTTATTATATTTGTATGTTCATGGTTTTTTTAAAGCTGCCGTTTTTTTAAGTGTTGGTAATATAAATAGATTTAGCAAAAATAATCAAGATTTTAAAAAAATGGGTCAATATTATAAATATTTACCATTTGATTGCCTAATTAGTTTTATTGGATTAATAAATTTATGTGGTTTACCATTTACATTTGGTTTTTATATAAAACATTTACTTTTCGTTGGTTTAAATGTCAACTCATTGATTTATTATTTTGTGCTAGCAAATTGTTTAATAGGAGCGTTAACTGGTTTATTTTATTCATATAGATTATATTATAATGTTTTTTTTGATATAAAAAAATCAAAAAAAATGTTGTATGTCCATACATTAGAAAATAATTTGAATTCTAAATTTTATTCAAATATAAATTTTGCTGCGTATATTGCTATTTTTTGTTTAATGTTTGTTTCTTATGTAATAATATTGTATTGTGTTTATATTTATTTGAGTTCTGAGCTAAATTTTAGTAATTTTGGTAATTATTTTATATATACATCATTTATGGATAATTTAAATTCTTCTTCTAATTTTTTATTAAATTTAAGTATAATAAACTGAATTGTAATATTTTTAGGTATTGCTATTATATTTACTCCATGAAGATCTATTTTTATAAGATCTAATTACATAGATTCTTATTTTTATTTTGTAACTTTTTGCTTATGGTTTTTTATTTTTTATTTTTTTATTTTTTAATAGTTAATAGTTTTTAATAGTGTCAAGTTTCACTTTCATGTTAGTTTATTTTTATTTAATACTTAATGTTTTAATTTTTAAAATATAAATATAAAAAATTTTTTTTTTTTATTTTTTTTTTTTTAATTATAAATGTATAAGCGTGTAATTTTTAATTTTAATAAATCAAAGCTAAGGCTTTAGTTTATATTTATTATATATTTTCATATTATATTATATTGTTTGTGGGGTCATATCGCAACAGATGCTTCTTATCAATTAAATTTTAATACATCATTTTCTTCTACTAGATCAGATGTTTTAGTCCATTTAGCTCAATGACAATATTGATGATGATTTTGATTTGCTTTTTTATGAAGTTTTTATTATTTAGTAGTAGCAAGAGTAGTTAGGTATAGAACATTAAAAATGAGACCTAAAATAATGACAAGTTATAGACCACATGGTAAATGAGGTGATTTTTTAGCCGCCGTTGTGCCAGGTCTTTGATGTTTAAATATTTTAACAAATTCTAATTTTATTTTAAGATTGATTGAATGACAGAATGAATCAAGTTTATTTACTGTACGTATAAGAGCTAGACAATGATATTGAGTTTATAAATTTGAGTTAAAAAGTTTTACTGATATATTATCTGCCCCAAAAAATATTGGAAGAAATAGATGACAGGTAGATGTTTTTGGTGATTTATTAATATCAGACGATTATTTACATGTATTGCAACTCAGATCACAAAATAGATGAGTAAAGGGTTATTGAAGTAGTATTTTCGAAAAATCAGGAAAATCTAAAAAATTTCATGTTATTGCTCCTCAAGAACAATTAAGGTTAAATTTTTTTAAAGAAAATATATTTAATATAAACAAAAATTTAATAACTTTAACTAATAATGACTTAAATACAAATTTTGTCGGATCTTATAAAACTTCGTCAAGAAAATTTTCGTTAAATAATTTATTGTTAAATAATTTTGATTATATTAATCAAAAAAAAGCTATTTGAGAAAATAAAACAAATAATGATTCATTTACATATTCGTACGCTTTAAATAGTTTTAATTTTAAAAAATTAAAACTATTAAATAGAGAATTGGTAAATCAATTAGATTACTCAATATTTAGTAAGTCTATAGATAGTAATATAAGCACTAATATGTATTCAGATTTTGTAGAAACATCTCGTTTAGTTAGAAGAAATCAAGGAATATCATTACCAGTAAGAATAATAAAAAATCCATTAGAATTCGGTAACGAGTTATTTGGCTTAAGATTTGGAGATAACGAAAGTATTTTGAGACATAAAGTTATGCCGCATACTAATTATTTAGTATTAAAGCAAAAGAGAAAAGCAGGTATAAAGGGTATATATCCACAGTTAAAACGTTATAAGCTTACAAATAATTTAATGAATGAACGTTTGAACGCTTTTGTTAATTTTGATTCTAATAAAAATTCAGAATTTTTAAATAATTTCTCTAATTCTAATAAAGTAATATCACCTGCATTATCTAAAGCCTCATCAAAGCTTACAGCAAAAAATAGATCATTTTTATTTGATACTACAATTATGAAAAATTTTTTTGGTGATGCTACTGTTTTATATGATTTAATAAAAAAAAATAAAAAAAGAGCAGATTTAATACCAGTAACTTTAGCTAGAAGAATTGTAAGAACAAAAAAAACATTAGTATTACCAGCACACGTTAATGTAACTTTAATTACAAATTCTTTTGATATTGTTCACTCATGATTTGTACCAGGTTTAGGTATTAAAATTGATTGCGTACCAGGTAGATCTACTCATCATACATTTTATATAGATAATGTTGGTTTTTATTATGGTCAATGTGCTGAAATTTGTGGAAGATACCACCATCATATGCCTATTAGAGTTTGTGCCTTACCTTTTGAACATTTTTTGGTATGATGACATACTTTTGGTATGCCAAAATTAATATTTACATCTTCTCAAAGAAAATTCGAAACATATTATTCGTTTAGAAAATTTGTATGATAATTATAAAATATAAATTATTTTTTTAGGTTGTTAATATTTTTTTTTAATTGAGTGTGATCTTAGCTTGGAATTAACGCTAATTAGACGCATGACACATGCAAGTCAAAAATAGTTTTACTATTTGGCGTCATGGTGAGTAATTTATTCTAAATTACCTTATACTTACTTTAAATAAGTAATTTTCTTTTTTTTTAAATAAAAAAAGAGAAAGATTTTTATTTTTTTTTTATTTTTTTTTTAAATGTTTATTTTATTTTGTTTATTTTATTTTATTTTATTTTTTATTTCGGTATAAGAGATTAGAATATGGAATTAGGTATTTATTTTTTATTAAAAAAAAGTAAGCCAACGATTTCTAGCTAATTTTAGCGATTTGTTAGCCACATATGGGTATGAAAACAACCCTATCTATTCGACAGCAGTGGGGAATTTTGGACAATGTGCGAAAGCATGATCCAGCGAACTAATGAAAATGATGAAGACCAAGGTGGTTGTAAAGTTTGTTCGTAAATTTGAATTATGATTAAATTTAAAGAGAAGCCATGGCCAATACATGTGCCAGCAGCCGCGGTAATACATGAGTGGCAAGCGTTATTCGTATTTGCTGAGCGTATAAAATATGTAGACTCCAATAAAAATAATTTTTTAACAAATATTGTGATTAATGATAAAAAATTATTTTATTAGGTTATGTTATTTTGAAGTTAATAATATTTATAAAATAGTGATTAAATACCGAGATGTTATATATATTACCGGTTATGGAGATTTTTAACTAATATTAATTTAAGTTGATATATGAAAGTATAGTTATCGAATAGGATTTGGGACCCTAGTAGTCTATACTTTAAAAAATGAGTATTTAAATCGCCACTGGTGATTTTAAGTTAACGCAAAAATACTCTGCTTGGAGAGTACAACCGCAAGGTTGAAACTTAACAGAATTGGCGGGAATTTGTTCGAACGGTGGAACATGTGGTTTAATGCGATAATCCACGTAGAATCTTACCAATGTTCAAGTTTAGGTTAAATTAAATTATTAATAAATTATATTAATTACCTTTATATGGTATTGCATGGCTGTCGTCAGTTCGTGCTTTAAGGTGTAAAATTAAGTTTTTTTACGAACGTAACCCTAATATTTTTTTTTTTTATATATTTTTTGATATAAAATAAAAAGTATCTGCATTTGGGATATTTCTCAAATGGGTTATAGGCTGAAGTCAAGTCCTCATGATCCTTATATATTGGGCCACACACGTGTTACAAAGGCAGAAACAAAGAGTAGCAAATACGAGAGTAAGAGCAAATCTCTAAAATCTGTCTAAGTCTGGATTATTTTATGAAATTCTAAAGTATGAAAGCGAAATCGTTAGTAACTGTAATTTATTATAGTACAGTGAATTATATGTCAAATTTTGCACACACTGCCCATCACGCTCGGAGAATTGTTATAAAGGGAAGTTATCCAATTTTATTTAATTTTGGTGGCGAAGTTTATAATGGTAATTTGAGTGAAGTTGACACAAGGTACTGGTAGGGGAACCTGCTTGTGGAATATATTGTTTATTTATTACTTATTATTTAATTCTTTTTTTTATTTTTATTTTTAAGGATGATCGAATATTTTTTTGATTTAGATTTTTTAAATTTTTATAAAAATTTTATTTGAGAGGATTTTTTAGTTGTTATGTTTTTATATAATTTTTTTAAATATTTAATTATGTGTATTATATCTGAATTGTTCTGACCTACACAATTTTTTAATAGAAGGCATAATGTTGGTTATCAAGCATATAGATTAAGGACTTATACTGAAACATTATTAAAATTAGTTGATTATAGCTCTTTTTATTTTGTTTTTAACTATTTTTTTGCTAGACTTCAATTTTCTTCTGAAAAATAATTTTTTTTTAGAAAATATTAGTATTTTTTATTATAATAAAAATTATTGTTGTTTATAATTTATTGGTATTTTTGGATTTTTTTTTACTCTACTTTTTTGTCTTTTTTTAATTTTTTAATAAGTTTTTTTTTTGGAAAAAATTTTGATTATAGATTTTTTATGGATAATTGATTTTTTTTTATTAGATCTGGTTTTAAATCTAATTTTTTTTTAAGTTATTTAAACTCAAAAAATGATTCATATGCATATGATGCTAGAAATTCAAATTATTTATTAGGTAAATTAAATCAAATGTATTTGTTTTACTCAGAATTAGATTTTAAAAAATTTTATTTAGAATATAAATTTTTTTATAATAATTTCTCTAATCTAAATGTTTTTTTTAAAAAGATTTTCACTAACGTCAGTGGTTTTAATTTTTTAAATTATAGTAGTTTATTGTTTATACTAAATTATAATTTTAATTCATTTTTTAATTTAAAAAGATACACATCGTTAACATCTTTAAGTTTTTTTTTTTTTTTTTTTTTTATTAAATATTTTGAGAAAGTATCTTTTTATTATTTTTTTAACTTTAACTATTTCTTTGATTTAACAAAATTTTTTAATGTTTTAAGCTTTAGTAATAATAATAGTTTAAAGTTAAACAGCTACTCTTTTTATGATAAAAACGAATTTATTAGAAATGATTATCTTGTTTTGAGTAAATATTCAATTTCACCTATTGTAAGTTTTTATTTTTTTTCTAATATTAATAATATTGTAATAAATAAGTTATCTGTGTTAGAATTTAATGTTGCAAAAGATTTTTTTAAAAAAATTTCTGATACTTGATATATAAAGTTTGGTTCAGTTGATTTTTCAAAATATTTTAAAAACGCTAATTTATATTCAAATATTATTTATTTTTTAAGGAAAAATAAAGTTTTTAATAAGGGAAGATATTCTAGAAATAGACAAATTTATAGAACTGGTGTGTATTGATGTTTGTACATTAATATTATTGCTGTTGTAGGTTTATATTTTTGATTTTATAGGTTTGTTATGAATTTTGGCTATGTTTGAATAATGTTGTTTTTATTTATTTTTAGTTTTTTTTTACCTAAAGTTTTGAAATTTAAATTGTATAATGTAAAAGAATTTATAGCAGCATATTTAGTTAACTTTAATGCTTTAGTTTTATTTTTTTGTTTAGTAAGGTTTTTGCTATCTAAAATTTTATTTTTTGTTGAATCATTTAAATTAAAGATAAGTTTAATATTGAATTTGTTTTCTCAAAAGTTTGACCTATTTCCATTTAATTATTTTAATTTTTTTAATATTATTTTTTTTGTTGATTATATATCATTTTTTTATAAGTCAAGTTCAAAGTTTACATCTTTTTTTACATTTAAAAATTTGCCATTTTTTGGTGAATTAAACGTATTTTTTTTTAAAAAATAATTTTTTTAGTATAATACGGTATAGGAGGAATAGTTTAATGGTAGAATAACGGTCTTCAAAATCGTTGATGTAGGTTCGAATCCTGCTTCCTTCGGTTTAATATGGTAAAAAAGTCTAATTTTTGGTTTTTTATTTTGTGTTATTTGAGGGGTTTTTTTAGCGTTTTGAGATTTTTTTTTTTTAGATTTATTAAATTCTTTAATTGTTTAAAAACAAAATCATTTAAAAATGATAATTTGATTAGAAACGTAAAGTTATCAAATAGTAATAAGAATTTTTTCTTATTTACTTATTTGTTTAAATTAAAGTGATTAAGTTTGTATGATTATTTTTTATTTATTTATTTTGATTATGTTTTAGTTTATTTTATGAGTTTAGTTTATGATACACAAAAATTTGTTAATTTTAGGATTAGTCATAGATTAAAGCAAGTAAAATGAAATTTTTATTTAGATTTTTTTAATGATTTTGGAAATAAAAATTTTTTTAATGTTTTTTTTTTTAATTATTTATCTGGTTTAAGGTATTTATGATTAAGTGTTAGATTTTGATTGTTTGGTATTGTTTTATTTTTAGTAGTTTTTTATTATTTAATGTATGTTAGGTTATTACCGTTCAATAAAGTTGCTTTTGAGTGATTTTTAATTATAATGTTTTTATATTGATTAATGTCTGGTTTTGTTTTTTTTATAAAAAAATATCAGTATGGTAAATTTACAGCAGCTATTCAAAGATTTTGGAAAAGAAGTTATATTTTATTTTGAATTATTGAGACTGGTACATTTTGTACATTTTTTTATTTAACATTAAATGCAAGTGAAGAGCCTGTTTATATGTATGATCAAATAAAAGTTTTTAAAACTCATTTATTTTCTTGAAGAATGTTTTTACCAAAAACTATACTTATAATAGCATTAATTGTTTTTGGTTATATATTTAACTTATCATTAAAGTGAAACGTTTATTCAAAGCAAAGTTTGATTGTATTTGTACTAACGTTGTTAATAATATATGTTGTTTGACTAGAGTTTTACCAATTTTTTCATATAATTAATTTTTATGGTAATTTGGTTTGAGTTTATGATTATGATGAGTTTTTATGAAATTTAGAGTTAGAGTTTAGAAGGACAAGAATGGCTAATAATTATATAGCTATTTGTTTAATGGCAAAATTTTGACATTTAGTCTTTATATTTGTTTTTTGAGTTTTTTTTGTTTTGAGGGTTAACGAAATAAAAAGAATAAGGTACCCATTGTATTCAGCTAATTTTCAAAATTTTGTTATCTTATATATATTAACTTGATTGTATATGTATCCATGATTTAAGTTTGTTTATAGAAAATTTTTAGATGTTCCTTATTTTTGATTTTTTTATAGCGGAAGAAGATTGTTTTTTAGGTGTTTTTTTACAGATATTAAGTTATTATATTTTTCTATATTTTCAAATTTGTGATCATCATTATTTGGATTTTTAAATAATTTTAGATCAGGTTTATTTTTTTATTGATTTGAATCTTCTGTCGAAAATGGGTTCTATCAGTATAGAAAGTCTATAGTTAGAGATTATATTATATCATCAATAAATAATTCAAATGCTGCATGTAATGTTTGTGAGTTGTGTTTTGTTATATAATTTTTTTTTTTTTATTAAATCGAATGATTGTTTTTTTAGTTTTGTTTATCTTCTACTCATTTGTTATTTTTTTTTTTAATTATTATTTTTTGATTAGTATTCATATTATTTTATTTTTTTTTTTTTTTTTTTTTTTTTTTTTTTTTTTTTTTTTTTTTTTTTTTTTTTTTTTTTTTTTTTTTTTTTTTTTTTTTTTTTTTTTTTTTT
>Ga0247839_1008164_pt1 | contig 11136 bp, 8 predicted proteins | sample LaCruzMarch2015__6_FD_192405 | JGI IMG/M metagenome (GOLD analysis project Ga0247839, IMG submission 192405) | Freshwater microbial communities from meromictic Lake La Cruz, Castile-La Mancha, Spain - LaCruzMarch2015_16m | ecosystem: Environmental > Aquatic > Freshwater > Lake | place: Spain...
TGTATTCCATGACTATCACTTTCTATAGGTTTTCCACCTGAAATTATAGTCGAATACGCAACTGGCCTTTTCTTTTTTTAAGCCAAACACTAGGGGTGGTGCACTTCATTCTTTAATGGGGCAATAAACAATTTTTGCCCGATAGTTATACCCAATTCAAAAATAAAATTGGCTTAACTGCAAATGGTACTTATCTAACTGAATCTAAAGAGGTAGTATTAGACTTTCCATACAAAGATTGTGTATTGCAAGGTTGCCAAGATAAAGAAGATAGTAAACGCAATGAGATCTTTTTTAATGAAACACTAGCACCTGATGATATTGATATGTTGTTAGAGCCTAAAGTATTAACTAATTTCAAGAAATACGATGCCACAGGTGAGCATAAGGTAACTGAGCTAAACACACAAGACAACCTAATTATCAAGGGGAACAATTTATTAGCTTTACATAGTCTATTGTCGGTATATCGTGGTAAAGTTAAATTGATCTATATTGACCCGCCATATAATACGGATAATGATAGTTTTAGATATAACGATAAATTTAATCATTCTACATGGATAACTTTTATGAAAAATCGGTTAGAAGTAGCTAGAGAACTGCTTACCGAAAATGGCGTTATATTTGTACACCTTGATTATAATGAAGTTCATTACTGTAAGATTTTGTTAGATGAGATTTTTGGAAGAGAGTTTTTTATTAATGAAATTATTTGGAGACGTAAGCAAGCTACTTCATATGGTAATAGTAAATTTGGTATAACTAATGATACAATTCTTTTATACTCAAGAAGTGACACTTATTGTTTCAACCCTACTTATTCGTTAGATGACGAAAATACTCAAAAATACATCAAAGAGCGTTTTGTGTACGATGATGGAGATGGTAGAAAATATATGAAATCACCACTGGTAAATTCATTATATCGACCAAATCTGAAGTATATGTTTAAGGGCGTTAATCCTCCAAAAAATGGATGGTTATACTCACAAGAAAGGATGCAATCACTGTATGATAATGGAGAGCTAATTATACCAAATGATAATAATGCGAGAATATACCGGAAAATTTTTCTTGATACATATAAAGGGCAGGTAATACAAAATATATGGACAGATATTCCTATTGTAAATCCTATGGCTAACGAACAGACTGGATTTACAACACAAAAACCAGAAAAGCTATTAGAGAGGATCATCAATGCATGTTCCAATGAAGGTGATATTGTCCTAGACTTTCACCTAGGTAGTGGCACTACTTGCGCAGTTGCTCATAAAATGGGGCGTTCGTATATTGGTATTGAACAGATGGATTATATCGAGGATATTTCAGTTACAAGACTTAAAAAAGTAATTGGTAGAGCTGATGAAACTAAAGATTTACTTGAGTCCGAAACAAAATATACCGACTTTGATAGTTCTGGAATATCTAAAGCGAGTTTGTGGAAAGGTGGTGGTAGCTTTGTTTATTGTGAGCTGAAACAAAATAATCAACTTTGGATTGACAAGGTCATAAATGCGGTTGATAGCGATGAGTTATTGAATATTTGGCAAATAATGCAAGATAAGGCACAGTTAAGCTATAAAATAGATGTTAAAACTATTAATAACAGCGTGAATGATTTTAAACTTCTATCATTAGAAGAACAAAAACAATTCTTGCTGGAAATTCTTGATAAAAATCAACTCTATGTTAATTATACCGAGATTGAAGATGTTGACTATCAATGTAGCGAAGAAGAAAAAAACCTCAATAATATCTTTTATGGTTTGAAATAATATGTCTGAAATAAATTTTGAACTATTAAATGATTATAATACGTTATCTAAGCGGAATAAATTACCTAAACACGTAAAGTCAATAATTACCAATAATTTGAATCAAAAATTTACTATTCGAGATTATCAAAAAGAAGCATTTGTTCGCTTTGAAGAATATTTTGAAAATGATGATGGTAAAAAACAACCCTGTCATTTATTATTTCAGATGGCAACTGGTAGCGGTAAAACCTTGGTTATGGCTGGTCTTATCTTGCATTTATATTCGCTGGGATATCGCAATTTCTTATTTTTTGTAAATAGTAGCAATGTATTAGAAAAAACCCGTGACAATTTTTTAAATAGTAACTCTATCAAGTATTTATTTAACTCTCATCTAAAAATAGATAACCAAACCATAACCATCAAAGAAGTTAATAACTTTGATGGGACAAATAACCAAAACATTAATATTTGTTTTACTACTATTCAGGGATTGCATAGTAGATTAAACGCACCAAGTGAAAATGCTCTAACCTACGAAGACTTTAGCGATAAAAAGCTTGTAGTTTTATCCGATGAAGCCCATCATATTAATGTAGCAACTAAAAGTGCTAATAAGTCGCTTATTGATGAAGAAAATAATTGGGAAACTACGGTACTCAAGGTGCTAAACGCCAATCGACAAAATATTATGCTGGAATTTACTGCTACCGCAGATTTAGCTAATGTTGACATTGCCAAAAAATATCAAGATAAACTAATTTATGATTATTCATTGAAACAGTTTTATCGAAATGGCTATTCTAAAGATGTTAAAACATTACAATCAGGATTATCAACGTTAGATCGTTCATTACTAGCAATTATTTTAAGCCAATATCGCTTACATATTTTTGCTGATAATAAGATTGATATTAAACCAGTGATAATGTTCAAAGCAAACCAAGCTAATCGCACCGCTAAAACTGATGATAGCAAAGCCGTAATCTCCAGTGAGTTTCAAAAATTGTTATTATCTGAAATAGCACAAATTTCTGGTGAAAAATTACTAAACATTAAAAATAATGTTGCTCAAGACATGGTTTTAAGTACTGCATTTGAGTATTTTTATGTCAAAGATGGTAGTTTAGAAAACCTAGCCTTACAGTTAAAAGAAGCATTTAATGAAGATAAGGCAATTAGTATTGATAGCAGTACTTCCATAGATAAAAGAGAAACTCAATTATTACTTAATTCACTTGAAAGCCATAACAACCCAATTCGTGCAGTATTTGCGGTTGATGCATTGAATGAAGGCTGGGACGTATTAAATTTATTTGATATAGTTCGCTTATATAATACTCGTGATGCCAAAGGAAATAAGCCTGGTAAAACTACTATTGCAGAAGCACAGTTAATCGGTCGTGGTGCTAGATATTGTCCATATAAACTTGATGACCATATGCCAGCAGATAAAAGAAAACTTGATGAAGATTTAGATCATCAATTGCGTATTTGTGAACAACTATATTACCATAGTGAGCAAAATTCACGTTATATCCAAGAATTAAATCAAGCATTGGAAAGCATAGGTATCCCCACAAATGGTGGTAGTCGAGTTGAGCGAACGCTAGAGCTAAAAGACAGCTTTAAACAGCATGACTTTTATAAATATTATTATCTGTTCACGAATGAACAGAAAAAAATAGATATTGGCGAGCGTTACCAAATTGATGAAAAAGTTAGAGCAACAACTATTGAAGTTTTTATTGCATCCAATATTACTAGTGAAATATCATTGCTAGATAAAGAAGTTACGGCTATAGGTTCAAATTACTCGATAGTAACACGAGATATCACTATTGATAGTATCCCTATACCAATTATTCGTAAAGCAATTGCAAAAAATAATTTTTATCGGTTAATGTTTTTAAAAGCATACTTGCCTAAACTTCAGAGTATTAATGAGTTAATTACATCTGATAAATATTTACGCTCTATGAAAATTGCTATTAAATGTTATCAGGAATTTGAGATTGAAAATTTAGCTACGGAGACATTGCTAAATATTACTTGTGATTTTCTACGTCAATTACAAGAAAAACTAAAAATTGAAAATGAACGAAAGATAGGTACAAAACAATTTATTCCTAATGCGATTAGTCGCGTATTTAAAGAAAAAACCCGCTTGAGTTTTGCTCTTTCTGATGGTGATGCGGAAATCGGTCATCCAATGATAGCGCCTAAAAAGAATGAGTATTTTTTAGATTTAAGCCAAAAAAATTGTGATTGGCACGCGTATAACGAAAATTATGGCACATCAGAAGAAAAAAGTTTTGTTATGTTTATGAATAACTCGATGAATCAATTACGCAAAAAATACAAACAAATTTGGTTACTACGAAACGAAAGATTCTTTAAGCTGTATAATTTTTCTGACGGTGTACCATTTGAGCCAGATTTTGTACTATTTCTGGTTGATAAACAAGGTAAGAGTGAAGTTATTTATCAAGTATTTATTGAGCCTAAAGGCACGCATTTAATGGCAACAGATAAATGGAAACAAGATTTTTTAATTGAGTTAAAAAAAAGCTGTGAGGTTGAAAACATTTATACAAATAAAAACTACCAGCTAATTGGATTACCTTTTTATAATAAAGACAATAACTTACCATTTGAATCTGATTTTGAGATTCTCATCTGATAAATAGAAATAAAGGACACGGTATGATAATGTGTCAGAGTCGGATAAATAAACGAAACCCTGCTAAACTAATGGTGATAAGTCATTTGTTAGCAGGATAAATAGAGGTAAAACATGTGCTTATTTTATATAAGCGCATTTTAATTTAAGCATTAAAGAAACTTTTGCCACTTGGACGCTACTTGAGACGATTATCTCAATTTCTGGCTTGGGACTAGTTCTATTATTGTATTTAGCAATTCGCTAACGTTATTTTTTAGTGGAGAAATTTATGACTACAACTGCACATCGTGTGGTTATTATTGGTGGTGGCTTTGCGGGTTTGTCCGCGGCAATTGCCTTAAAAGATGCTAATGTAAATGTTACATTATTGGATAAACGTAATTTTCATTTATTTCAACCATTGCTTTATCAAATTGCAACGGGGAGTTTGTCCGAGTCGGAAATTGCTTCACCCCTGCGTTCGGTGTTAGCACGGCATAAAAATGTTACGGTGTATAAAACCGAAGTACGCCAAATTGATTTGCAACAGCAACTTATTTTAACCGATACTTTGCAATTGGAATATGATAGCTTGATTGTGGCAACTGGCGTTACACATAATTATTATGGTAATTATCAATGGGCGGAGCATGCACCAGGTTTAAAATCGGTGGAAGATGCACTCGAAATTCGTCAGCGAATTTTTATGGCGTTTGAACGCGCCGAAAAAGAAGCTGATTTAGAACGCCGTAAAGCGCAAATGCGTTTTGTAATTATTGGCAGTGGACCAACAGGAGTTGAATTAGCGGGATCTTTGGGCGAATTGGCGCACAACACTTTGAAAAATGATTTTCGGAATATTGATCCTAAGCATGTAGAAATTTTATTGCTCGAAGGTTTTGAACGTATTTTACCGAGTTATTCGCCAAAATTATCCAAAATTGCGACAGGGAACTTGACTAAATTAGGTGTTAAGGTGCTGACAAATACCAAAGTTATCGATATTCAAAAAGATCATGTCGCTATTCTTGCTGATGGTATCGAATCACAGATTGCGACTCGCACAGTGCTATGGGCAGCTGGAATGCAAGCAACGCCGCTAACTCAAAATATTGCGACGCAAGCGGGTGTTGAGCTTGATCGTATGGGGCGAATTGTGGTAAATCCTGATTTATCCGTGCCCGGATTTGCGAATCTTTATGTGCTTGGCGATATTGCGAGTTGCAAAACTGCGGCAGGCAATTTATTACCCGGGATTGCGCCAGTTGCCAAGCAGCAAGGAAGCTATATTGCTGGGGTGATTAAAAATAAATTAGTCGGCAAATTATCAGCACCATTCAAATATTTTGATAAGGGCAATATGGCGGTAATTGGACGCAATAAAGCCGTGGCACAAATTTGGAAATTAGAGTTTTCGGGTTATTTTGCGTGGATCATGTGGGTATTTGTCCATGTCTGGTTTTTGGTGGGCTACGACAGTAAGTTAGGCATTATGTTACGCTGGGCGTGGAATTATTGGACCGATAAACGTCAAGCACGCTTAATTACACTAGAGAATTCTAAGCGCGATAATAGCGCTTTAGCGTATAAAGATAAAGCGCGCTAAATTTATCGGTAAAGCCGCTCATGCAGGAGCTGCGCCTGAATCAGGGATAAATGCACTGAACGCGGCGTTTTATCAGTGAAAATAATTTTTACGATGAGGGGGTATTAATTATGGCACGTGGCATTTCGCTATTTTTAGGCATGGATTATTCTTTAGCCGATAATCTAGAGTATATTAAAAACGCGTATCAAGCTGGATTTAGGCAAATTTTTACCTCCTTGCATATTCCCGAGGCAGATTATGCGCAAATAATTAGTCAGTTTGAACAGGTTTTAAATTTGGCCAAGCAGCTTGAAATGCGCGTAATTGCCGATATTTCACCCAATGCTTATGGCTATTTAGGAATTGCAACCAATGATTTAGGCGCATTTAAGCGTTTAGGTTTAAGTGGAATTAGGCTTGATTATGGCTTTAAACCTGAGCAAATTGCCGAATATAGTAATAATAGCGCGGGTTTATTAATTGAATTAAACGCGAGTACCGCAACGGCGGATTTTATTACACAAATCATGGCAGCAGGTGCTAATCCAGCTAATTTAAGCGCTTGCCATAATTACTATCCGCGCAAAAATACTGGAATTGGTATAGACTCACTCTTGCGTAAAAATGCCTTGTTTAAACACTATAGTATTCCAGTTAGTGCCTTTATCGCGTTAACTGATGCCAAACGTGGACCACTTTATGAAGGTTTACCAACTCTTGAATTTACTCGTGAAATGTCACCACGAATTGCTGGGCAAATTTTACTTCAATTGGGGATTGATAATTTGTTCATTGGTGATGCTTGCGCAAGTGTTGGGGTATTGACGCAAATAGGGCAATTGGACAGCGCAGTTATTGAACTGGAATTAGCTAAATTTAGTGCAAGTTCTTGTTATACTGAATTATTAAGTGGGACACATACCAATCGTCCAGATGCGGCTGAAGATGTGGTGCGTAGTCAGGAAAGTCGTTTAATGTTGCTGGAAAATAGTTATGTTTCACGAAAAATAAATCCCGAGTGTTGTACTCTACGACCACGTGGGAGTGTCTGTGTGGATAATCTGTATTATTTGCGTTATAGCGGCGAATTACAAATTTGTAAGCGTGATTTACCAGCTGATCAGCGGGTTAATTTAGTTGGTGAATTAACTGCAGATAGTTGCTATTTGCTTGACTATATTGGTGATAATCAACAGTTTAAGTTAGTTTTAATTTAAGTTAAAATTAGAGCCATAAATTATCTATTTATTAAATAGGTTCAATTATTTTTATGTATTCTTATACGGTCTAATTTAAAATGTGGTGGCGTCAATTAAATATACTGCAATGATGCAAACATCGCAAACAAGGATATCCATAAATGAAAACAAAGCAAATGTCACAATCTGCGGTTGAAGTTAAACCCGAAGCTCAAACTATAATCCTTCAACCTTCAAAGACAAAAGGATTTAAAAAAAATAAGATAAAATTTATCCAAAATACCGAAATTGGTGGCAGTGCTGGCAAAATTGGATTAAGTGATAGTTTTATTGCAGATTTATTTGCAAGTAAAAAAGGCAATCTATTTGAACAAACTCCGGTTGTAATACCAAATCAAGCACTTGGGGCGTGGCTTAAAGATCGCATTACAACCGACAAAAACATTTGTGCTAATGTTAATTTTATTCAGCTATTAGGACCAGTTATACAGCAAATTTATTTATCCAATAATCCAAATTCTGAAATTTTTGATTTTAGTCAAGCAAAATTTATAATTTATGCTATTTTGTGTAAACATAGGTTTGGTTCTGCTGATTCCTCTGAAATTATTAACTATTTATATGCCGATGGAATAGTTGATAAATTTAAAGCTTTTCAATTGGCTAGTCAACTACAAGGTATTTTCCATGAGTATTTATATTTGCGAACCTCTGAACTGAGTAAATTAAAACCCGCTTATTTCAAAGAGTGGCAAAAAGAAATTTGGTGTGAGTTACTGCATAATATAGGTGAGCAGAAAACTTTTGTGGATATTTACCGCTATTTTATTGAGTTAGATGATGAGGATCAAAAACTTATTTTACCACCGCGTTTATTTATTTTTGGTTTAAGCTCCATTTATCCATCACAGTTAGAAATTCTGCAAAAATTATCCATTCGATTAAAGATTTATTGGTATTATCAGCCATGTTCAGATGCGTATTATGGTGATTTATTGAGTGTAAAAGCCCGCGAGAATATTAAGAATAAATTATTACGCAAGCCTGATTTAAGCATTGAGGATTTATATCTTGCGCCCAACAACATAGATAGGCAAATTTTATTCCCACAGTGATTTTCCACGCATTTTGTATTGAAACAGTGTTATAATTCGCCAACGTCTTGTCTTTTGTATCTGAACCATACTATAGGCAAAATCAAGGCATTATGGATATTACCATTTAGTTATAAATTTCTAATGGATTAAGCAAATAATATTCTACTATATTTTAAATTTAAGGATTAATGATGAAAAAATTACTATCAATGTTATTATTGGGCGTGGCTAGTTTTGGAATTGCCAATGCAGATCAATCTCAACCACCTCAAATGCCACCAATGATGATGGACTCAACTTGCAAACCTGCTTTTGAACATATGCGTGCTAACCATCAACAAGTAGAAGCTGCAATTAAAGCCAATGATGCCAATAAAGTTGGAACATTAATGATTGCTAATCATAATTACATGGAAAGCTTTATGACGCAAAATCCACAATGTAAACCACCTAAGCGTGGCAATGGTATGGGTGGCGGTATGGGCATGGGAATGATGCCACCATCAGGTAATAATCCGCAAAATTCTAAATAATTGCGTGAGCATACTTAAATATAAAAACACCCTTGAGGGTGTTTTTATATTTAGAAGCAGTTAATTTATTCGTGGTTTAAATTAGCTCGGCTTGTTGCGGAGTGTGTTGTTTATCAATAATAGCACTTACGCTTCCGTCAGCAAGGCTAATATTAACTCGCGCATGATGTTTAGCATGTTTAACGCTTTGTAACACTTTCCCTTGTGAATCTTGCACGATTGCGTAGCCACGTTTAAGAACATGTTGTGGATCTAGTAAAGTTAAGGCTTGCAAACAATTATTCAAGCGTTGCTGTTGTTGTAATTGATGATTATGTAGCGCACGCTGTAAGCGTATTTGTAATTGTTCCAGGCGCTTATGCACTGGTCGAACATCAATTTTTAAGTGTCGTAGTTTACTATGATATAAATCTACTTGCCAAGTCAATTTGGCTAGTTTGGTTTTAATTACCTGTCTGAGCTGGTGCTGCAATTGACTAACTTGTTGACGCTGATTAGCTAATTTATTTAATGGATTTAAGGCTTTAAGATGTGCTTGAGCTAAATCAAGGCGCTGTTGTTTATCATTGGTTAAATTACTGAAGCCGCTAACTAAGTTAAATTCTAAGCGATTAACTAAGTCTAACCATTCTTTACGACTTTTAGCCACTAATTCTGCGGCGGCGGTTGGGGTTGGTGCACGCAAATCAGCGACAAAATCAATAATAGTGGTATCGGTTTCATGACCAACTGCGCTAATTAGTGGAATTTGGCTTTTAAAGACTTCACGTGCCACCGCTTCTTCATTGAAACACCATAAATCCTCCATACTACCACCACCACGACAAACAATCAATACGTCAACTTCATTGCGTTGATTGGCGCTGCGAATAGCTCGAGATAATTGCATCGTCGCATCATTGCCTTGCACTGCGCTATGATAAATCATGATGGGGATATTGGGCATGCGCCGTTTTAGGGTAGTTAGCACATCGCGAATTACCGAGCCTTCTTTGGAGGTAATTACACCAATTGAACGCGGAAAGACTGGAATGCTCTTTTTATATTTAGCCTCAAATAATCCTTCATCACGTAATTTGACAATTAATCGACTATAGGCTTCCCATAATTCGCCTAAACCAACTTTACGCACACGTTCAACATTGATTTGATAACTACCATTTTGAGGATAGATGGTCACACGTCCACGAACTTCAACTTGAGTGCCATTTTCTAGCGCAAAATCTAACATACCAGCTAGCTTAGCAAACATCACGCAAGAAATTTTGGCGCCTTCATCTTTAAGATCAAAATATAGATGTGCATATGATTTAAGCCCAGAAATCTCACCTTTAATCCACATAATCGGTAAATTATTTTCTAGAGCAGATTTAGCTAATTTATTCAGCTGACTGACTGAAATTACATCATCCTCAGTTTTGCTTTGAGCTTGAAAATTTGAATTAAATTTAATCATAAACTAAGCGTAAACCTCATTTTCATTACACGCACGTTGAATATCTGTATCGGTAATGGTGGCAATATTTTGTAACATCTCAACATATTCCTCTGGAAAGTCAGCTGACATTGCACCATGCAATATATGAAATACATACCAACTATAAGGTTTAAGATTTTCATCGATAAAATTTTCACGGGCGACAAACATAAATGCCTGATGCGGCAAATAATCAACTTCAACCGTAATATGTTGCTTTACATAGCCTTGCTTACGACTGTTGTAACCCTTTTCAAGGGTATCGCGATCCTCTTCAGCCACATGATAGACCACACCCCAAATACTATCCTCAGGATTGCCTGTATAAACCGCGTTGGCTTTACTTGAGTCATCATCGCCAATTTTATTAAATTCTAAACGATAACCATGTAGTTCATAAATATCCAATGGTTCTGCACTGGCAATTCTTTTTTGAAACCACGCGACGCTAATATTAGCAGCATAAGAAAAATAGTACATACATCTTCTCCATGATATAAAGTATTAATTAAATCCATAAAATAAGCGATTTTGCTCAACTTACTTAGTTAATAAGATTATCAATCTCAATTTTAAAATTTTAAAGTGATATTTACTAAATTATTTTGCTCTAAATATGCATTTTTTAATAAATAAAATTAACATAACAAATTGAATTATATCGATATTTATATTTTTTGAGTTGGGTGGTCCCCATTTGGGGTACTATGCAGCACAAAAAACTCCTGTTACAATAGCGATGAAGTTAAATTAATACGTTCTTGTGTTTGACAAGCTATGTAGATTGTTTCAATTTCATGTTTTCCTCGTTTTG
>Ga0247839_1008168_pt1 | contig 11133 bp, 8 predicted proteins | sample LaCruzMarch2015__6_FD_192405 | JGI IMG/M metagenome (GOLD analysis project Ga0247839, IMG submission 192405) | Freshwater microbial communities from meromictic Lake La Cruz, Castile-La Mancha, Spain - LaCruzMarch2015_16m | ecosystem: Environmental > Aquatic > Freshwater > Lake | place: Spain...
GAAACTGACGCTGAAACGCAGTTATGGCTTCCGCACGGAAAACGCTCGCGAAGTCGCTCTTTATCATGCTCTTGGAAAATTACCGGAACCCAGTTTCACCCACAGTTTTTTTTAGACAGGCGTTTTTCCCAGGGTGACCGGCATGTGCCGGGCGATCCGGCCGGCCTGTTCGGCAGCCCGCGCAAAAGCCGCCGCATAGCCGCCCGATTGATGCCAGGAAACGCACTCCTGCCGGAGGATCCCGAGGTTTGGCGTCGGTTCGTCAGGAACCGCCGCACACCCGCCCAGTGCCGCTGCGAGGCAAATGGCCGTCAGCCGGGCTGCACGGAAAATGCAGAAACGATCAGAACAGGGTTCATAGGACGGCATGCTTCCCTTCTACTTTGAAGGCGGGCGGTGAGGCGACCGAATTCCGACGCATAGCAACAGACCGATCTGAATGGATAGAATGGTCCTCGCCGAGGTTCTTTTTAAGCTGGCCTGATTCGCCGCAGCTCCAGGCTGCATGCTTCAATTCCCTGCAGGTCTCTTGAAGACCCGGATCATCAAAACGACCTCAGCGCGAGGGATTGACTTCTTGGATATTTGCTTTGATGCGGACCGAGGAATCGCTGATTTGGGATTGGATCCCTTTGGCTGCGGCGGAGACCGGGCCGGGAGCCGGTGCGGGGCCTGAGCCGGCGATCGGGCTGCCGGGGTCCTGTGGAGGGGGAGGTCCGCTGTTTTCGGTGGGCCCCTTTGCCCCTCCGTTGCCGCGGAGCCCGAGTTCCCGCAGATCGCGCTCGGTCACAGCCGTGCTGCCTTCGTCGAGAGGAGAGGGATTCGTGACTCCACCGCCCGTTTTCATGTTGAGCAGTCGCTGGAAGTTCTTTTGCTCCTCTGGGGTCAGGAGAACTCCGGAGGACGCTGTCGATTCCGGATTTGTAGGCCCTGCGGCTCCCCCGCCGGAGGCCGCTAGGCCAAGTCCGCGCCGGGCATTACGAGCCTCTTGTCCGCCCAAGCGACCGCCCGTCTTCTCGGCGAGCTCCATGCCCGTGCCCTGGTCGGCGGCCTCGGGGTTGGGCGTCGAATCCTTCGCGGTCTGGGAATCCGAGGTCTCCGCAGGTGCCGCAGGTTCATCGCCCTCCTCCTCCGCAGGAGGCGGGGTGGGGGAAGCGCTGGCCGTGGAAGAGTCGCCTTGCTCCCCCTCCTGCTGATCTCCCTCTGCGGCCGGGGTCGACTCGGTGGTGCTGGCAGGCTGAGACTCTTGGGTCTCTCCACCTCCGCCGCGCTGGGCAGTGGTAACCGTTTCCTGCGGCCCATTTTGGACATAGGCGTCGGTGACGTTGCCGTTGGCATCCTTGACGACCACGCTCTCCCGTCCGTCGCCCATGTCGATGATGATGGTTGTCTCCACGACCTTCCCATTTTCATCCCGCTCGGTTAAGATGAGTCGGGGGCCATCCGTTTCGAAGGTCGTCGTGTGGGAGGAGGTCGAATCGCTGACTCCTGGGGCGGGCGCGGAGGTTCCGACAGATTGCTGGCCGGGAGCTGGCTGGGAATTCTGAACGGGTTCCGGCGCGGATTCGACGGCAGCCGGAGCCTCCACCGCGGCATTCACGGGGGCTTGTGAGGCAACTGGTGCCGTGGCGGTTTCCGCAGGTTGGGAGCCAGCCGCTGGAGCCGAAACCTCGACGGCGACAGGGGCTTTGGCAACCTGACCGCCAATACCAGCAGCGCCCCGGTCCACCGCCGCCGGAACATTGCCGACATTGGCCCCGGCCACCGGAGCTGACCCCCCGGCAGCGGGCTGGTTTGCGGGGTCGCTGGCGATGGCATCGATGAATGGCTGGATCTTGGATTTGACAAAACCCTTGGCTTTTTCCCCGCGCAACCCGCCCTGAACGATGCCTGAAAGCACTTCTTTTCCGACAGCCGTGTCTTCGAGCCCAGTGAGTTGAAGATCGGATTTGGCGTCGATCAAGGCGCGGGCGACTTCGCCCAATCGCGGGGTTTGGGCATTGGGCTTCTGGCCGGTGAGGGTTTCGATGACGACTGCGCCGACCAGGTTGTCCGTGGTGCCGCCTGAACTGGCATCGGTGAGCCGGCGATCAATAATCTCCTCAAGAACTTTCTGGGTTTTTGTCTGGTCAGCGCCCACAAGCTGGAGGGTCGCCCCGGCACGATCGACGAGAGTTGTGGTTGCCTTGGCCTCCTCGTCGCCGCCGGCGAGTTTTCCGGCAAGCGCACGGGCTTTGTCCCGCGAGACGCCGGTCGAGGAAATCAGGTCGGTACGCGTGTCTTGGATATTTTCGCTGACCTCCGCTTCGGCCTGCTGTTTTGCCTGCAGGGCAAGGGCTTTTAGGTCTTCGATGGTGAGGTTTTTTGCGGCCTGCTTACCGGCGGCTTTTTCCTCCTGCGGATTGCGGGGAGCGGAAGCCGGGGCGGCGGTTTGCTTGGCGTTCAGCTCATCGGGGGAAAGCGCCTTGCGGGAATTTGAGGGTGCCGATGGAGGCGAGGTGTCTTTGCCCTTTGTTTGGGACTGAGCCGGCTGGGAGGATTTGCCGGCAGCACTCAAGGTGGATGCGCGATTGGCGGATATTTCTGACGCCCCCCTTTTTGCGTCGCCGCCCAGAGGGTCGCTGGTAGGAGCCGGTGTGCCGGGCTTGGCGGGCTTGGCGGGCTGACGTTCCGGAGAAACTCGCGATAAGAAAAGAGGGCGTCCCGTGACAGGATTTTTTAGTACCGAAGGGGATTGCTCTCCGCGGTCCTGGGCCAATTTCGTTGCCGCATCTGAGGTTTTCCGAGCCACTTCGGCTGACTGCGAGGCTTTTTGCGCCGCTTCCGAGTTAGCGGCAGCTTTTTCGGCGACCTCGGCATTGTTGGCAGCCTTCTGCGCGACTTCGGCATTGCGCGCAGTCTTCTCGGCGACCTCGGCATTGTTGGCAGCCTTCTGCGCGACTTCGGCATTGCGTGCAGCCTTCTCGGCGACCTCCGCATTTTTGGCGGCCTTCTGCGCGACTTCGGCGTTGCGCGCAGCCTTCTCGGCGACCTCCGCATTTTTGGCGGCCTTCTGCGCGACTTCGGCATTGCGCGCAGCCTTCTCGGCGACCTCCGCGTTTTTGGCGGCCTTCTGCGCGACTTCGGCGTTGCGCGCAGCCTTCTCGGCGACCTCCGCATTTTTGGCGGCCCTCTGCGCGACTTCGGCGTTGCGCGCAGCCTTCTCGGCGACCTCCGCATTTTTGGCAGCCTTCTGTGCGGCTTCGGCGTTGCGTGCCGCCTTCTCCGCGACCTCGGCATTTTTGGCGGCCTTCTGCGCGGCCTCAGCTGCTTCAGATGCCTTTTGAGCGGCCTCGGCGTTTGCTGCTGCCTTTTGAGCAGCTTCAGCATTTCCAGCGGCCTTCTGAGCGGCTTCAGCCTTGGCGGCAGACTCTGCAGCGTCGGGGACGACAGGGGGTTTCGGTGGCTCTGCCCATGCGGAAGATGCTATCAGCAGGGTGGCGAGTGGAACAAATCGGAAAGGCCAATTCATGATGTTCGGCGTTGGTTGGGAGGGAGGATCACCAGCGATAAAAGGCCCGCACCATTATTGTTCCCGACAGGGCCGTGAAGCTCGCATCTTCGAAAGTGGAGCGGGAGTCCGTGTAGCTGCCAACAAAATCCGCCGCGAGCCAGTTGAATGGCTGGATCGTGACCGCCATCGTTGGAGTCCACGATGTGTCGATGCGATTGATTCCAATATTTGACTCCGCGCTGAATTGCACCGAAGGGGAAATGAAGAGGCCAAAGTCCTTGATGGGGATAAACGTCACGCCCAGGTTGAAGTCGTGCTTGAACTTGTCTGCCACGTCGAGCGGCACGTCAGCGTTGAGATAAGAAAAATTGTAGCTGAAAGTCGGGATGAGCCACGGGAAAGGGAACGCCGCAAACTCGTTGCCCAGTCCATAGGTCCACTGCTCGAAGAACTGGCGGTTGGTCGAGCGGTTCACCAGCGAGGTGTATTGCCAGAACGGCTGGAAGGTGTAAGACATCTTATTGTTCCAAAACAGCGTCTCGTAGCTCAGCGCCTGCCGCAGGGTGCTGGTGTTAAAATCTCCTTCGGCAAGACCTGCGTCATAAAACCGGAACCACGCATAATCGTAGCCCGTGGCGAGCTTCCAGTTCTTGTATTTGAAATCAATGCTGGCCCCGAGGAACTCGGCAAACTGCCCGGCCTGGATCGGATTATCGGTCGTGTTCAGAATGTTTGTCGATCCGAAGAACATCGTGTTGGCGCGCCCCTGAAGGGACACGTATTCGCGCAGACCTTCTAGAAAAGCAGGCGGTGTTCCCGCAGCCGCTTTCGAGTCGGTTCCTACCGCAGTTTTCCCCTCAGCGGCACTCCGGATTCCCTGCGCGCGCACCTCCAACTCGGCGGGTGCCTGATTCTCCCCGACGGTCGCCTCTTCATTTTCGAGCTGCCCTACGGCACGGTTCTGTTCCCGGATCAAGCCCAGTCGATGATACGTCCCCTCTCCGGTCCAGTCCTGGCGGCGGTAGGATTCGATGGCCGACTGCTGCAGGGTGAGCTGTGCGGAGGCGTTGAGCGAAAATCCCGACACCAGCAGGACCATCACGACTGTTTTCTTGATCCAAGTCATGCCATGCGGTGTAGGTACTGGCCGGAGGAATGTCAATGAAAGCGGTCGATATGACCGTGAGGTGCTCTTTAAGCTGGCCTGATCCGCCGCAGCTCGAGGCAGCACTCCTCGCCGACCTTCTCGTGCCGGACGATACGGAACGGGCAAAGAGGGCTGAGGAATTCTCCCGGCAGGCCGGTAAGGGTGGGGGCTGCGCGGCCGCCGAAGATGCGCGGCGCAATCGTGAGGCGGATGCCGTCCACCAGATCCTGCTCGGCGAGCGACCTCAGGAGGGTTCCGCCGCCTTCGCAGACAAGACGCTTCACGCCAAAGTCGGCCCGCAGGATCCGCAGCGCCTGGCCGAGATCGACGGCCGGTCCGGAAAAGACGTAGAGCTCGGCCTTTCGGGTGACCGCCTGGCGGACGCGCTCCGGCATCCTCGAGCTTGTGAAAATGACCAGCGGAGATTCGCGGTACGAGAACACTTTCCACGAGAGGTCGAGGAGGCCGGCGTTTGAAATGATAACGCGCAGCGGGACCGGCGGGCGCCCGCTGGCGACGCGTTTCTCGCGCAGATCGGCGGCGGAAAGCCCCATGCTCATCGTGTCCGCAGCGACCGTGCCGCGCCCGGCCAGGACGGCATCCGAATCCGCGCGCACCTCCTGGAGCCGGCGCTTATCTGCCGGGGAGGTAAACTGGGACGGGGTGAGCGAGCGGGTGCTGATCTTTCCGTCGGCCGTCATCGCGAAGTGCGCGAGCACGAACGGTCGCTGCAGCTTCGAGCCGCTTGGGGTGCTGATGTCAACAGGCAAGGACTGCCCCCCCGTTTGCTTGGCAGGGAGAACAGGCGTCTCGCCTGTTTGGAGACTGGCAGCCAAACCAACGCCCCCACGGGCGGGACGCCTATGCTCCCTGACGTCCTGTCGCTCCGGTTGCAACGTTCGGAGATGCGCCCTCTGCCGGCGAGCGCTCATGGGGAGGGGTCGGATTCTTCGGCGATCGCGTCGGCGACCTCGGGGGCGTAGGATTTGAGGGCTTTATGGGCGATGCGGGTGATCCAGATGGTGATGAGGATCGTGATCGCGAGCTCGATCGAGTAGGCGGCCCAAGCCCAGGGGCCCTGGTGGAGGCCGCCCTTGGCGGCGCGCCCGATCACGCCCCCCCCGTACGCGTAGGCGGCGCTGATCGGCAGAAAGCCGATCCACGAGGCAAGGGTGAATCTCCAAAAAGAAATCCGCGAGAGCCCGAACGCGCAGCTCACCAGGCTGTGCGGGAGGATCGGCGAAAGGCGGGTGAGGATGACGAGCTTCCAGCCATCGCTGGTCGCCGCATGGTCGAGCGCGTGAAACTTCCGGCTGCCGGCAAATTTTCGGGCCATCCATCCGCGGAGGAGGTAGCGGGTGGTGAGGAAGTTTGCGAGCGCGCCGGCGACCGAGCCGATCGAGACGAGGATCGTCCCGCCCCAGAATCCGTACACCGCCCCCGCGCCGAAGCTAAGCACGGAGCCGGGCAGAAAGAGGACGCACGAGAGCGTGTAGAGGATGACGAACCAGATCCAGCCGACCCACCCGCTCGCCGCGATCCAGAGCATCCCATGGTCCATCCAGGCCGTCCAAGCCTCAAGCATGCGCTGAGATGGGGATGGTCATTGTAGCTTTTTTTCCAGGATCTCGCCGGCCATCGTCGGGTTGGCCTTGCCCTTCGAGAGCTTCATGAGCTGGCCCTTGAGGAAGTTGATGACCGAAGTTTTTCCGGCCTTGTATTCCTCCACCGGGCCAGGGTTTGAGGCGATGACCTCATCGGCGAGGGCCTCGATGGCCCCGCTGTCGCTCTCCTGCTTCAGCCCCTTCTCCTCGACGATCGCAGCGGCCGCCTTTCCGGTTTCGAACATCGCTGCAAAAACCTCTTTCCCCTGCTTCGAGTTGATCGTCCCGGCGTCGATCAGGTTGACGAGCTCATCCAGGGCGGCCGGCGGGATCGGGCAGTCGGCGATCGCGAGCGAGGCGGTGGACAGCGCGCTCTGGAGGTCGTTCAGGATCCAGTTCGCCACGTTTTTCGGCTTCCTGGCCTCGCGGGCGGCGGCTTCGAAGTACGCGGCGAGGGCGAGGTCGTTTGCGAGGACTGCGGCATCGTAGTCGCTCACCCCGAAGTCGGCGACAAAGCGGGCGCGCTTGTCCCATGGCAGCTCGGGCTGGCGGTCGCGGGCGGCCGCAGCCAGAAGTTCGGTGCGGACCGGTAGGAGGTCGGGGTCCGGGAAATACCGGTAGTCGTGGGCGCTTTCCTTGATGCGCATCAGCGTGGTCTCGCCGCGCACATCGTCCCAGCGGCGGGTCTCCTGGTCGAGGACCCCTCCGGCGCGCAGGAACGCGATCTGGCGCGGGATCTCGAACGCCAGGCTCCGGCGGACCCCGGAGATCGAATTCAGGTTTTTCAGCTCGATCTTGGTCCCGAATTTTTCTGTTCCGGCCGGCCGCACCGAGACGTTGACGTCGCACCGGAGCTGGCCCTTTTCCATATCGGCATCGCTGATCCCGCCATAGACCATGAGCTGCTGGAGCACGGAGAGATAGGCGAACGCCTCCTCCGGGGACGCGATGTCCGGCTCGCTCACGATCTCCAGGAGCGGGGTTCCGGCCCGGTTGAAGTCGATGCCCGTCGCGGTTTCCATGTGGAAGCTTTTGGCGACATCCTCCTCGAGGTGGATCCGGACGAGGCGGACGTTCTTCCCCGGCGTCTCAATCGTCTTCTGGGCATCCTTCGGATACGCGAGGTCGTGGAGCGGGACGGCGCCGCCGAGGCAGAACGGCACATCATACTGGCTGATCTGGTAGTTCTTCGGCATGTCGGGGTAAAAATAGTTTTTCCGGTCGAACTTGCAGACCGGTCCGATCCCGCACCCGAGCATGAGGCCGGCGAGGGCGGTGAGGCGGAGGGCCTCCTCGTTCATCACGGGCAGCGCGCCCGGAAGGCCGAGGCAGACCGGGCAGACGTTCGTGTTCGGCTCCGCCCCGTATTCCACCGCGCACGAGCAGAACATCTTTGTGCGGGTCTTGAGCTGGACGTGGACTTCGAGGCCGATGGTGGTGATGTATTCGGTCATGGATTTTTTGGAGATGGCGGGGAAGGTTGCGGGGTTGGGACCGCGTAATCGAGCGCTTTTTGCAGGTCAAATTCGGTGAACTTTTTCTGCAGAACCGGATCCTGGGCGGCCTCGAGAAGCGACCGGCTCCCGAGTAATGCGAAAAAATTCTTCTGTTCGGCGGCGCGAACGATGACGGGATCGCTGAGGAGTGCGGTCATGCGCGGGGTCTGCATGATTTCCTGGACCCCCGGGTAGTCGAGGAATCGCATCATGGCATCCTGGTCGGAGGTGAGCTTCCCGATGCGTGCGAGCAGGTCATAGACGGAAGCCGGGAGGACGTCCACCGATTCGACCGCCTGCCCGGCGGTGCCGAGCTCGAGGGATTCTTTGAGCGTGAGGATCCCCTTGACGATGCGGGGGGTTGCCTCCGGCGAGCGGGTGCCCATCGCCATCTGGGCAGCGACGCCAAACGTCCGGATGATCGTGATCCCGCCCCAGACGAGGAGGAGGCCGGTGAGAAGCCCGAAAAATGCTCCGCCGCCGCCGTAGAAAAACCGTACCAGCCCGGACGGCTGGTGCTCGGTGCGCTTGAAGAGCAGCGCCCCCAGGAGGAGGGAGAGGCCGAGCACCAGCAGCGTCACGGATGCCCCCACCAGCGCGCCAGCCAGGAGCCCGTAGCCAGGAAAAACCTTATCCACGACAAAGGCGGTGGCCTGGCCGGCGAGGAGCCCGAGGAGCCCGGAGAACGCGAACGCAAAGAGGTGGATCGCGCTGCGGATCACCCCGCGCCGCCACCCGCGCCACGCTTCCCAAAGCAGGAAAAGCGCCGCGAGCAGGAAGAGCATGGCCTGCCAAAACGGGGAGGCGAAATTCATCGGGGCAGGGCGTCCAGGGCGCCTTGCCGGAGCGCATGGTCGCAGAGCACCAAGGCGGCCATGGCCTCGACCATCGGGACCGCGCGCGGGAGGACGCACGGATCGTGGCGCCCGCGGGCGGCAAGCTCGGACGCCTCGCCGGCGACCGTGACCGTGGGCTGGCTGCGCGAGATCGTGGCCGTCGGCTTGAAGGCGACCCGAAACCCGACCGCCTCGCCATTGCTGATCCCCCCCTGCACTCCGCCCGAGCGGTTCGTGGTGGTGCGGACCCGGCCGCCTTCGATGGCAAACGGATCGTTGTGCTCCGAGCCGCGGAGGCGCGCTCCGGAAAACCCCGATCCCACCTCAAACCCCTTGGTCGCAGGCAGGCTGAGCATCGCCTTCGCAAGGTCGGCCTCCAGGCGGTCGAAGACCGGCTCGCCAAGTCCCGGCGGACATCCCCGCACGACCGCCTCGATGATCCCCCCGATGCTATCGCCCTCGCTGCGGACCTGCTTGATCCGCTCGATCATCCGGGCGGCCGCTTCGGGATCCGGGCAGCGGACAGGATTGGCTTCGATCTGGTCGAGGCGGACTGCCGCCGGATCGACCGACGAGCCGATGTCGTGGATCGACGAGACCCAGGCGAGGATTTCGAGGTCGGGGTAAAGGTGGCTGAGGACCTTCTTGGCGACGGCGCCGGCCGCCACGCGCCCGATCGTCTCGCGGGCGGACGAACGGCCTCCGCCCTCCCAGTTGCGAGCCCCGTATTTTTCCTGATACGTGAAGTCCGCATGCGAGGGGCGGAAGTGGGTCTCCATCTCGCGGTAAGCCTCCGGGCGGGCATCGGTATTGCGGACCATGATCGAGATCGGGGTCCCGAGCGTGACCCCGCGAAAAACCCCCGAGAGGATCGTGCACGTATCCTCCTCCTTGCGCGGCGTGACGATGTCGCTCTGTCCGGGCCGCCGCCGGTCGAGGTCGGGCTGGATGTCCGCCTCGGCGAGCGGAAGCCGGGGCGGGCAGCCGTCGATGACCACCCCAACCCCCCCGCCATGCGACTCCCCCCAGGTCGAAATCCGAAATAGTGTTCCAAGCGTGCTAGCCATGTATCCCGGACATCAAACCCGAAGAAGACTCAGGAATCACGCGAAAACCGACAGGCATCGGCAGGCGGCCGGGGACTCATCTCCGAGGCAACTTTCGGAGAGGTGCCGCCTGGCCGGCGGGCTGATCTTTCCGCCTTTATCAGGACGGAAGGAAAAAATAGAACCGGCTGCCTCCGCCGGGGACGTCCTCAACCCCGATGGACCCGTGGTGGGCATCGACCACCATCTTGCAGAAGGCGAGGCCGATCCCGAACGAGGGCATCCCCCTCTGCGCATCTTGGGACCCGGTGAACCCGGCCTCAAAAATCCGCTCCTTCTCCGCCTCAGGCACCCCCGGGCCTGCGTCCTCGACCTCAAACCGGACCCCATCCACCTCGCCGAGCCGCTGCTGGCGCGCCGCGAGAACGATCGTGGAGCCGACCGGGGAAAATTTGATGGCGTTGGTAAGGAGGTTAAGGAGGACGCGTTCGATTTGGCGTGGGTCCGCGGAGACCGTGCTGCCGGGTTCGGGGGAGCGGATCTCGATGCGGAGCGAGGCATCCCTCAGGGTCGGCTCGACAATCCGGCAGGCGTGGCGCAGGAGCAGGGCCGCAAGGATTGGCGGCTGGCTGCCCGTTTCTGCACCGAGAGTATTGATTTCCAAAAGCTCGCCGATCATGTCCAGGAGCTGCTGCGCCGACTCCCGGCAAGCCAGGACGAGCTGTTGCTGGTCGGGGACCGAGCCCGGAGATTCGAGCAGATCCGTCAGCGAGATGATCGCCGCTGCCGGAGTGCGCAGGTCGTGGACCAGCATTTTCAGGCTTTTCTCCCGCAGTTCCTCGGCATCCCTCAAAAGCCCCAAGGCATCTTTGACGGCCAGTTCGCTCTGGCGGATGTGGATTTCGGTGGAGACGGCACCAGCTAGGTCGGACAGAATACTCAGATCCTGCTCCGACCACTTTCTTGGCTCGGGGTTGATTGCGCAGAGAGACCCCATCACGTACCCCTCCTTCGAGGTCACGGGGATGCCAAGGTAAGAAATCACACCGAGATCGCGGATCGCCAAGTTGTCGCGGACCCGCTCATCGGTGCGCGCGTCCTCGACCACGAGAGGAACTGCCTGCCGGACGACAAGCTGGCAAAATGAGTGTGTAAGCGGTGTCCCGCGTATTTCCTTATGCGGGCCTTCAAGCCCCTGCTGGCTCACAAAAAACTGACGTTCGTCATCGACCAGCGAGATCAGTGAGACCTTCGACTTCAGCATCGCCACCGCCAGCCGGGTGTAGCGGTCAAACGATTCTTCGGGGAGGGAATCCAGCAGGCCCAGCTCGTTGAGAACATCGAGTCGGTCGGGATTGTCGAGCTCTTGTCCGCTGGCTGGAGTGGGGTTCATCCTGGGTCGGAAACTAGCAGAGCGCCGGACATTCACAATCTTCTTGGGGGAAATTTTCCGGGCGCATGCCCGAAAATTGCAAAAGCGGGCTGCGCCTTGAGGGAGCTTGTTTGGAGTT
>Ga0247839_1008174_pt1 | contig 11123 bp, 5 predicted proteins | sample LaCruzMarch2015__6_FD_192405 | JGI IMG/M metagenome (GOLD analysis project Ga0247839, IMG submission 192405) | Freshwater microbial communities from meromictic Lake La Cruz, Castile-La Mancha, Spain - LaCruzMarch2015_16m | ecosystem: Environmental > Aquatic > Freshwater > Lake | place: Spain...
CCGAGTTGCCGCGCCACAAGCACCTCAAAGAACTCCTCATAGGTGCCAAGACCACCCGGAAGCACCACGTATCCGTCGGCGCGGTCCATCAGGATGCGCCGGCGCTGTTGCATGGTGTCCACCACTACGAATTCATCGCAGCCGGTCCAGCCCTGCTCCAGGTCCATGAGTTTGTGCGTGATCACTCCGATCACCCGACCGCCGCGTTCTTTGGTCGCACGTGCGCATGCGCCCATCAATCCGATGGAACCTCCGCCGTAAACGAGCGCAATACCGCGCTCAGCAAGCGCATGCCCAAGGTCGCGGGCGCCCTCGGTGAAGTGCGGCTCCAGGGCGCCGCTCGAAGAACAATAGACGGTGACAGCTTGCATGAGGGAAAGTATCCCCGATTCTGCTGCCAGACGCGGATACGCTTGGGGACATGCAGGATGCTGGAACAAACGCCGTGCTGGCCGTCATCGCCGCCGCCGCCGCTGCAGCGCTGGCATCAGCAGTAATGACATCGATTCTCATTCGCCTTGGGCACCGCGCGGGCGCGCTTGATTCTGCTGGCACCGGTGGTCACCGCAAGGAATTACGACCGATCCCCAATATCGGAGGCGTGGCCATTACCTGGTCTGTTCTGTTGCCGATTGCTGCAGGGTTGACGGGTGCGGCCAGTATTGGTGCTGATCGCCTGGCCGAATGGCTGCCACCGTTCGCGGAGAGCGCACGTCGATTTGCTAGCAACACGCAACCCGCGTGTGCCATTCTCATCGGGGCAGCAGTGTTGCACATCATGGGTCTCATTGATGACCGCCGCGCCATTCCGGCGTGGCCGAAACTACTGGTGCAATGTGCAGTGGCGGTCGGCGTCGCGTCGTTGGGTGGCGTGCGTGTCCTGATGCTTCTTGATGCTCATGTGGGTGGACCATGGCTTTCGGTGGCGCTCAGTGCAACCTTCATGGTGGCAATCATGAACGCGGTGAACTTTCTTGACAATATGGATGGCCTCGCTGGTGGAGTGTCGTTCATCGCGGCGGCAGCATTCTGTACGGCTGCGTGCATTTCCCGACAGTGGGCCACGGCGGCGGTGCTCGCCTTACTTGCGGGTGGACTTCTGGGATTCCTGGTCTTCAACTTCCCGTGGCGCGCGACGCGCCCGGCACGCATCTTCATGGGCGATGGGGGATCGCTGCCGGTTGGATTTTTGTTAGCAGCACTTGCTATTCAAATCACCTTCACGGCGCCCGAGGATCCGGAATACGCGCTCGGTGCACGTTGGTACGGAGTGCTGACACCGCTGGTGATCTTGGCGGTTCCGCTGTACGACTCCGTCATCGTGACGCTACTGCGATTGGGGCAGGGGAAGAGCCCGATGGTTGGAGATCATCAGCATTTCTCGCACCGTTTGGTGATGCGTGGGCTTTCGTCGCGTGGCGCGGTGCTGTTGATTTGCGCGCTGGCAACAACCTGTGGAATCGGTGGCCTGCTGCTTGGTACCGCTGCGCCGTGGCAGGCGGTACTGATTGGCGCGCAAACCATCATGGTGCTGCTCACGGTTGCCACGCTGGAACAACCGATGCTCGCGCAGATGCGCACCGGGGTTGATCGATGAACGACGCCGCGGGAGTTTCGGCGGATACGAATGAGCCGTCGCGTGGCGCGGTGGCCGTCGCCGCGGTGGCGTGCATTGCAATCGCAGGCATGCTTTCCTGGCGTGCCTTGGTTGGTCAACCGCCAAGCCTCTGGTTTGATGTGGACCCCGCATCTGATCCGTTTCCATTCGCAGGCATTGCGCCGTCTACGGGTTTGATGCTTGATGCGCTGGCACTGTTGTGTGCGTGCGTAGCGATTGTTTCGGTGCGCCGCGGCATCGATCGTGTCGGCGCGCTCTTGGTAGTGCTGGCATCCATTGGTGCAATTCCGGTGGTGTTCCATGGATTCAATTCACCCGACCACCTGTGGCGTGGATTGCAATGGATGTCCGCCATGGGCTGCGCGGCGGCGCTGGTTGCAGCGCTGCGCGCCATGCCGCCGGAGCGTTCGCGTGCCACGCGAGCAGTACTCGTTGGCGTGTTGCTGGCCGCGATCGTTCCGATCGCCTGGCATGGAGTGCTACAGGTATGGTGGGAACATCCCGCCATGGTGGAAGAGTTCGTCGCGCACCGGACGGAGATACTTGCCGCGCGCGGTTGGCCGGAGGGATCGCCGCAAGCGCTCACCTACGGACGTCGACTGATGCAGCCTGAGGCAACGGCGTGGTTTGGACTTTCCAATGTGGCATCAAGCGCATTCGCTGCAGGCGCGCTGGCATTTGCGGGCGCGGCCATCGCGCTGCGCCGGGTGCGTCCAGCGGGCGCGCTCTTGCTTGGTGTGGTGGCAGCGGTGTCAGCGATGCTGGTGATTATTAACGGATCGAAGGGTGCGCTGCTTGCACTGCTGGCGGGGACCGTGTTTGCCGTGTGGTGTGCGTGGCGTGCCCCAAGCGCGCGCACCTGCGTGCGGATTGCAACGACGTTCGTGGTGTTGGTCTTGGTGGCGGTCCTCGTGCGCGGTTGGATCGGCGAGCGGTGGTCGGAGCGAAGTTTGCTGTTTCGATCGCACTATGTGACGGCTGCGACGCAGATGGTCAGCGACCATCCATGGTTCGGAGTTGGACCGGCGGGGTTCGGCGAGTCCTACTTGCTGGCGCGGCCGGATCGGTCACCAGAAGAAGTGCAGAGCGCACATGCCGCATGGGCGGATTGGTTGGCCTCCATGGGGGTGTGCGGCACCGCGTGGATCGTGTTGTTTGGTGCGTTGGTAGCGCTTGCCGCGCACGGAGCAGCGGCTCCGCCCAGCGCCGCGCCGCGCAGTGCGAGTAGCGACGCAGCCACCGCATCGGTACCGCTGCGTATTGGATCATTCGCGTGGAGCCGGGGGCCAATCATCGCGGCGGTGGTGGTACTCACGGCTTCGCTCATGGCGATCGTCCCGGAGTTTTATTCCCTGGACGACAGAACACTGCTGATGCGCGTTCTTGCGGCGCTGTTTGCTGCAAGCATCGCTGGTGCCACCGTGCGCGCCGTGCTCATCGGCGGTCGCGCGTGGACCGCAGGGATCGCAGGAGCAGTACTCCTGCTCGCCATGCATGGTCAGGTGGAAATGACCCTGTGGTGGCCCGGCTCGGTGGGTCGAACGGTAGCACTGATTGCCGTTGGTGCGGCCTTTGCGATGCCGCGATCGACGGGCGATCGTTGGTCGCCGTTACTGGCAACGCTCGCGGCCTTTGCGCTGTTGGTGCCAGCGACAATCGGTGTCATCGGCGCACAACGAGCGTACGCCGCAGAGGCAGTGGTGACGCGAGCAGCGCAGCCATTGGCCGCCTTTGGTTTGGCGCGGTTACGCATGGCACCAGCCCCGGAGACATCATTGGCGAGCGCGCGCATGCACGCCGCGTTGTTGCTTCTTGAACATTCAGCAAATCCGTGGCTCGATCGCCCCGCAGTGGTCGCTGTCGGTTTGCAGCAGTTGGCATCAGCGGTCTCCGCGGTGCCGCCGGAAGATGCCAACTGGCCTGCACAGGCCATTGAACTGGCGAATCATGCGCTTGATACGCATCACTACGAATCAGTGGCTTCATCGGCTGCTCTGGTTGCAGAAGCGCTCGATTCTGCCAGTGCACGGGGCATGAAGGGCGTAACAAAGGAAGCGATTGCTGCGCTCCTGCAGCGCGCGGCGCAATGCCAAGTTTCGAGCAACCCGCGCAGTGTTCGGGGTTGGTCGCGGCTCGCCAACGTTGCCGAAATGCAGGGCGACGCTGCTGCGTCCCGCAGTGCGGCGTTGCGCGCGCTTGCTGCAGACGACTCATTTGCACTTGACCCACTGCGCCAACTGCCCGCCTCCGAGCGTGCCGCTCTGGAACGCCAGGCAAGTCATCAATAGGTGCTGTGCACCGGTGTCTTTCGGAACGTGTTCGCTACTTGCCTTGCGCTTTGCGCACCGCATCGATCACTTGCTGGCGCGTGTACGCCTCGCTCTTGAATACTTCGGTGCCGTTGGGGGCATAGACCACTAAGAGCGGAATGGTGACGTACTTCAGTTCTGCGAGTTTGGCAGTGCCAGCTTCATTCTTGCCAGTGATGTCCACTTTGAGAAGGACGACTCCGGGCTCGTTCAGGACAACCGACACTTCGTCGGACTCCAAGATGGTCTTCTCATAGGTCTTGCAGTTGATGCACCACTCTGCGGTGAAGTCGAGCACGACCACCTTGCCGGCGTTCTGGGCATCAGTGAGCGCAGCCGGTGTGTACTTGCGCCAGGGCAGGCGCTCGTAGGTCAAGACTGGCGGGATGGCCACGGACACTGCGGTAATAAATAGTCCGACAGAAACAAAGATGACCTTTGTACTAGCCTTCTTTGCAATTTGCAAAGTGCGCACGGTCATCCATAGTCCGGCTGCAGCGCCAGTGATGCCAATCACCCACCAGTAGAGGGTGAGCGGTTCTTCGCGAAGTCCATTGATCCCCGCGCCGATGAAATACACCGCGGCGGCCAAGAGCAGCATTCCCATCACTTGCTTGAGGACGTCACTGGCAGGCCCACCGCGCGGCAACTTTCGTGCCATCTGTGGGAACGCACTGAGGACCAGGTACGGCACACCCATTCCCAGTCCAATCGTAAAGAACACAGCGATAATCGTGTACGGATTCTTGGTGGTGACTGCCCATCCTGCTGCTGCGCCCATGAGCGGCGCGGTGCACGGCGTGGAAAGCACGGCGGTCATCACGCCAAAGATCACACTGCCGCCGATCGACTCATGCTTCGGTTCGATGGCGTAGACCCATTGCGGGAGTCCCACGCTGAAGAAGCCCGCCATGCCGATGGCCATGAGCGCGATAAAGATGCCGACTCCAATGGTGAATGCCGGGTATTGGAATAATTGATTCGATTGTTCAAATCCCTTTGCTGAACTAAGCAAAATTCCGAGCCCGAGCCAGAATCCAATCACCCCGATAGACATCGCCACACCCAACATAAAGACGCGCATGCGACTTCCTGCGCCCGCGTTGGCAAGCCCAATGATCTTCAGCGGAATCACCGGCAGTACGCACGGCGTGAAATTCAAGATGATTCCGCCCACAAATGCCAAGAGCAGCATGATCGGAAAGAACACGCCGGATTCTGGGTCGAGTTCAAAGTCCCAGCCAAAGAGCGGCACCTTGATGGGCTTGGAACGCCCAAGCCCGCTGCCACTTCCCATGGCAGACGTTTCTTTGATGCGCCCAAAGACGGTGGAATCAAAGCCCGCAAAGAGCGGTGTTTCTCCGGGTCCGGCAGTGGCTCGAGCGCCCGGAGTGATTTCAAGTGTTACTTTCTTCTCAACCGTCGCTGGTGCAAGGCACGTGTTGCTACACGCTTGGAATTCAATAGTGATTGCAAATTCCACGGTTCCCGAAGCAGATTGCGCAATGATCACTGGAACAAACGCAACCACCTTGCCTTCATAGACGCCAAAGGTCTGCGGTCCCTCGCCAAGGTCGCCCTTCACGGCATGCGCTGCGGGCCATTGGATGTCGGCAACGCTCACCATGGCCGCACCAGCGGGCAGGGTCTTCACATCAATCGCAGTAAAGATGGCGCCGTCGAAGGCAGTCATGCCAGCCGGCAATGCGCGCGATTGCGCTTCGCTTGTCCAAATGTGCCAGTCGCTGGCGATGTCCAGTTCCACGGCAATGGGAAGCGTGTCGCCCGGTGAGCCCTTGAGTAACGCGGCCGCGGTTCGAACTTCCACCTTTGAGGCGGAACTCCCTTGTGCAAAGGCTCCGCGATTCATTGCAGCGGACGCCAACAGCGTCAGTGCCAGGATCAGCCAGCGCAAGGAAGTGCGTGCAGGGCAGCAGAGTGCGGCGGGCTGTTCATTGGTCATACAGGGATGGAGGTTAGCCGCGTGGGCAGGTAAACGAGCCGGTTTCCCTGTTTGGCGGGCGCCAGGAGGGGTCGCCGCGCCGGAGTGGGTCCCGAGGGGCTGAACGCGACAAATTCAACGATATCTGCTATAATCACGTGCCTGCTCCGGATGTTCCGGGGCCGTCCGTCTTGGTTTCCAGGTTCTCAGTGTCCTGGGTTCGCTTCCTTGCACCGCCGTCCATGATCGCTACTTCGATCCTGAATTCCGGCTCCAGCCGCCTCCCATGACGCCTCAAAGCGTCATGGTCTGCTTGCTGGTCGTCGATGCCGCGCGCATCGCCGACGTGCGTCTTGGTTGCGTCCCCAGCGTCCGCCCGGAGGTCGCCCGTATGGGTTGACCGCCGCGCCGCACGAGGTTCTTCGGCCGCCAAGGCGGGCCATGCGTCGACCGGACGTGTGGCCCGTTTCGTTTCTGGTCTCCCGGTCGTTCAGTCGGTCCCGTCGGACCAGTCTGAGTCACTCGCACAGCACATCTTTCACCACATCTCATCATCCACGCTTCGGAGCACCTCACCATGAACCGCGAAACACTTGCCATCCTTGATTCGATCGCCCGCGACCGCAACATCGACCGCGAACTGCTCATTCACGACCTTGAGCAGGCCATGGTCAGCGCGGCCCGCAAGCATTTCAATTCACTCGACACCGAGGACTTTGGATGCGAGATCGATCGCCTCACTGGCGCTATCACGCTGTGGCGCGAGGACGAGGACGGCATTCGCTCCGATGTTGATCTGAAGTCGCTCGGTCGCATTCCAGCGCAGACCGCCAAGCAGGTCATGATCCAGCGCTTCCGTGAAGACGAGCGCAACTCGCTCCTTGAAGAATTCGGCAAGCGCCAAGGCGAACTCGTCACCGGTACCGCCGCTCGTTACGAGGGTGGCGCTCTCATGGTGCAGATTGAGCGCATCGAAGGATTCATGCCGCGCAGTGAGCAGATTCCTGGCGAGCAATTCCAGCCTGGAGATCGCGTTCGCTGCCTGATTCTTGATGTTCGCGACGCTACGAGCCAAGTGAAGGTAGTGCTTTCCCGCGCTCATCCGGACTTCATTCGCAAGCTCTTTGAGGCAGAAGTTCCAGAAGTTGCTGAGCGCGTGATCGAGATCAAGGCGATGAGCCGCGAGCCCGGTTTCCGTACCAAGCTCGCAGTATCAAGCGTTGATAGCAAGGTCGATCCGGTCGGCGCGTGCGTCGGCGTGCGCGGTAGTCGCATTCGCAACATCGTTGACGAACTCGGTGGCGAGAAGATTGACATCGTTCGCTGGAACGAGTCGAGCCAAGTGCTCATCGCGAATGCGTTGAAGCCGGCTGAAGTTGAGGAAGTCAGTCTCTGCTTCGAACTCGGCCGCGGCACGATCATCGTTCGCGAAGATCAACTGTCGCTCGCGATCGGTCGCCGCGGACAGAATGTCCGTCTCGCTGCTCGACTCACTGGTTGGGATGTTGACATCCTGACCCCTGCTGAATTTGAGCGCAACCTGCAGGCGATTGAAGAGACCGTGCGTCCGCTTGACGGCTTCACTGATGCGATGTTGGACAAGATGGGCGCCCTCGGCCTCATCAGCGTCTTTGACATTGAAGAAGTCGGCGTGCCTGTCCTCACAGCGGAAATCGGTATGTCCGAGGAACTCGCTGAGCAGGTCGTCTACGCATGCGGCGAGAAGGGCAAGATTGTGGCTGAAGAGCAGCGCATTGCTGCGGAAGAAGACGCGGTGCGCAAGGCGGAAGACATGCAGACCACCGATCTCTTGCTCGGCGGCGGCAGCGTGCGAGATACGACGGTGCAGACCGATGCCGGCGCGGAGAGCGCGGCGGATTCCATTCTCGGCGGCGGCAACTAATTACGGCGGGCGAACGAAACGACGGGCATTTCACTGAGGAGCAACACGAGTGTCGAAACAGATCCAGAAGGTACGAATTTCACAACTTGCCAAGGACCTTGGTGTCGACTGGAAGGACATCAAGACCAAGTGCGAGAGCGAAGGTGTTGTCGACCAGGCCAAGACGGCGTCGAGCACGGTATCGATCGGTCTTGCGGAGACAATCCGCGAGTGGTTCGGTAGCGGTGGCGTTGCCACAGCCACCGCTGTTGAAACAACCGCCAAGGTTGAAGCGCGCCCGAAGCCCGAGCCGCGCACGAAGGCTGCGACTGGGTCAACCGATTCCGCCCCTGCCACCGATACCCAAGCGGATGCTCCGCCTGCTGCCAAGGGTAAGAAGGCGCCAGCCCGGGCTGCCAAGACGACCACTGATGCAGCGGCTCCCGTTGCACCGTCTGCTGGCGCCGTCGCGCCGACCGCGCCAGTTGTTGCCAATGCTCCTGCAGTGAGCGCCGCAGCACCATCAACCGCACCGGCTGCTCCCGCCGTTGCGAAGGTGGTTTCCAAGGCCGTACCACCGGCAGCAGTCGCTACGCCACACGTTGCGAGCGAGACGCACGCAACGACGCCCGTCGTTTCGTCCGATGCTGCGAGCAGCGACACAACGCCATTTGTGATTCCTGAAGTTCCGGAACTCGACCTCGCTCCGCGCCTTCCCGGCGAGGACATTTCGGTGGTCACGTCGCCGGAGAGCGTTGCCCCGCACACCGTGGTTGGCGCACCAGTGAGTCCGTCCGTCATCGGCAAGGCGCATCGGTCAACGAAGCCCGTAGAGGCGGCGCCCGCAGCGGTGGTCAAGCCGCCGGTGCGACACACGATTCAGCCGGCATCGTCGCCGCCGTTGATGAACGTTCCCAAGCGCCCCGAAAACGTGCGCGCGATTGGTCAGACGCTCACGCCTACCAAGACGGCGCTTTCGGGCCCGCAGGTCATCCGCGTTGAGCAAGCAGAAGTACTTCCGATTCCGCGCCCGCGTCCAGCGGGTGGACCGGGCGGACCAGGATTCGGCGGCAGTCGATTCGGCGGTGCCGGCGGCGCTGGTGGCGGTCGCGGCGCTGGTCGCACCACTCCATCAAGCCGCACTGGTCGTGCAGCTGATCCGCGCGGTCGCGACTTCGCGCCCGGTAGCGGTTCTGGCACCATCGACAAGGGCGAGCGCGACAAGCGCTTGGCTGAAGCGTCCGGCTGGATGAAGAACCGTCGTCATAAGACCTCGGGCGGTTCGCATGGCGGTATGGGCGGCGCTCGCGTTGAGCAAGGTCCACCGAGCGAAGTGCATATCACCGAGCCGATCTCCATCAAGGAACTCTCAGAGAAGAGCGGCGTGAAGGCCAGCGACATTCTGAAGCAACTCGTTCTGGCCGGCCAGATGGCCACCATCAACGGCAGCATCGAAACTGAGCGGGCCATTGAAATCATGATGGGCTATGAAATTGAGCTCATCGTGGAAGAGGCGAAGAGCGTCGGTGACATCATCGAGGAGCGATTCACTGCCCGCGTTCGCACGGAAGAGCGTGCGCGTCCGCCCGTGGTCACCATCCTTGGTCACGTCGACCACGGTAAGACCAGCTTGCTTGACCGCATTCGTAACACCAATGTTGCATCGGGCGAAGCGGGTGGCATCACCCAGGCGACCAGTGCATTCCAAGTCCCCGTCAAGGCGGGCGACAAGGAGCGCGTGGTGACTTTCATCGATACGCCCGGCCACGAAGCGTTCACGCAGATGCGCGCTCGCGGCGCACGCGTGACGGACATTGTGGTGCTGGTGGTGGCTGCCGATGACGGCGTCATGCCGCAGACCATTGAGAGCATCAACCATTCCAAGGCAGCTGGCGTGCCGATCGTGGTGGCGCTGAACAAGATTGATAAGGCCGAGGCCACTGAAGGCAACATCCAACGCATCTATGGTCAGCTTGCCGAACACGGCCTGAATCCCGTGGAGTGGGGCGGGGAGACCGAAGTGCTCAAGGTCAGTGCCACCAAGGGCACGGGCATCCAAGAGCTGCTGGAAATGCTCGACTACGTGGCTGATCTGCGCGACTTCAAGGCTGATGCCAAGGGGCTTGCTCAGGGCACGTGCTTGGAAGCGCAGATGGAAGAGGGTCGCGGCACCGTTGCGCGCATCATCGTCCAGGAAGGTCAACTCAAGAAGGGCGACTTCATTGTTGTCGGTCGTGCCTATGGGCGCGTCCGCGACATTGTGAACGACCGCGGTCAACGCATCGAGAGTGCCAGTGCTTCTACTCCAGTAGCGATCTCTGGTCTTGATGTGCTGCCGGATGCAGGCGACAAGTTCTACTGCGTGAAGAGCGTCAAGGAAGCCGAGCAGGCCGCACTTGAACGCCGCCGCATTGAGCGTGAGCGCGAACTGGCTGCCCCGAAGATCACCCTCGACAACATCTTTGAGCACATGGGCAAGGGTGGAGTCAAGGAACTTCCGCTGGTGGTCAAGGGCGATGTTCAGGGCTCCGTGGAAACGCTGCGCATTGTGCTCGGCAAGATTCGCACCGACGAGGTTGCAGTCAGCGTCAAGCATTGCGCAGTGGGCGGAATCAACGAGAGCGATGTTGCGCTTGCTGAAGCCACCAAGGCGATCATCGTTGGTTTCAATGTCACATCCAACTCCAAGGCACGCGCACTCGCTGAAGCCAAGGGTATTGAGATGCGTCTCTATGAAGTCATCTATGACCTCACCGATGATGTTGCGAAGGCGGCATCCGGTCTGCTCGAGCCCGAACTCAAACTCGAAGTCATCGGTCATGCCGATGTCCGCGAGGTCTACAAAATCACCAAGGTCGGCGCGATTGCTGGTTGCTACGTCACCGATGGCGTGGTGGAACGCAACGCACAGATTCGTGTTACTCGTGGCGGCATCGTCATCGAGAAGGATCGACGTTTGGAGCAGCTCAAGCGCTTCAAGGACGACGCCAAGGAAGTTCGTTCCGGCAACGAGTGCGGCATGAAGATCGACGGCTACAACGACATCAAGGTCGGCGATGTTCTGGAGTGCTACCGCACTGTTAAGGTGCAGCGCAGTCTTGGCGCGATGAGCGGTCGTAAGGATTGAAACATTCATGAATCGTGACGAGCATTCACATCACTCAGGCGCCCCGCGCGCGCCTGGTCACAAGGGCGCGCAGATGGCGAGCCTGATCCAGCGGATCGTCCAAATGGAGATCTTGCGTGGTATCGCCGATCCGCGCATGCGTGGCTTGGTGACGGTGCTTGGCGTAGATATGGCGACGGATCTTGAGGAGGCATCGGTGCGCGTCTCGGTGCTCCCTGCGGAGTTTGGGTCGCTGAATATTCAGG
>Ga0247839_1008178_pt1 | contig 11119 bp, 9 predicted proteins | sample LaCruzMarch2015__6_FD_192405 | JGI IMG/M metagenome (GOLD analysis project Ga0247839, IMG submission 192405) | Freshwater microbial communities from meromictic Lake La Cruz, Castile-La Mancha, Spain - LaCruzMarch2015_16m | ecosystem: Environmental > Aquatic > Freshwater > Lake | place: Spain...
TAGTTCTTCACCCTTTGCTATTGCTAGGTAATAGGGATGGGTGTTACTCCAGGAAGGAGACCAGAGTGCATCATCAAGTATTTGTTTTAAAACAGATTCAGGAACCTGATCTTTCTTGAAATCACGAATACTGCGGCGTGATTTATTTAAAGAGGAGAAGTCCATTTAGTTCTCTAACTCAGTTAAATCTTTAAAATCTTCAAAAGATCCTAAGGGGGAAAAGAATAGTTCAAAATTGTTGTCGTCTATTTTAACAATTCTTACAGAATCTCTTCCCACATTTGCCAAATCTTTATAACTGTAAGGTTTTCTTTTGGGTGGATTATCGAACATGGTCTCCGTAAATTCTGGATCAATAACTCGATAGAGCCATTTACATAAAACATCATTAGGATTTGTCATTAAAGCCTTACCTGCATCTTGACAAACTTTAGCTGAAACTGGATTTGATAAATTTGGTAACTTTAAATTAAAATTCGTATCTCTGCTGGGGAAAAAATCGGGAAAAGATTTATGAATATGGCTCGGAATTGGGATATACGCTTCGCCAAACTTTCGCTTTCGGCCCGCAGCATTCCATTGATTAATGCCAGATTTTTCTTCAACTTTCTTTGTCTTTCCTTTAGCGTTATAAAGCGGTAGAATTACGTAATCTTTTCCAGGAACGAGCTCTTCTAAATCTTGATTTTGGCTCGAAATTAACTTGCTAATAGGTTTTCCATGAAATTTAAGGCCTTCTTGTAACAATTTTTCAAAGATATTTTCCTCTATTTGTAATGGTCTAATTGACTTGATTTCAGAATCACTTATTTCAAACTTTTTGAACAATACATTCTTTGATTTACTGTACTTATATTGATTTATCCCATCGCTAAAATCAACATTTGACGGATTTTCAGGAAATTTTGATAGTCTTTCACCCTTTCTGTTGATTGGATAAATTCCATCTACATCAATTAGGGCATAAGGCTCCTCGTGGATAATAGCTCCTTTAGGAGTTCTTATTAAGCAATGATAAATAGAACTTGAAATTTCAATACCGTATTCTCTCGCGTCAGTTTGAATAGTCTTATTTCTTTCAAGGGAAGCATTAAGTGCAATTTCAGCTGGATTTAATTTCGAAAAACCCCCCGCTCCAGCAATTCTGGTAAATTCTTGAACCTTTTCAAACTTATGGGATGCATTTCCATTGAGCACAAAGGTTTTAACTCCCACTCCTATATTGTTTGGAAGTAACGCATCAAACGCAATATCTGATCGGGATAAATCCAAGCCTTTGGCGGCAAAAACAAATAATTTTTCGATGAATCTGTAATGAAAGAAAACTATGTCTGAAGCACTGTAAAGTCGAGAAAATTTTGCGACACTATTTAAAAGTGCAAAATAGATTTCTTGGTCGAATTCAAATATTCGTTTCATGAAGTAAATCTATACTCAAAATTGATATAAGCCAAGCGTTAAAATGATTTTAAGATTTCTTTCGCAATTCTCTCAATCACAGGTACTACAACCGAATTTCCGGCTTGCTTGTATAGATGACTATTCGCAGTAGTGTCCGGAATTTTAAAAGACTTTGGAAAACCCATCAAATTGAAACATTCTCTTGGTGTCAATTTTCTGATTCCATGTCTTGCTTTAATCAGAGGAACGTTATGTCCACCAGTCCCCATGTTAGCTGTAAGAGTCGGACATACTCCAGATTTATTTTCTCGAACATATCTTCTCCTCCATTGGTAGACTGTTTGCTTCGACTTAACATTTTTTAACAAATCAGAATACATGTAATTTTCCTCTGTATAATAGTAAGAATCTGGAACTCTATTTTCGAAATCAATAAAATCTTTTAGTTCTGACTTTAAATTCATTCTCGATGGAAATTCAAAATTTCCATATTGTTTTCTTGATCTAAACCCAACTATATATATTCTTTCTCTGTTCTGCGGTACATTTCCATAGTCTAAGGAATTTAGAACTTCAAATTTTAAATGATAACCACGTTCTTCTAATGCACTTTTTATAACTTTGAAGGTTTTTCCTGAATCGTGATTTACTAAATTCTTAACATTTTCTAAGAAAATTACTGATGGCTTTTTAGCGTCTATAACTCTGGCGATTTCCCAAAAGATATTACCTCGAGGATCCCCAAAACCTTTCCGATATCCGGCAACCGAAAATGCCTGACACGGAAATCCTCCAGTTAAAATGTCAAATTTAGGAATACTTTTTGAGGGTAGTTCTATTAAATCTTCGACAAATATTGAATTCTTGTGATTTAAATTAAAAGTAATGGATGCCTTTTCGTCAATATCATTTGAAAACACAACATCTGCTCCAGCTTTTTTGAAGCCTAGTTCAATTCCACCCACACCAGAAAACAGTCCGGCTAAAAGTGGTTTATTTCTACTCATTCTTGCAGTCTACAAAGTATCCCTGACATTCAAATTCGCTAGAGCTCAATTCTTACTCCAACTTCCATTCTCATGTTTTTCCAGTATTTCTTCTTTTTTTAGACTTGTACGAATCCAAGCAAGCCTATAGGCAAGTTCCGTCCTGCTACCTTTTTCTGCGTTATGTAAGAAATTAATCTGCTCTTTGCTTAACTTTAAATTGTCTATTATGCGTGAATCAATTTCTTTTGAACTCAAGATTTCACCTTTTTTTACAACTGAAAGAAGTGTGTCTTTTAGTTCAGAATTTTTAGGTAAATTTACTTTGGCCATTGTCCTCTCCTGATTGTGTATATTGATCTTAATCTATCTTGGGCTTAGAATTTGACAACCTAAGCAAAAAAATTGAGTGATATAAACCGGGTAGGTCTCACACATTGGAACTTGATTAAAAAGGGTGAAAACTTATAAAAACTTTTGTTGAAGATAGGATCAAGTTCTAGAGGTCTTGGAGATAAAATGAGTGAAATATGGGAAGTTAGAGATCACCAAGTTATTTGTGTTAAAAATAATAAAATAATTCCAGTCTCAAAGCAAGATTTCTGGGAAATGCGAAAGAGTGACACAGAATCAAATATAGGTTTACAAATAATGGGATTTCCTCATCCCGAACTAATACTAACTCTGATCGAGGAGATTCCCAGAATAATTATTCAATTTCATACCGAAATTGGTATAAAAACGATTTTTGAAATGGATTCGGTTGCTATCGATCATGTTGTTATAAATAATAACTGGTTTCCATTACATGAAGAGCAAATGATTGAAATCAATGAAAATCTTCTTAAGATAAATTTAAAAGTAGGAAGTACTGTAAATTTTCCCGAGTACATTAAAATTTTAAGACTAATTAACCAAGGTATTCAAGAAGTTCACCTCGACTTAGATCCTTCAATATTTGCACAAAAATCACTTGATGTAAGTATTTCATCGAGAATTGTAGGCAAACCTTTCGATTATCAGATTACTGGAATCAATTGGTTAACTACATTGTTCAGACAAAAAACAGGATGTATTTTGGCAGATGAGATGGGATTGGGCAAGACTTTTCAATTGATCGGGTTGATAGCAAACACTACAGAGATCGAAACGCTTGAAAATCTGAGAATTTTAGTTATTGTTCCTTCCAGTTTAAAACTAAATTGGAAGCGCGAATTTATCAATTTTGCACCTTCAATAATTCCATATATTCACGCAGGAGCAGATAGAGTTACAGATTTAACAAAATTTAGTGAATTCCAAATAGTATTAACAACTTACGATATATTACGAAGAGATATATATATATTCAAACAATTTAATTGGAACTTAATTGTTTGTGATGAAGCTCATACAGTTAAGAATCGAAATTCAAAAGTGCGAATAGTGGTGATGGAGCTCGAATCTGATTTCAAAGTCTTATGTACTGGAACTCCTATCGAAAATAGTTTGACAGACCTTTGGTCATTAATTGATATCGTTAAACCCGGATTAATGGGTGATTTTAATCGGTTTAATAAATTAATTGATAACAATCCATCGGACGCCGAGTGGATCGGTAAAGCGGTTTCCCCATTAATTTTGCGGAGAAAGGTCAAAGATCTAGAAAATCAACTCCCTCCCCTTATTGAAATAGAACAACCACTTGAAGTTAATCAGGAATTTGCGCTGGCCTATGAATCGGTAAGAAAGGGATTAATATCTGCTACTTCGCAAATGGCTTCAATTGGCAGAGTGACAAAGCTTCGACAATTTTGTTGTTACCCCCCAATTGTCGACAGAGAATTCAATACTTCAAATAACCCTAAATTAGAGCGGTTGATAGAAATCCTTGACGAGATTTATTCGATGAAAACTGATCAAGTAATTATCTTCACTTCCTTCACTGATTCAATAGATGTTTTGTTGCATGAAATAAAGGGTAGATATGGAGATGTTTTTGTTGAACCCATCGACGGTAGATTTAATTCCGATAAGCGTGATCAAATAGTTCAAGAGTTTCAAAAACTAAACAGATTTGGAGTTTTGGTAATAAATCCTCAAGCGGGTGGTCAAGGGTTAAACATCCCAGCTGCAAATCATGTAATTCATTACAATCTTGAATGGAATCCAGCAAAAGAACAACAAGCAACAGCTAGAGCTTGGAGAACTGGTCAAAAAAAGACAGTCTTTGTTCATCGAATGTTTTATTTGGGGACAGTTGAAGAAGTTATTTATGATAGATTGAAACTTAAGTCAGATGTTGCTCAATCTGCTTTAAAACCCTCAGAAATTGAAAAAGAAGATAAAGACGTAAATCGGGCATTAGCAATTTCGCCGATCTTTTAATTGTCAGCTATTTGCACTATTGTGAGAACTCAAGCGAAAAAGAGGTAAGTCAATTATGGCAGATGACCGTTGGATTGAGAGTATTCCAGATCCAGTTAGATCTATGGAAGGTTTTCGCCAAATTGGTTATACGCCCCAATCAGCTTTAGCTGATTTAATAGATAATTCGATCTCTGCTGATGCTACGAAAATTGAAATCACTACTACTTCTCGCATGGATGGCTCAGTTGTTTACATAGCCGATAACGGTTGCGGAATGAGTGAAGAGACTTTAATTCAAGCTATGAAATACGGATCAAGCTCGACTTTGGGAAAAACTAAATTATCGGTTTATGGACTAGGAATGAAATTAGCTTCCTCTGCTTTTTCAAGAAGATTCACGGTGGTGTCAAGAGATGAAAAAGGTGCAGAATCTTCAGCGACCTGGGATATAGACAGCCAAGGAGAAAGACCATGGCAAATGCAATTAACAACTCCCAAAAATGTGTATATAGAAGTTTTAAACTCTGTTGCGGGCAAAAAATCTGGAACAGTCATTGTGTGGGAGAAAGCTGATTTAAAAGAAGCAGACAACATTAAAAGAAAAACCAATAGTGACACCAGTCAAAACAGGATCGAAGTTGTAATTAAAGACCATTTAGGATTAACATTTCATCGATTTATTCAAGGCACTTCAAAAAATTCTAAAAAAATAGTTATTAAATTTAACGGGGTCGAAGTTGAAGGATGGAATCCGGTTGATCCGGATTTCATTGCTCCAGGATGGAAGCACGATGGTGAAGATTTTGAACACGAAGTAAATGTAGATGGCAAAAAAGTTAAAGTACCTTATTTTGCAAGAGCCTTTATCTTGAATGCAGATGAAAAAAACGAAAATTCACAAGGCGCCCACGAAAGAGCAAGAATTACATTAAAGTATCAAGGAATTTATGCTTTCAGAGAAGATCGTTTACTGCAGCCACCAAGCTGGCTAAATGTTCGCCCAACCAGCCATAACGACTTTAACTCTCTAAGAGTTATCCTAGATTTGGATTCAAGATTGGATCTTGACATTAAAACAGACGTTAAAAAATCTGGTATTCAATTACCTCCAGACATGTTTATTGAAATTGAAGACCTGGTCAATCATTATCTAAAAGAAGCAAGAAGTAGGTCCCAGGTCCTGAAACGTAAGAAAAATTTAGAAAAGACAAAAAACACGAATCTTCATGGAGATAGTGGGAAGATAATCGACAAGCATGGGTCAGAAATACCGATGCCACCGACTAATCGACTTGATCGCAATAACGTAGAAGTTTCAAATACGTACGGTAAGAATGTTTTGAGACTAAAAGAGTCTCCTTCGATTAGCCCGTCGATCATGGTTGAAGCAGTCGACAGCTTAGATGACAATATGTTGTATGAACCTCTATTTAATGGCACTGAAATAACAATAAGACTTAATAGAAGTCACGATTTTTATCAAAAGTTTTATTTCAATTTAATTGATAATAGAATTGCAAGAATAGGTTTTGATGCCATTTTTTGGGCTTTCGCAAGGGCAGAAATCAATAGTGTAGATCGTTTGAAAGACCAGTTCGTCGATATGCGTCTTTTTGTTTCAAGTATCTTGAGGCGAATTGCCGAAGATATAAAGGACGCAAATATTGAAGAGGACGATTTAACAGATGAAGATGCTTCATAAAGAATTTGAAGCAGTACTAAATGATGTAGCGAATTCTTTAGGTCTTTCAATCTCCCTAGAAAAACTTAAAAACGATTCTCAGTACGATTTTTCTTTAAGAGTCACGGCATTAGACAAACCTTCAGGTTTGAGACTTAAAATATCTGAAGGACTATTGTCTTGGGAAATAATCTTAGAATTAGACCACTTCGCAGGTGATCTATTGCGGTTATTTCAAAGTACATTCTTGAGTAGAAAAACAGATGTTATGTCTGTTAGAAATGCCTCTTATAAATATCCCGTAAAATTTGATTTCAAAGTAAATGGTCAAAATATTGAAGAATTCGATAACCCTGGTGCTTGGAACGAATTAATCTTTAAATTACAAGTTCGCTACCCTACGGAAGAAAACAAGTTTAAAGCTTTTAAGGAACTTTTACTCATCGCCTTTTGTTCAATATTGCCTTTATTTACTGAAGATTCCACCCGTGAAAATGAGGATATGGTTTTGGTTATTGATGAAAATTGGGAAGAAGAAGGTGCTCTTTCGAGAATAATGAGCAATAAATATGAGCGAAGTAAATTGAATAGATCACTTTGTCTCGCTTACTTTGGATTTGAATGTCAAGGTTGTGGAATCTTGATGGAGGCAAAGTATGGACCTCTTGGTAAAGAGGTTATACACGTACACCACCTAGTTCCAGTCTCAAAAATGAATGAAATTAAAATACTCAATCCTACAAAAGATCTGATTCCGCTTTGTCCAAACTGCCATGTTATTGTTCACAGATCAGAGCCTCCGATAAGTATCGAAGGATTAAAAACTATTTTGGCTAATTAGTGCCAATTTTTCACACTCCCTTACCGGAAAATATTCAAGACCATTATGGAGAGTTTTTACTGGGGCAAACCTTAAAAGAAGTAAATAACGATTTACTCGAAGTTTGGTTTAATATAAATTACTTACCAGGGGTACCCGATATTGATTTAATCATTTTCGAACCAAATCGAGGGTTGTACACTGCCGAAGTTAAATCCCTGGGGATTGAATCTATAGAGCAATATGACTTAGAAAATCTAATTATTGTAGGAAAATCTGGAAAAAGCCAACATCCAGTAAAACAAGCCAGAGTAGGCCAAATTAAAATAAGAAATTATTTAAATGATTATCACCTAAAAGCAAATCGAATAGTTAAACCACCGTTCATACAAACTACAGTAATTTGGAATAAAATAAGCCGAGAGCAGTGGAACAAGAAATTTTCTAATCCACAAATCAAAATTCAAGCACAAGCAATGTTATTTGCAGATGATTTAGTAACAAACGAAAGTCTTTTGCTCGCACTTAAGAGACTTTGGGATTACCCACTACTTGGAACAGTGGCACCACCACATACTCGGAAATTGCACGAGGGAGTAAGCGAATTCAGAATAGCGATAGAAAGTTCAAAGTTAGACAAAAAGTTTGTTAATGAACAAAAGCAAGAATTAACAAAAGTATCAAAAACATCAAAAAATTTAGCAGAGAATTATGTTGCAGGTAAACAGCATCTTGTATTATTAGAAGGCGCTCCCGGCACTGGCAAAACCACGATTCTTCGCGAAATTGGATTACTTCATTCGGCCGCTGGTGGAGCTGTGTTGCATATCTGTTTTAACAAAGTTCTTGCTGCGGATCAAAAATATGAGTATCAGATTTTGAAAACAAATAAGCCCGTCTATGGATTTATTGATGTATTTGATGAATTTCAATTTTATAAGGAATATGTAGGACCACTGACAGGCTTACCACCGAAATTCGAAATTAAGCAACGATTTATTGAATTTTTGGGAAAGAAAACCGAAAATGAAAAAATTTATTATGACACAATTTTAATTGACGAGGCACAGGATTTAGATTCCGAATTATTTGAAATGATTGAAAAAGTTGCTAGACCATCTGCTTCATGGTTTATCTCTTACGGAAAAGGGCAAGAGATTTTTGGATTCAAGGATAAAAAAGAGCATCCTTCTCAATGGTTACAAAATTTCTTTACCAAAGCAGAGCGAAAGTTATTAAGAAGATCATTTAGAAACTCCACAAGGGCATTTTTGCTTGGACAAAGCTTTTGGGAGAATTATCCAGATTTACCCAAGGCAATTAATTGGTTTGCTGAGAGATTTTTAAAAGATTCAAATTTAGAAAATCAACTTGAATTTGAGATAAATTTGCCATCATCAAATAATGACTTCAGGATTATAAACCTAGGATATAAAGATGAATATAAGAGTTCAATTAAATCTCTTCTAATTGAACAAATTGAAAGTACTAGGATGGCTAACAAAGGATCCGACATATTACTTGTAGTCTCTGGAAAATCAAATAAGGAAGAACTAGAAAATTACTCTTCCTACAAAATAGTGTTAGAATGCTTACAAGAGTTAGCTTTAGAAATGAGAATAGATTTTCAAGATTTAATTCCTCGAGAAGATAGAAGAAATGTGCCAGTATCTGGCTCAATAAGAATTGTTAGACATCAAAGCGTTAGAGGTTTAAGCGCCTCACACGTTGTAGTCTTTGACGTCGAGCACCTTGAATCTTGGTGTGAAGATAAAAATAAAGGGGAGAAAGGACCATTAATTAATTATGGATATATCTGTTTTAGTCGTTCAAAAGCATCCACAACAATTGCAAGAAATCCTGATTCAGAATCCGAACTCGTTTCATATATTTCTAAATTAATAGACGCTGCAAGACTTACCTCAATAAAAGCGGCAGATCAAAATTAATAATCAGTTTTAGGGGAGTAATTTTAAATGTTAAGAAATTTAAACCCACTTTCTAATAGAAAGTGATAGTTGTACCCCTAAGGGTACAAATCCGGACAACTCACCCTTTTTCATCCTTATGGTATTCGCCCTCAACTAGGACTAGAGTCAGCCTTCCCCCTAAGAAGAACTACTGAGTAAACAAACCTTCCTCCTCTTTGTCAGTGCTTCTCTTTATTGTCTATATATATAGAAGAAAGAGAGTGTTTAACAATGTTTGAACATGAAGACCTCATGAAATTGAGTGAAAACGAGCTATGGGATGAACTACCTAATGTTGAAGGGGAATTGAAGTCAGATTTTCTGTATGAACTAAGTAGGAGATCATTTGATAAATCTGACTTCAAATCAGCCCTTGCTTTAGCTGAGCAATCAAGAGATGTGATCCTTTCTTTGAAAGATCTTACTAGTGATGCTGAACTGCTTAAGACCTATTTAGTAGTAGGGCTCAATGCCCATAAATTAGGAGATCATGAACTTGTGATCCCCAATATGGAAAAAGCATTAGAGATTGCAAAAGCTAACAACTTAGACAAAGCTGAAGATTACACAATTTTAGTTGATGCTTACGATGAAACTGGCAACAAAGAGAAATCAATTGAGCTTTTGGAATGGCAATTTGAGAAATATAACCAGATAGATGAAGATCTAGACTGCTCTAGTTGCTTGGCACAAATTGCCATTCATTATAAACAATTAGAACAATTAGATGTAGCTTTGACAAAACTAGAGCTTGCTCTAGATTTTGCTAAAAGTTCTGGTGATACTAATTTCATTCTTTTGATTCAAAACTACATTGCTGACACTCTTTATGACTTGGGCAATTATGTGGAAGCTGAAAAAAGAGTTGAAAAATTAATTACTTCCTTTGAATTACTTAACAACAAGAGAAGTTTGATTGAAATGAAGTATCTCAAGTATCAGATCATGTGGATGACTGGTGGAAATAAGAAGGAAATAATTAGGTTAATAAAGGAACTTGCTCTAGAGATTACTGAGCAAGATCAAGAATCTATTGATCAAAGGATTTTCCTAGAGAAAATGATTATTAACTGCCTAGAAGATATGGGTGGCTGGGAAAACACAAAAGAGGCTAACAAAAGTAGGAAGCGCCTAGCAGATCTAGAGGAATTGATATCAGTATGAAAAAAACGATATGGCAAAAAGCATTAGTGTTGTTTTTGGCTCTTACCATGATTTCATCACTGAAAATAATCAATTTACTTACAGAACTTTCAAAAACTAAAACAGGTGAAGTTTCGGTGTATGACGTAGAAGGCAATCCTTGGACTGCAGAAGAGCAAGAAGGAATTTTGCAGCTAACCGAGGTTGTATCTGCAAGTGATGAAGATATTGCTCTGATTGATCCTATGAATATCTATGCAGTTGTTTGCGGATATCCGGAACATAAACCTGATGCCACAACCACAACTTGTGCAGATTGGGGAGTTCAGATAAATCGTATAAGTTGGCATTCATGGGATGGATACGGTGCACGTGGTAGCGCATTGTGGTCTGTCAATCAATGTAAACCAGATTGTGCCAATGGAACTCGAATTGGTACGCCGGTTGAAGTTAGGTTATCTAAGTTAATGACAGATGGAAAAAAATTCTATTTGACTAGCTTTGATGCATTTTCTCAAGATTATGAACCATTAGAGATGGGTTGGACTTTGCCTTGGCAAGATACAGAAATAAATGTTCCTGAATAAATTATTTATAAATTAACACAGTAAAAACGGCGCCCGTTTAAACGTTTTATTAGACGTTTAAACGGGTTTTACTTTGTAGTTAAAATGTCAGACTTTGGTTTTAACACGCTTAAAAGGTTTCATACCACCCTTTAACCAGATAGTCTCTAACCCATGAAATCAAAATATGCGCCCCTCTTAGC
>Ga0247839_1008187_pt1 | contig 11106 bp, 19 predicted proteins | sample LaCruzMarch2015__6_FD_192405 | JGI IMG/M metagenome (GOLD analysis project Ga0247839, IMG submission 192405) | Freshwater microbial communities from meromictic Lake La Cruz, Castile-La Mancha, Spain - LaCruzMarch2015_16m | ecosystem: Environmental > Aquatic > Freshwater > Lake | place: Spain...
CCTGATGGATAACTTCGTGTTCTGCTCGCTTCCGGACCTCGGCTTCAAGCTGCCAGGATTCGCCGAGTTCCTTGAACCGATAACAATGGACTCGGAAGTAGCGGACTGCTACGAACGGCTTGAGTCCGAGATTCGGTCTAATATCAAGAACCTGCTAAGGATGGGTAGCAAGGGCGCTCTGTCAGCGATGCTCAACACGTTAAACGGATGGTCGGACCACCCCTATGGGTTCGGCGAAGTTGGATATAGAAACGAAGAAGGTAAATGGACTACGGTAGCAAGACCGCCAGAGTTAGACCCGAACGTCATCCGACCAAAGGAACGTCGTCTGGTAGAAGTTGTCAAGGATATTGTTAAGCGCGGCCGACAAGCCTGGGTGTACGCAGAGATGACCGGCAAGCACGACGTGTTAGCACGCTTGGAAAAGCTACTGACGGATCAAGGCTTAAAAGTTCACGTCATGCGATCCAAGTCTGTTAAACCGTGTGACCGAGAGGAATGGATTTTTAAGCATGGCAAGGATGCGGATGTCATCATCTCGAATCCCGCGTTGGTTCAGACTGGATTCGATCTCTTTGATCGCGGAGGGAACCATAACTTCTCAAGTCTGGTGTTCTATCAGAGCGGTTACAAGCTGGACACAATCAGGCAAGCTGCTGCGCGAGCGTGGCGAATCGGTCAAACGCTCGACTGCGAAGTCTTCTATCTGTTCTATGCGGCGACGATGCAGCAGTCGGTAATGACGCTCATGTCAGCAAAAACACAGGCGGCCCAAGCTGTCGAAGGTAAGTTCTCAAATGCCGGGCTTGCCGCGATGGCGGGCGGAGATGGCGACTCCGCCGCAATGATGCTTGCGAAAATGCTCGTCGATAAGCCGGTAGTCAACAAGCTGGCGATCGCTAAAGATGAGGCGTACGCAAAATTGCGAGCGTCGATAGATACAATAGTTCCAGAAATTGCGTCCGTTGAGCCTGCAATTCCGGCCAAGGTAGTAAGGAAATCCAAATCGGATCCGTTGGCAAAACTGCTGACGTACCCAGACCAAATACGCGAAGAGATCAGCTTGGAAGCACAAGGACTGCTGAATTACGGTTGGGCGACTTGGAGACTCAAGCGGATGAAGACGTATGTAAGCAAGCTGGAAATTCAGGATCAGTCAAGATTCTGGGCGATAGTAGACCTTGAAAGGTTAGAAAGTGAAGTGGTGGACCACGTACGGTCAACCACGCGCTGGAAACATTGCCGTTTGATGTGCCTGCCGTCCAGGTAGGAAAAGGTGATTCGATTCCATCTCAGCGCTTTTTAATTTGAGAACGATCTATGTTTTTTGGAACTACTCCAGCGCCTGTTCGTGATTACCTAGCGTCGGAACTCCAAAGAACTAAATCGAAACGAGTGTTTGAGCCATGTGCTGGTAACTTCGTTCTGTCATTCGTCTGTGGTGCTCTCGATAAAACAATCGAGGTGCGAAGCGGAGACGTAAGTCTTTACTCGGTTGCCATCGGTTGCGGCCTCGCGTCCAAGGATATTGGAATAAAACTCAAGGACGAGTACCTAGAGACATACCCGTTCTTCAAAGGCAAGTCGAGCCCGATTGAAGTTGCTGCCACTGTGATCATGTGGGCTGAGTTAGCGAAGAACCTAGAGCGCAAGCACATTGCATACTATGCTTCTCTGGCTAGGGACTTGACGGAGAACGCTGAAAAGTACTTCGTAGAAATCCTGGGAAAGATTAAGAAAGCCAAGGAAAGTCTCGGTAACTTCTCGTTCACTGCTCAAGATGCCTGCATCACGATCCAGGATGCAGGTGAGGGCGACTTCGTTCTTTACGACCCGTCAAGCACGCCTGGAAAGTACTGGACCATATCAGGACACCACCGCATAGAAGGAGCGATCAAGGCGAACGTCAGGTGGATTCTTGTGATGGTTATCAACGTGGCCGACATGGACCAGCTACGCGCCAAGCAGCTCTCGCATAACGCGATCGAAGGAGAAGATGACGACATCGTCCTACAGAAGATGTACGAGGCTCTGAAATCGATTCAGGCGAAGTTGTACTCAGGTCTGCAAGATAGGTTGCAGCCAGTGAGCGTGGTCTCGTTGTCGTTCCGCGCTGGATCATTCCAATCGTTCACGGTTGCATTCCTACCCGGAGATATCGCAGACTATGATGCTGCGCTGGAGTTGGTAAAGAACTTGCCGGTAACCGCGTCAAGTGTGGTTAGGGTAGGAGAGTTGGACAGCTACGAAATGTTCAGCAAGGCTATCCGCCAGGTAAAGCATGTGGACAACGTAAAGGCGAGTGGAACGGCTCTGTCAGTCCTGATCCAGCGAGGGCTCGAAAGACTCGCACAGGTAAAGGAAGAACAGAAAGCGGCAGAATCAAAAGACCCCGTAGTAGAGGAAATTGGAGTTGAGTAGCCCGAGAGTGAAACCACCAGAAGGGTCGGCAGGAAGACCGACAAGACTTACCGATCCAGTTAAAAGAAAGGTGATCCTGGACAAGCTGTGCACTTACATAGAGCACGGCATGGGGTCGTTCAAAGCCGCAGAAGCGGCTGGATTGCCTCAGACATCATTCGCTAGGTACAGGCAGCAGGGTAAGGCTGTGGCAGCCAGCTTGGAGGCAAACGACCTCGAAGAACCAGCTAAAGACGCCGATCCATACGACGTAGCGTGCTGGGAAATTTGGCAGCGGACAAAGAAAGCTGAGTTGGATGCGATCGACAGGAACCTTTTGACGGTGCAGGTTGCGTCCCAGTCGCACTGGCAGGCGGCAGCTTGGTGGTTGGAGCGTCGGTATCCGAAAGAGTACGGGCGCAACGTGGTGCAGATCCAGGGCGATGCTCAGAAACCGTTGCAAGTGGAAGTGACCGACAAGAAGGAGAAGATTCGGGCCGCGATGGCAAAGCTGACGGTCGAGCAGCTTGAGGCTTTGAAGGCTGTGAATAAAGCGATGCAGGAATGACGCGTGGATCTCTCGTTCATGGAAGATCCGGATTTCGACGCTGGTGTCGAGATCCAGCGAGAGCTGTATGTGAAGAGTCTCATTCACTTCGGGCGGGATGCGTTCGAAGCTGTGAACGGACCTGGGTATAAGCACGGAAAGCACTTCGATGTCCTGTGTCGGCATCTGGAAGCGGTCGCCAAGAAAGACGACCCAGTAGGTAGGATCACGCGGCTGTTGGTCAATATGCCGCCCGCAGTCGGAAAGTCGTACTACACGTCAGTCGTGTATGCTCCGTGGGTTTGGTCGTTCTGGCCGTCGTGTCGATTGCTGTATTTCAGTTATGCGATCCCGCGAGCGATTAAGGACTCGACTCAGGCTAGAATGATCATCCGGTCGAACTGGTATCGGAAGCACTTCGGCGACACGCTGCAGATCGAGAAGGGCGAAGATCAAAAGTTGTTCTACCGAACAACAGCAGGTGGCTGGCGGATGACAAGTTATCCAGGCGGTCCGGCTCTGGGTGAACACCCTGACTTGATCATCATCGACGATCCGATATCAAAAGATCAGGTGAGGAACTTCGAAGTCAAAGAAGCTCAGCGGGTTTGGTACTTCGAAGATCTTGCGACACGCGGTATGACACGCGACGTGGCTCATATCGTTTCACATCAGCGTTTAGACGTTGACGACTTGTCTGGACACATAGAGCGATTCAGCAAGGAGTTGATTGTTGAGGATGGGTACTCCCCTTGGCAGCAAGTAATGCTCCCGATGGAATACGAACCAGACCGAGCTATGCCAGACGTTGGATATGGTGGGGAATGGCGAACAGAACCGGGAGAGCTGATCGCACCTGAAATGGCTCCGCCAGATGTCGTGAAGTCCGTCAAGCGGAGTATGACTCAGAAAAACGGGACGTGGTCCGTTGCCGCCGAGTTTCAGCAGAGACCGTCAAGGAGAAATGGCGCGTTCTTCAAGATGTCCAGGATACAAGAGATCCCGAGATCGATGTTCCCGAAGAAGTTCGTTCAGATTGTCAGATTCTGGGATTTGGCAGGAACGACCGAAGAGGACGGAGGGAAGTGCTGGACGGCTGGACCGTTAGTTGGCCGAGTTGGCGACGATCCGATCGAGTCAAGGTTCTACTTGCTGGATATGGTTCGGGAGCAAAAGGACGGAGGCGATGTTGAGGATCTCATTCGCGCGTCATGTCAGGCAGACTGGCTTGCATGGCGAAGTGAGAATGATGAAGGCAGGCAGGTGCTCGAGTCGTATTTCGAACGAGAACCAAACAGCAACTCGAAAAGGTACGCTCAGATCCTTGAGCAGATGTTCGCTAAGTTCTCGTTGCGAGCAGTCCAGCCTGGGAAAGACAAGGAGACTCGCGCATACCCATTGCAGTCGATCATTAGAGAGGGCAGGTTCTACGTCCCGTCCGATGCTCCGTGGAAGGGTTCGTTCATGGCTGAGGGAGAAACGTTCCCAAGCGGGACGAAGGATCAGATTGACGGAGTTGCAGCAGCGATACTCGAGATGATCGAACCGACGTACAAGCGGATGACGAAAGCGACCGCGGCTGCCGACAGATCCGCTCAGACGGTGAGTAATCTCGGCAAGTATGGGCAGGAAGGTAAATGCTTGAACGAGACATGCACCAGACCGGCATTCGGTGGGGACGGTTATTGCTGCAAGTGCTGCCATCCAGATTCGACGGCTAACTTTGGTTCGCACGTCCCGGAATGCTCAGGCAGGTGGAACGACTGGTACATCAAAAACAGCAGGTAAGTCGTTGAATCGTGACGCCCGATTGGCTTACCATTCCGATTCAGGATCAATCCACGACGAAAGCAATTACCATGGCAATGAATGAATCATCGATACGCAAGCTCCGAGATCAGCTCAAAGCGACGCTTGAACCAAGTCAGAGAAGTCACCAAAGCCATGAACATCGTTATGGATTACCTTGACGACCGGCGAACAGAGTACGTCGAATTTCAGGCAATCCAAAACCACGTAGACTCGGTTGCCCCCAGAATCACGGCGGGAGCTATTATCATCGCGGTCAGAATGCTGAGAACTCACCACATGATATGGCCTTCCGAATCGTTCGAGGTCACCATGAACTCTTTCAAGATCGCGAACTAAATGGCCAGCGTGCCCGGCCTAGTTAATTGTAGAGACAGCCGCGCCAACCTCCTCATTTGAGGAGGTTGAGAACCAGGAAACCAGGAACGACCAGGCAATGCCATCAAAGCAACATGCAATCTACAGCAGCCATCGCCGGAGTGGCGTAACAGCACTCGCGGCGTTCAACCACGCCGTACACGGGCGTTGCGACAAGCCCGGTACTTCGCTTGTTTTTCAGATGTACTGGGGGTATGTCGGCCGGCACTGGTCTCTAGTCGGGCATTCGATCAGAGAAGTGACACGAAAACCAGTCACCGGAGAAAAGCAATGAGCCAAAAGTGTCACGCATGCGGGAAACTGCACACATCGCTAGACGAAGCGGGCTACTGTTGCCCATGCCCAACGAAACACACGCTTCCAAGCGGTTCCGAGGCCGACGTTCCGATGCTGATGGAACTGACGGCCAAAGCCATAAGCTGCGAGCCAACCATGGCCGCGATCACCGAATCGCTGAACGAGTTCTCACCAGTCCCGTTCAAGAAGACCATCGAGTTCGACGCGTTGGGCATCCTGATGGGCGTAGACGTTCAAGGCCATATGGCGATCCACCGCTTGAAGGTCGATGACCTTGCATCACTGAGCATCGAGGACGCGGAAGACGAGCTGCAAGAAAGGCTTGTAGAGGGCTTTGCTGTGTTCCAGGGCTTTGCTGCGAGGGTTTACGAGGAACCGGAGAGGGCACCAGGCTGCACACACAACGGAAACTGCGACTGCTAACAAGAGAAAGAAAAGCATGAGAACGCAAGTTAAATTTGGAAACATGGAAGGCCAGTACTTCTCGCAGTGGAGGATCGTTGATCTCGTCGAGCTAAGCCAAGCGAGATGACGTACGGGCCGGAAATTTGGCATGTCGACAAGACCGTGATCTACAACGCGATCACCGCGATAGCAACGGCTCTGACCTACATGCCGCACGTCCAGACGGATGTTCCGAGGTTCCAGCGAGCATTCCAGAACGACATCGAGTTCATGGAAGGTGCGGTTGCCGAGCTGCGGAAACTGGAGTCACCTGAATCCATCGCGAGAAATGCCGAGTGAAGGAAACGACGACCAAACCGCCGAGTAACCCGGCCTAGTTACTTGTACCAGTCACGGACCTTTAACCGGAGATTTGATTATGGCTCGCTGCGAGGACCACCCCGCGTGTGGACACGAATCAGGATGTTGCCCTGACTTCGACGAAGACGGCAAACAACTCAACATGGTTTGCACCTGCGGGGCCAAGCTCCCGGTGACAAGCCGGTATTCGATCTGCGATTCTTGTATGGATCGCGGAGACGATGACGACTACGGCGGTAGTCGATACGGCGGCGGCTACGATGATGACCGACACGAACGATGGCACGCGGAGTACTAGGAACCATGACGGCGACAACTGAGGCAGTTTTAGAAACGGGCAAGTTCCACCTAGTATCCAACCGCGAGCGGACTGAGATCATCCGATCGCACGGATACCCCAAGATGCTGTCCGAGGGCGGAATCTGGACGTCCTGCACGAGCGGGAAAGACACCGAAGAGGAATGCCGGAAAGCCAACGGAGTGCCGGACGAGCCGTGCCGGGAGTGCGGCAAGATCTTTGAAACGACATACCTCGAACCGATCAAGCAAGAGATGCTGGCAGACAACATCTGTTTCGGCTGCCACCACTGGCGCGGCTTGTTCCGAGCGAAGGGCAACTCCAAGTGCCTCGTTGTCGACGGCAAGCACTACATGATCGGGCCGAAAAGCGAAGACTCTCAGTACAACGGGTTCGGCGGTGCCAAGTTCGTCATCTTGTTCGACGACGGGCGGCAGGTCGAGACAAACAATCTGTGGCACCAAGGGGTTATCCCTTCGGTCTGGCGGGAACGCTTGCCCGACAATGCAAAGTTCGTCCGAGAGACGACCAAAGCAATCGCAAACCCGGCCTAGTTAGATGGCACAATAACCCACATCCAACCGGAGAAACTGACTATGGCCAGAGACCAAGTCATAGAAGCGGCATTCGATTCCGTCTGCCCGGAAGCCAAAGAACCAGAATGCTGGTACGTCTGCCTTGAAAGCAGCTACCAACGGTACGGCGGGCCTGAGGAGGGCGGCTGGTACCAAACCATGCGCGAGGTCAAGAAGTACCAAGCGTTCATGTCCGAGGAGTTGGCCGACAAAGCAGCCGATCGGATCCGTGAGTTGGCCAAGGAATTGACATCCGAAAGCCGCAGGAACCACGGGGAGCATTGTGGCCGCCAAATGGAGTGGCTGGAAGCACGCGGTTTGGATGCCGACTACTTCCCAGAGTATGATGGGCCGGAAGAGTACTCCGTGAGCGTGTATTCGGAACTGCCGGTCTACGACAACACACCAGCACACTATGAGTGAGGAGATTAAGCATGGGCCTTGAATCCAAAATGGCTGACAAGTACGTTCGAATCCAATGGAAGCGGAAGCTCCCAAGCGGATTTGAGTCGACCAAAACCGTGCTGCTGCACTTCGAATCTCACCCATACCCGATCAGCGATGAAGCTGCTAAAGCGAGGGGTGAGAACGAGGCGAGGAAAGACCCGATCAACCAGAAGGGCTGGTCGTGCGAGGTCAAGCTGCTCAGCCGGACGCAATACCAAAGCGAGTTGGTGTCATGAGCCGACCTACCTGCAGTCCTTCCGAGGAACCGTTTTTTGACGACAGTCCGATGGAGGCAATCCCGATTGTCGGCAAAGAGGTTGTGAGAATCGAGTACTCGCCTGCAAGCGGCGAGGAATGGAACGAGATCGTATGATCGCCCCATCGGTGATGAAGGCCCTGGTCCTGTCGATGAACGCGCCGGACGACCACGTCATCCGGATGCATTACACGGACAAGGCCGGGGTTGTGACCGAAAGGACCGTGAGCCCTATCCGTTTCATAGGCCAAACCGCCATGATGGCCCTATGCCTGAGCAGGGAGGAACCACGCCGGTTTAAATTGGACAAGTGCAGCCAAATAGAACTTGTCGATGCCAACGATGTTTTGATGCCGGTAGAGATAAGGGTGATTCACGATGGAATCGGACGCGATCAAGACGGGGATGAATCCCCACTGGGAGATAGCCCACAGGCTGCCGGTCAAAGTACGGCTGGTCCGAATGCATGAGATACCAAGGGTGGCAAGCATCGAGCGGCAGTGTTTCCCTGACGACCCATGGACCGAGCGGGAGATTCGCAATTTCCGCCGATGCTGGAACACCTACTTCGTGTGTAACGGGAGATATGCTCACGATGGCACAGTCGCCGTAGAATCCGTTGGTCGTAAATGGGTCAAGCTCAAACGAGGATATAGGTTTGATCGAACCGATCCTGTCGGCTGGCGAAGGCTTGATCGCGACGGCGGGACAAACTCACCGGGCTACTTGTACGACTCGGTTGAGCAGTACGCCGAAATCGTAGAAAAGCTCAGGATTCTTTCTCTTGTTAAAGAGCAAAGATGGAGCGGTCATGCACAGCAAATGAAAGTGCTTGATATGAAACTAGAAGACATCAAAACGGCGGCAAGGATACTAGGGTGCGAAGTATGAGTCCAAGAGTAGTGTTTGAGTGGTTGGTGGCGTTTTTCCTGCTGACGGCGTTTTTCGTTGTGCTCGTAAGCTTGGCTACCAAGCAGGCCGACAAGAACGATTCCACGGTCGGCGCGGAACAACCACGAAGCCCAAAATGGCCAGCGCTCCAGCGCAAGCATTTGAAGCTTTACCCTCAGTGCGAAGCCTGCGGAACCACGCTCGCATTGAACGTGCATCACGAGCTCGATCCAAAGAATCTGATCACCCTGTGCCGTGATCACCATTTCAGTATCGGGCACGACCCTGACGGACCATGGGCACCGGCCAGGCCGAGCTGGAAAGCCGAAAACCCGAACGTGCGGCGCGATGCCAAACTGTGGAAAGCGAGGAAGTGATGCGAAGTACAACAGAGACATTGATTGCAGCGATGCAAGTCCTTTCGAAGGAAGTCTACTGTGAAGACGGGATTGCAAACTCTGCGATCGCGGAAGCCGCCGAACGGCTTGAGGAGTTGCAAAACGCTGCTCAGCAGGCCGTGAAGCAGTACGACGAGTGCGACCTGCGGGACGAGCACGTCGACTATCTCAGGCAGGCGGCGATATGAGGTACATCCGAAGGCACTACGGTGTGCCTGCAAGGCGTGGCGGTCGTGTGCGGTACACAGGCGGGCCTGATGGCGTCGCACGGCTTGGAACCATCCAATGTTCGAAGGGGCAGTACCTGTCGATCTTGCTGGACGGAGACAAGATCCCAGGCAAGTATCACCCAACATGGAAGCTCGAGTACCTGTGAAGCCAGACGTATGCAGCATCACGAAAGACATCACGATCATTCACGGCGACTCGTTGCAGCTTTGCGATGAGTGGGAGCGCTGGTTACGGACCCGCCCTACGGAATGAGATACAAAAGCCATCATAACAGCGGTCGCGGTGACTGCGACATGGTTCGCAAGGACGGCAATTTCAAGCCGATCGAAGGTGACGACATCCCGTTTGATCCATCGCCATGGTTGCGGTTTAAGTACGTGTGCCTGTTTGGGGCTCAGCACTTCGCAAGCAAGTTGCCGGACCGAAGAGGATGGTTCGTATGGGATAAGTTGGCAGGAAAAACTCCATGCAGCCAAAGCGACTGCGAGCTCGCGTGGACGAACCAAGACAAGCCTGTGCGGATATTCACCCACCTGTGGCGTGGAATCATGCGAGACGGCGAGGAGAACGTTGTGAACGGCGGGAAGTTGCATCCAAATCAGAAGCCAGCAGCGCTGATGCGATGGGCGATCGAGAATTTAGGTGTGCCGCGAGGCGCGACGGTCTACGCCCCATTCATGGGAAGCGGGACGGTCGGCTTGGTGTGTCACCGTATTGGGTTGCGGTACGTCGGCGTTGAGATCGACCGAAACCATTTCGAGACAGCCAAAAAACGTCTGCAGGCAAAATGTCAGCAGACGATGCTAGGTCTGACGTGAAAAACCGCGACCAATACGCCAACCGTTACGGCCTTGGCTGATATCAAGAAACCAACAATCGTGGAGAACATGCATTGAAAGCAATTACCATCAGCGAGCCATGGGCTTCAAAAATAGCGTCAGGCGAAAAATGGGTTGAAAACAGAATCTGGCCTACAAAGTACCGTGGTGAGATCGCCATCCATGCTGGGCTTGGAACGCAATACCTGAGCAAGGCCGAGCTGGCAAAGTACCCAACGGGGTGCGTGATCGCGATCGCCAATCTGACGGCGTGTGTAAAGAACGACCAAGTTAAGGACATTAGCGCAACGCTCAAAGGGTTTGATCTCATTGACGGATCGTCCTTGAACTGGGTCGACGTTGCGGAGCACAAGTACACCGAAGGCCCTTGGTGCTGGATACTCGAAGACGTCCGCAGGATTAAACCGATACCAGCGAAAGGCTTGCAGCGGATATGGAACTGGTTCCCGGTCCAACGCATCAAGATGCATGATTAACTGGGTCGTGGTAGATCGAATCGACATACTAGGTAAAGTCTACTGTGCCACGCTGAATTGCGCGATGTGCTCCTCGTTCGTTCCTGGTATCAACCCGGACAAAGACACAAGGCATGAGTTTGCAATATGGAAGTCAGTTGCCGAGTGCACTCTGATCAAGATCGCTATGAAGCATCCGGAGTGGTACACAACAGTTGACTTCCTAAATTACATGGTGGGCATTCTGCGGCAGGGAAACGAGGAGGTCTTCTACGCGGGATGCGCGATAACGGGAACCGACTTGATTGGGAACATATCGATCGGTCAACTGTTCGTTGCTCGGGCCGGTCCGCTGAGGATTCAGTGCTTGGTAGAAAGCCGTTCGAACGGGATACACATTGAGCGTTCGCTTATCGGGAGCGAACTGGAAGTTTGGAAGACTATGAAAAAAGTGTTGACGGAATGAGTGACGTGAAGGAACGCCGGATCAGGATACTGCGAGTTCAAGGAAAGAAATATT
>Ga0247839_1008189_pt1 | contig 11105 bp, 9 predicted proteins | sample LaCruzMarch2015__6_FD_192405 | JGI IMG/M metagenome (GOLD analysis project Ga0247839, IMG submission 192405) | Freshwater microbial communities from meromictic Lake La Cruz, Castile-La Mancha, Spain - LaCruzMarch2015_16m | ecosystem: Environmental > Aquatic > Freshwater > Lake | place: Spain...
TTTTCATTGGTGGAAGGCGTCTATCGCTCTCTTCATCATTTTTTTCATCGCTCACATCTTCATAAGCTGCAAGAAACCCTGGGAATGTGATGACGCTGCCATTAGCTCTAAAGATGCAAGTTTTGCCATCAGAGGTTGTTACATCAAAATCAACTCTTGCTTGCATTTTTTTAGCATCAGCCATCTGAGATGCAACAGTGCGTTTCCAAATTAGATCATATAGAGCTAACTGATCACGACTTAGCTCAGGAGCAAGTTCGCCTGGCGTCTTAAAAGAATCTCCCGCAGGGCGAATTGCTTCATGAGCCTCTTGAGCATTCTTTGTTTTGCCTTCATAAAATCTTGGACTCTCTGGAATATGGTCTTTGCCATAGAGAGATTGCGCAGCACTTCGCGCAGCGCTAATTGCACTCTGTGAAAGATTGACGGAGTCAGTTCGCATATAGGTGATAAAGCCGCCTTCATAGAGGCTCTGTGCAATACGCATTGTTAATTGCGCTCCCCACCCAAGGCGTGATCCAGCATCTTGCTGCATTGTCGAGGTGGTAAAGGGAGGCTTTGGTCGCTCAGTCCTTGGTGAATCGTCAATTGATTTAACTCTTAGCTTCTTGCCTTCAAGTGAGGTTGTTAGCTTTTCAGCTGAGCCTTGGTCAAGAAGGAGAATGCTCGATGCGTTTTTTTCTTTTAAGGAGCCATTTGAATCAAAATCATTAGTTGTTGCAAGGCGCTTATCCTCAACAGAAATTAACCGCGCTGTGAAGCTCTGATCTGTTTGGGCAGTTAAATCCCACCAAGATGAGGTGATAAAAGCCATTCTCTCGCGCTCTTTTTCAACAATTAGCCTTGTAGCAACTGATTGGACTCGCCCTGCGGAAATCCTTGGCATTACTTTCTTCCAAAGCACAGGGGAGAGGCGATATCCAAAGAGGCGATCTAACACTCTTCTAGTTTCTTGAGCATCAACTAAGCGCTCATCGATATCTCTAGTTTCATTTACTGCCTTTAAAATTGCTTCCTTAGTAATCTCATTAAAGACCATTCGCTTTACTGGAACCTTTGGTTTTAATATCTCCATTAAGTGCCAGGCAATTGCTTCGCCCTCACGGTCTTCATCAGTTGCAAGGATTAACTCATCAGATTCCTTGAGTAGCTCTCTTAGCTCTGCAACCTTTGCTCTCTTATCTGGATTGATTACATAGAGAGGGGCAAAACCATTTTCAATATCAACGCCCTCGCGCGACCAGGCAAACTTCTTTACTTCCTTTGGAATATCAGCAGCGCGCTGCGGCAGATCTCTGATGTGGCCAATGGAGGCCTCGACGATGTAATCAGCGCCGAGATATCCACCAATTTTTCTTGCCTTTGCTGGTGATTCAACAATCACCAGCTTCTTTAAGTTTTTTGCCAAATGATTTAGCCAATCATTGTTGATGAGCGGCGGCTACGAATTAGCGCTGCAATGATGATTGCTGTAGCAATGGCTGCAATTATCTGGCTAGTTCTCTCATTACCATCAAGTGCAAAGGTGACAATTGCTGGAGTGATAAGAAGGCCAACCAAGTTCATCACTTTGATAAGTGGGTTAATGGCAGGACCTGCAGTGTCCTTAAAAGGATCTCCAACAGTGTCACCAATAATTGTTGCAGCGTGAGCATCAGAGCCCTTGCCGCCATAGTTACCATCTTCAACGAACTTCTTAGCGTTATCCCAGGCTCCGCCCGAGTTAGCTAGAAATACCGCCATTAGCGTTCCAGTTCCAATAGAGCCTGCTAAATAAGCTCCAAGGGCGCCAACTCCAAGGCCAAAGCCAACAGCAATTGGGGCAAAGACTGCAAGAAGACCTGGGGTTGCAAGCTCGCGGAGTGAATCACGGGTACAGATATCAACTACTCGAGCATAATCTGGCTTCTCTGTTCCCTTCATGATTCCTGGATGAAGTTTGAATTGATTTCTAACTTCCATCACAACAGCTCCTGCCGCTCGTGATACTGCATTGATAGCAAGACCTGAGAAGAGAAATACCACAGATGCGCCAATAATTAATCCAACTAAGTTTCTAGGATCTGCAACATCAAGTACGCCTTGGAACTGAGCTGCTTGATCTGCTACAACTTTGCCAGCTTCAAGAACTGAATTCTTAATCGCATCAGTAAATGCTCCAAAGAGAGCAGTTGCTGCAAGAACAGCGGTGGCGATTGCAATTCCCTTAGTAATTGCCTTGGTGGTATTACCAACAGCATCAAGTGAGGTAAGAATCTTTGCGCCTTCGCCCTTTACATCTCCAGACATCTCAGCAATGCCTTGAGCGTTATCTGAAATTGGTCCAAAGGTATCCATCGCCACAATAACGCCAACGGTTGTTAGAAGTCCGCAACCAGCTAGGGCTACAGCAAATAGTGAGAGAACAATTACTCCGCCGCCCAATAGATATGCGCCAAATACACCGGCAGCAATTAATAGCGCTGAATAAACTGCTGATTCAAAGCCAACAGAAACACCAGCAAGAATTACTGTTGCAGCTCCAGTTTGTGAGGATGCTGCGACATCATTTACTGGACGCTTACCAACTTCAGTGAAGAAGCCAGTTAGCATCTGAATTGCAGCAGCTAGAACTATTCCAATAACCACTGCGCCAAATGCAAAAGATCTAGGGTTTGTCGAAATTTGAGGGAAATCAGCGCTAAGGCCAGATAGGGCTGCAAAAGAGCTTGGTAGATAGGTATATGTAGCAAGGCCGACAAGGGCTGCTGAAATTACCGCTGATAGATAGAAGGAGCGATTAATTGCGCTCATCGCGCTCTTATCTGAAGTGCGAAGACGAGTTAGGAAGATTCCAAGGATTGCAGTCAAGATTCCAATTGCTGGAACGATTAGAGGATAGACAAGCCCCATATCTCCAAAGGCAGCCTTACCAAGAATCAGAGCTGCAACAAGGGTTACTGCATATGATTCAAAGAGATCTGCAGCCATACCGGCGCAGTCTCCAACGTTATCTCCAACGTTATCTGCAATTGTTGCAGCATTTCTTGGGTCATCTTCTGGAATATTCTTTTCAACTTTACCGACTAGATCTGCCCCAACATCAGCAGCTTTGGTAAAGATTCCGCCGCCAACGCGCATAAACATCGCAAGCATCGCAGCGCCAAAACCAAATCCTTCTAGAACCGATGGTGCATCTGCCTGATAGAGAACAACAACAAGTGATGCGCCAAAGAGTCCAAGGCCAACTGTGAGCATTCCGACTACTCCACCAGTTCTAAATGCAATCTGTACTGCATTGGCAGCAGATCCTTGTCGAGCCGCCTCTGCAACTCTGACATTTGCTCTAACAGCAAGCCACATTCCATGATATCCCACCGTGGCAGAGAAGACTGCTCCAATTATGAAAAATACTGATCTTCCAATCTTTACATCCATATCTCCAGGAAGTGCGAAGAGAAGAAGACAGACGATAACTACAAAGTAGGAGAGAGTTCTAAATTGACGGGCTAGATATGCAGCCGCTCCTTCTTGCACCGCTGCTGCGATCTCTTGCATCTTTGGTGTTCCAGCAGATGCTGCTAATACCTGTGAGCGAAGCGCCCAGGCGATAGCTAGAGCTACTAAAGAAACTGCTAGAACTAGATAGACAAGATTGAGATTGCTACCCGTGACTTGCACGAGTGAGTTGGCCGCTGAAAGGGCTCTCATATTTACTCCGTTGGATTGCTCGGGTCAGGGCCACCTGTGTCGGCGCTGAGCACAATGGAGCGCAGTTTAGGCGCAAAACCCCCTGCTAAACCTAATTTGAGCGTGAATGGGGACTAATAAATAAGGAGAAGGCGCAAAATCAGCCCTTAGGGTGAGGTTGTGAATCCCTTAGATGCCAAGGAGATTGTTGCCACCCTTGGAACCCTTGGGGTTCTGGCAACTCTATTTATTGAAACTGGCCTATTAGTTGGTCTACTTCTTCCTGGGGACTCTCTGCTTTTTGTTGCAGGAATTGCAGCATCAGGAACAGCAAAAGAATTATTTGGTAATCAACTTAGTTACACACAATTACTTATATGGGCCCCAATTGCTGCAACTGTTGGTTCTCAATGTGGTCACTGGCTCGGGGCAAAGTATGGAAGACCATTCTTTGATCGTCCTAATTCCAGGTTTTTCAATCAAGAAAAAGTTGCTCAAACAGAGCACTGGTTGATGAAATATGGTTTAGGAAAAGCTTTAATTCTCTCTCACTTCATTCCATTTGTGCGAACTTTGATTAATCCACTCTGCGGAATTATCGGTATCCCTGCAAAGAGATTTTTCATCTGGAACATTATAGGTAGTTATATCTGGACTGTAAGCCTAATTACTGCAGGTTACTTACTCGGAGAGAGGCTAGAGGGCTCAGTTGATAAATATTTACTCCCAATTGTTGCTCTAATTATCGCCTTAAGTCTTGCTCCAATTGCAATTGAATTTTTAAAAGATAGGAAGAAAAGAAAATCTACAGACCAAGATCGCTGAGTTGATAAGCGGCTAAATATTTAAAGCCTGCTGATTCAACTTTCTCTTTAGCTCCGCGCTCAACAATTACTGCTACACCGACGACGATTGCGCCAGCTTCTTCGAGAGCCTCAACAGCTGTTAGTACTGATCCACCAGTGGTTGAAGTATCTTCAACCGCTAACACTTTTCTTCCCTTAACATCTGGGCCTTCAATGCGCCTCTGTAGACCATGGGCTTTTTCAGCTTTTCTCACTACAAAAGCATCTATTTTTCGCCCCTTTCCAGCAGCCACATGCATCATTGCAGTAGCAACAGGGTCTGCGCCAAGAGTTAATCCACCAACTGCTTCGAAATCTAAATCTTTAGTTAGCTCGAGCATGACCTCGCCAACTAGCGGCGCAGCAATTGAATCAAGAGTTACTCTTCGAAGGTCTACGTAATACTCTGCTTCTTTGCCCGAGGAGAGGATAACTTTCCCATGAACAACTGCTTTTTTTAATATCTCTTCTTTTAGTGCATCTCGAGCGCTCATAGGATAAACCTAAAGGCTCTTAGGTGAATTGTAAATAATCAAATCAGTTCTCCGTCTAGCTACTAGAGCCTTCTCTGGATTTGACTCTAAAAGTGCATCAACTTCAATCCTAAGTTTGGCAACCTCTATTGCCATATGCGACATAGCTGATTCAAGTTCAATAATTCTTTTTATGCCAGCTAAGTTAATACCTTCACCAACCATTCGAGAGACATTTCTAAGGAGCGCTATATCTCGCAGTGAGTAGCGACGACCTCGCCCTCTGGCGCGCGAGGGAGAGACAAGGCCAATGCGATCGTATTGACGCAGCGTTTGCGGGTGTAAACCAGAAAGTTCTGCTGCAACTGAAATTACATAGAGCGCTAACTCTTCATCGCCTTGTTCTCTATTCATGCTCTAGCTCGCTGCATAAATTCAGAACGAAAATCTTCACCTTTTGTCGCTGCTGCAAAATCTTCTAGGGCTTTCTTAGCTTTGCCATCAACTCGCTGCGGGACTTGAACTTCAATCATCACTATTAGATCTCCAGCGTTCACACCTTTTTTAACCCCACGACCTTTAACACGAAGAGTTTTTCCATTTTGAGTGCCAGAAGCAAGGCGGAGCTTTACTTCATCGCCTTCAATCGTGGGCACTGAAATATCAGCGCCTAGCGCTGCTTCTGAGAAGGAGACAGGAAGGCTGATATGAAGGTTCTCGCCTTTGCGAGTAAAGATTGGATGCGGGATTACATTAACTAGTACAAATAAATCTCCAGGGCCTGCCTCACCAGGGCCACCACGACCTTTAACTCGAACTTTTGCTCCATCGTTTACTCCTGCAGGAATTCGAACGGTAATAGCACTTGGCGCGCTGCCCTGCCCTGAGAGGCGTAGATCTACCTCTTTGCCAAATAAAGCATCGCGAAATGAAATTGAAATCTCTGTTTCAACATCTTGTCCCTTTCGCGGGCCGCGCCTTCCTGTAAATAACTGAGAGAAAATATCTCCACCGCCATTAAATAAATCACTAAAATCGCCAGAGAATTGTTGTCCTTGTTTATAGGCTCCTGATTGGAAAGCATGGCGAGCTTGATCATATTCGCTACGTTTTTTGACATCACTTAAGATTTCATAAGCTTCGCTGACTTCTTTAAAGCGATCCTCTAGCTTCTTATCACCCTTAGTCTTATCAGGATGAAGTTCGCGGGCTAGGCTTCGATATGTTTTTTTAATTGTGGCAGCATCAGCTTTCTTATCCACGCCTAATATGGCGTAATAATCCTTTTCGTAGAGATCTTTGGCAGCCATAATTACTCGAGATCAGTTACTACTACTCGAGCAGGCCTTAAAATTCGCTCTTTATATTTATATCCTGGTTGCAAAATTTTTGAAACAGTTGTCTCTCTTACCTCACTAGATGTTTCATGAAGTAGGGCTTCATGGATATTGGGATCAAATGCCTCTGGAGCGCTGCCGTATTTTTCTAAGCCAAGTTTGGCCATGGTTGCATTTATCTGCTCAGAAACTGCTTTAAATCCGCCGCTTAACTCGCCATGAGACTCAGCCCGATCGAGATCATCAAGGATGGCTAAAAACTCAAATAAAACACTTGAAATTGCTAGATCGCTTGCCAGCGATCTATCGCGCTCGATTCTCTTGCGATAGTTGGCAAACTCAGCCTGGAGCCTTTGAAGATCTTCAGTTAAGGCAGTAACTGGGTCAATGACCTCAGCTACTGCCTCATCTGATACTACTTCTTCACTATTTGTTTCCTCGCTCATTACTTACTTTCATCAATGATCTCAGCATCTTCGACACCATCATCGCCTTTTGGCGCTTCAGCACTCGATGCATTAGCAGCATATAAAGCAGCCCCTAATTGCTGACTTACTTCAGATAGCTTGGTTGTTGCGCTCTTGATGCTTGCATAATCTGCGCCTTCAAGAAGTTTCTTTAGCTCTGCCATAGCGCTTTCAACTTCAACTTTTATGGTAGCTGCTTCTCCTTCATTGAGTTTCTCAGCATTATCCTTTAAGAACTTCTCAGTCTGATAGACAAGAGAGTCTCCTGTGTTGCGAGTCTCTGCCTCATCACGGCGCTGCTTATCTTCATCAGCATGTGATTCAGCATCTCGCATCATTCTTTCAATCTCATCTTTTGCAAGAGCTGAACCTCCAGAGATAGTCATGCTCTGTGCTTTACCAGTTCCTAAATCTTTTGCAGAGACATGGACGATTCCGTTGGCATCAATATCGAATGTGACTTCAACTTGTGGGATGCCGCGAGGCGCAGGAGCAATGCCTGTTAGTTCAAACATTCCTAGGCGTTTGTTATATGCAGCCATCTCGCGCTCACCTTGGAAGACTTGAATCTGAACTGCTGGCTGATTGTCATCGGCGGTAGTAAAGATCTCTGAGCGCTTAGTTGGAATTGTGGTGTTACGTTCAATTAACTTGGTCATAATTCCACCCTTGGTTTCAATACCAAGTGATAGTGGAGTTACATCAAGCAAGAGAACATCTTTAACCTCACCCTTGATAACACCAGCTTGAAGGCTGGCGCCAACTGCGACTACCTCATCTGGATTTACGCCCTTATTTGGCTCTTTTCCGCCAGTTAGCTCTTTGACTAGATCAACGACGGCAGGCATACGAGTTGAGCCTCCAACTAGTACTACATGAAGAATATTGGCAATTGGAATGCCGGCATCCTTTAATACTGATTGGAATGGGCGACGGCAACGATCAAGAAGATCTGCAGTCATCGCTTGGAACTGCGCCCTGGTAATTGTTTCATCAAGAAATAGCGGATTCTTCTCAGCATCTACTGTGATGTAGGGAAGATTGATGGAAGTCTGTTGAGATGAAGAGAGTTCAATCTTGGCTTTCTCAGCTGCTTCTCTTACACGCTGCATTGCCATCTTATCTTTTGCTAAATCAACGCCGTTTTTAGCGGCAAAAGTTTTAACTAAGAAGTCAACGAGTGCTTGATCCCAATCATCGCCGCCAAGGTTGTTATCACCATTGGTAGCTTTAACTTCAACTACGCCATCGCCAATTTCAAGGAGTGAAACATCAAATGTTCCGCCGCCTAGGTCAAATACTAAAATAGTCTGTTCTTTATCGCCCTTATCTAGGCCATATGCAAGAGCTGCAGATGTTGGCTCGTTGATGATACGTAGAACGTTTAGCCCTGCGATTTCGCCAGCTTCTTTAGTGGCTTGGCGCTGCGCATCATTGAAATATGCTGGCACTGTAATAACAGCATCAGTAACGGTGTCACCTAAGTATGCCTCTGCATCTCGCTTTAATTTCTGCAAGATACGGGCTGAAATTTCTTGGGCTGTATATTTCTTGCCATCGATATCTATATTCCAGCTAGTTCCCATATGGCGCTTAACTGAGCGGATGGTGCGATCAACGTTGGTAACTGCCTGACGCTTAGCGACCTCTCCAACTAATACTTCGCCATTTTTTGCAAAGGCAACAATGGAGGGGGTAGTGCGCGCACCCTCAGCATTTGCAATAACGGTGGGTTCGCCACCTTCAAGTACGGATACGCAGCTATTGGTCGTACCCAGATCGATTCCGACTGCTCTTGCCATCTCTTTACGCTCCTTCAAGCTATCTATTGGACCCCAAGGGGGATACCCTCCAGCATTGAGCCCTCTACGGTCAAAAGATTGAGTCGAAGTGGCTCAACACTGCAGTAGCCAGAACCGAAATAGCCCCCTTTCTATTCCCGCCTTTAGGCAAGGGGCAAAACTCGCCCCGATAGCCCAGCCTCTTCTCAGGAAGTTCTAAAGTGAGCCCTACAAGATGGCTCTCGAGGTGATTACTAATGAATTCAACAGTTCTAGTTAAGAAAGAGCCATCGATGACCACAACAAATGAAGTTAAGGTCCAAAAGGTCCTAGTCGTTGATGATGAGAAGAGCATTAGCGAACTTATAACAACAAGCCTTCGCTTTGTGGGTTTTGAAGTTCGCACTGCAGCAAGCGGGGCTGAGGCCTTGCGCGTTGCTGAGGAATTTAAACCACATGCGCTCATCCTCGATGTGATGCTTCCAGATCTTGATGGTTTTGAAGTTTGCAAGAAACTGCGCGCAGATGGTCAAGATGTGGGCGTTCTATTCCTTACAGCAAAAGACACAACTGAAGATAAAATCAAAGGGCTAACTCTTGGCGGAGATGACTATGTCACAAAGCCATTTAGCTTAGAGGAACTTGTTGCCCGCCTTAGGGCTCTGCTGCGTAGAACTGGAGTTATTGAAACTTCAATTAATGAAGAATTGATTTCTTTTGCTGATTTAGAGCTTAACGAGGCAACGCATGAAGTGCGTAGGGCTGGGGTCTTAATTGATCTCTCTCCAACAGAATTCATTCTTCTTAGATACTTAATGATTAATGCTGATCGAGTGGTTTCAAAATCACAGATTCTTGATCATGTCTGGCAGTATGACTTCCGTGGCGATGCTGGAATTGTGGAGACCTATATTTCATATCTTCGTAAGAAGATTGATCAGATCGAGCCACCACTTATCCATACCGTTCGTGGCGTTGGTTATCGCTTGAGGTTGCCAGCAAAGAATTAATTAATGAATCAACCCTTTCGCAAATACAAACCAAGTCCTGGTCAATGGAGTTTGCGAAATAGGTTGGTCATTGGCGTTGTAGCACTTGGAGCATTTGCTATTACTGCATCAGATTTTGCAGCTCAAGCAGCCTTTAGAACTTTTCTTATTGCCCAGGTAGATGTTCAGTTAGAAAGCGTTGCTGGGGGCTCCCTTTTAAGGCTTGATCGCGCAGGAATAGCAGCGGAGCCAGAAGAGACAAATACAAAAGAGCCTCTCTTCCAACCCTTTGAACCGCTTAGTGATGTGCCATCTGAAGTAAGCGTCACACTCCTTGATGCCTCTGGAAATATCCTAGGAACAGTAGGTGATATTCAAAGTCCGCAGAGAATTCAAACTTTAGTAGCTGGGATAACTCCAGCTGAGGTAAGCCAATATAACGATAAGCCTTTTACTTTAGATGCTGGAGGCAGGGGTAGTGATTATCGAGTTCTAGCGCGACTTCTTCCCTCAAGTCTTGGAAGTGTTATCTGCGCAATCTCATTAGATGGTGTGGAGAGAGCGATGAATCAATTACGTTTTCTCTTTCTCGCTGTGGGATTTATCGTATTAATCTTCTTAGGGTTAATTGCTCGAAGAATTATTGATATCTCTCTTCGCCCATTGAAATCAGTTGAAGAAACTGCAGAGGCTTTTGCTAAAGGTGATTTCTCTGCTCGTCTTGATGAAGCACGAACTGATACTGAAGTTGGTCGATTGACATCAGCTCTAAATCAGATGCTTGCTCGAATTGAAGAAGCATTTGCCGTTAAGGTTAAAAGTGAAGATAAATTACGTCGCTTCGTTGCAGATGCCTCACATGAACTGCGCACACCGCTGACTGCTATCAGAGGTTTCTCTGAACTTCACCGCCAGGGAGCTATCAAGGGTGAAGAAAATACCAGTGAGTTAATCCGGAGAATTGAAGATGAATCGGTACGGATGTCATCTTTAGTTGAAGATCTATTACTTCTTGCCCGCCTGGATCAATCACCTGAAATAACGGTGGAGCCAGTTGATATCGGCAAGCTAATTAAAGAGGCTGTGGAGTCAGCAAAAGCAGCGAGATCTACCCATGAAATCTCTATCGAACTTGAGAGTGAAGAGTTATTTCTGCTGGGAGATTCACTTCGAATCCATCAAGTAATAGCTAATCTACTTGCAAATGCCCAGATTCATACTCCCCCTGGAAGCAAGATAATTGTGAGCGCCGGTCAAGATGATTTAGCGACCTATATATGTGTTTCAGATAACGGACCTGGAATTTCAGTTGAATCTCAGGAAAGAATATTTGAACGTTTTTATAGAGCAGATCTCTCGCGCAAGCGAAATGGGGTTGAGGGAACCGGGCTTGGTTTATCAATCGTTGATGCGGTGATGAATGCCCATGGCGGCCAAGTCAAAGTCGAATCGGAGTTAGGCAAGGGCGCCAAATTTACTCTCACTTTCCCAATAAAGGATTTATAGAGCTCTGGCCAATAGGATTTCCTAATGCGCAGCTCCCC
>Ga0247839_1008193_pt1 | contig 11099 bp, 2 predicted proteins | sample LaCruzMarch2015__6_FD_192405 | JGI IMG/M metagenome (GOLD analysis project Ga0247839, IMG submission 192405) | Freshwater microbial communities from meromictic Lake La Cruz, Castile-La Mancha, Spain - LaCruzMarch2015_16m | ecosystem: Environmental > Aquatic > Freshwater > Lake | place: Spain...
CTGCGTCGACCAAGGTTTCCCTCGTAACAGGTGGGACCTACTCCTACCACATGCCGAACTCACGATCAACCTCCTACGACAGTCACGGCTCCACCCTACCATCTCAGCCTGGGAACACTTCAATGGTCCATTCAACTTCGACGCCACACCACTAGGTCCCCCAGGTTGCAAGGTCATCGGCCACGCCAAAGGCTCCACACGACTATCATGGGACTATCGGGGTCACTGTGGTTTCTACGTCGGCCCAGCACTAGACCACTACCGATGCCACAAAATCCTCAAAACTTCAACATCAGCAGTTGTCATTTCCGACACTGTCGTCTTCCAACATCCAACACTATCAGTTCCCACACTTTCAACCACCGATAGAATCATCCACTGCCTTCGAGCGCTCACTATAGCTGTCAGAGCAGATAGAACACCCGACAACTGCAACGCGCAACTCCTTGCAGTTGAAAGCCTCCGAGCGATCTTCAACTTGAAGTACGACCCGCCAACACCCAACACCACACCACCGCTCCCACCGACCACCCAAGTCACACGCCAAGCACCACTTCCAAGGGTGAGCGTCACCCAACCAGCTCCAAGGGTGGTCGCAACACTTCCAAGGGTGGTAGCAGCACCTACAAGGGTGACAGCACCACGAAACCTGCCAACAGACATACAACCGATCGCCCATCGCACACGATCGCGCCAAACCAACGCAAACAGTAACACAGCTTCAGCCCACGCGGCATTGCGTGTCACCTTCTCTCTCCCAGCCGACCACGTCGATAAATCCACCCTCAGCCAAGACACACAATACAATCTCTCGCCACAGTGGAACACTGTCCCAATCCAGCGCAGAATCAAGCCCACGGTTCAACCACACCAAACGACACCACCCACCACAACCAACAGATTTGCCCTACTAGCTGACGCTATAGATGACGATGAACTCCCCACCGACACCATCGCAGACGAAGACGAATCACTCCCATTGTTCATTGCATGCCCAGTCCTCGACCACGAAACCGGACAAACACTTGAACACGGCCAACTCCGACGGCATCCCAAATACAAAGCCACGTGGGACACATCCTATGCAGATGAAATCTTTAGACTCTGTCAGGGTGGTGGCAAGCATCCCACAAAACCTAATCAACAACGAATTACAGGCACCAACACCATGCGGCCTATCATGTTCCACGACATCCCACATGACCGAAAGGGTGACATCGCACACACTCGAGTTGTCTGCGAAGTACGCCCAACCAAAGCCGACCCCAACCGCACCCGTGTCACCATCGGTGGAAACACCATCAACTACATCGGCGACTGCGGTACTAAAACAGCCTCCCTCGAAACTGTCAAATTGACAATCAACAGCACTCTCTCAACTCCCGACGCTGAATACATGACAATGGACCTAGCCAACTTCTACCTAGGTACACCATTGGATAGACCAGAATTCGTTCGAATCAAGCTCTCCGTCATCCCGCAAGAAGTCATCGACGAATATGGCCTTGATAAGTATGCCTACAACGAATGGGTTTATTTTATGATAACCAAAGGAATGTACGGCCTCAAGCAAGCAGGAAAACTCGCCAACGAACTCCTTGCCAAAAGACTATTTGACCAAGGGTACTACCAATGTGCCACTACACCTGGCCTTTGGCGGCACAAATGGCGACCAGTCATCTTCGCGCTCATCGTCGACGACTTTGGAGTCCAATACACAGGTCGTCAGCATGCCGAGCACCTACATGCAGCCCTATCGAAACACTACGAAGTTACCACCGATTGGACTGGAACAAAGTTTTCAGGTATTAACCTTAAATGGGATTACTTGAAGCGTACCTGCCGCCTCACCATGGACGGCTACATCGACGACGTCCGCACCCGATTTGGACATCCCGACCCTAAAAAACCACAACACTCCCCTCACAAGCATCGAGAAATCGTCTATGGAGCCAAGGCACAACTAATTGCCGACGACATCGACGACAGCCCACCACTTGATGCCGCAGGCATCAAGAAAGTCCAAGGCATTATCGGATGCATGCTATACTATGCACGAGCCGTCGACAACAAACTACTCTGCACAGTCAGCGCCATTGGAATGAAGCAAGCATCAGCCACACAACACACTCTCGCCGCTTGCAACCAATTGTTAGACTATTGTGCAACCTACCCGAACGATGGTATCACCTTCAAAGCAAGCAAGATGATTGCTTGCGCACACTCCGACGCCAGCTACGCCAGTGAAGCTCAATCCCGCAGCCGCGCCGGAGCCCACATCTTCTTATCCAACGACGATCCCATCCCACAATCCAACGGACCATTACAATCAAACTCCACCGTCATGAGATCAGTGTACGCATCAGCAGGAGAAGCAGAAACCGCCGCACTCTTCAACTGTGCACAAATCATGGTACCACTCCGCAATGCATTGAACGAAATGGGATGGACACAACCACGGTCACCAATCCAAGTCGACAATTCCACCGCTGAAGGATTCGCAAACAATACCATCATCATCAAACGCATGAGAGCCATTGAGATGCGCCTCAACTGGCTCAAAGACCGAGAAGCTCAAGGGCAGTTCCGTTTCTTTTGGGACAAAGGAACTCGAAACAACGGCGACTACCATACTAAGCACCATCCACCCGAATATCATCTTGATCACAGACCTTCACACGCGGGTTGAGTACCACAATCTCTTCCCACTCAAAAACACACAAATGGAGGTTATCCAATCCTTCACTTTTTCTTTTTTCGTGCTATATTCAATATTATTTATGTCGTTAGGACAACATGACTGCAAGGGTGTGATGCATAGGAATCCTGACGGTCTGGCCGGCGTGGCCAGAACCACACATTCCCCGCACCTAGAGGATACTCAGCCACTCATCTCTTACCTAACGTAGACTTAAGCTCACAATATAGTGCAACCTTTATACCAACTCTATTGCTCTTTATCAGTTGCACTATATATATATTCACGATCACGACAAGGCCGGTCGCGCAGGCCAACTACCGCCAACCACAATGGCTTCAACATACGCAACAGCCACAACGTTGCTCATCGCAACAGCCTCCGAAAACTTCACGCCAATCGTCGGCAAACCTTCGGACGATGACATCTTTAACATCACGAAGGTGTTATACCCGCTCCTCCACAGCCTCAAGTACGACGAATTCACCGTCGCCGGTGTCCAGGACGACAACCTCATCGGACTCCTCCAACCCACCACAATCTACGCGGCAGCGAGGGGAGGAGCGTTTGTCCGTCCGGCCAATCCAGGACCATACGACCTCGCCATCCCTGACGATGCAACTCCGGTAGTCCGCAACCGAATGGAAGCAGCCCATACGGTCCTCATCAACGACTTCAACACCTTCGAAGCCGCCGAAGAGGGAATCAAGGCCTTCCTATTGGCCAACATCGACGAAACATGGCTCAAACCTCTTCGTGACGCGACAACATTCTACAACAACGTCACGGCATACACCATGCTCGAGTTCCTCCGCACCAACAGTGGTGGCCTACACGACGTCGACCTAGCCACACTCCCATCCGACATGCTTCAATACTACGCCACCGCGGAAGGCATACCCGAGTTCATCCTCGAACTCGAGCACAGCCGTGAGAAACTCGCACGGGGTGGAGTACCGATGTCGGATGCCACACTACTCGCTACAGCACACTCGCAAGTCATGGCCTCCCAACACTATCCGGAAGCTTGGCGCGAGTGGGAGCGAATGGCACCAACAGCCAAAACGTGGGTAGCATGGCAATCCCACTTCCGCCTTGCCAACATCGAACGGGATCGCATCCTCAAAGCGAACCCACTCGCGTTCGGTGCGGCAAATCACGTCGCCGACACGAGTATTGACAATGCTGCCATCACATTGGCACTTGATAACATCGCCAATGCCGCCACCAACGATTCCAACCTCATCGCCACACTCATGGAAAGGATCAGGGCACTCGAACTCAAGGCAGGCCAACCTCCTCCCATCATCGACAACAGAGCCACCAACAACACCAACACCACAGGTACTATCCCATTCGTACCTCGTGTCTACACGTTGGCGGAGGCACTTGCCATCTTTGATCCTGCCGGGTACTGCCATACCCATGGATATCGTGTCCACAAGAACCACACCAGTGCCAAGTGCAAAAAGAAGAAGCGGGGGCATAAGAATGAAGCCACGAGGGCAGATACAATGGGTGGAAGCACCAAGAACCAAGGATGGGAGACGAATCCCAATCCTATGTGACGGGGAGGGCAGGATATTATTAGTAATGAAACTAAGCTAAACAACAATTCTTCAATACATGCTGCTAATAACACCTGTAGCCCACCTCAACAACAACTTTGCCACAACAACAACCGTAGTCCACCACAATCACAGCTCCACTACAACACCAACTTCACAGCCATCGCTGACACTGGAGCCTCCCATCACTACCTCCATAGCCGAGCTCCCTATACCGCGTTCTACAACGACGAACCGCCAATTCATGTCACTGTCGCAAACGGTGACACTGCCACATCCATCGGCAGAGCCAAGGTACCACTTCCACAACTTCCACCCGGTGCTGACAATTGCTTCATCATGGACACATTCCCCAACAACCTCCTCAGCATGGGACAGTTCTGTGACGCCGACTGCACGGTCACCTTCACCAAGTCCAAAGTCTATGTCTTCAACAACGCCGGTGATCTCGTATTAGATGGATTCCGAGAAACAACAGGATGCCGTATGTGGCGGTTCAACATCCATGCCCCACACCCCCATACTGCATTGCACGCCAGTCCAACACACCACAACTACGCGCCACATATCATCCCCTTCGACGACGACGACGAAGATGACATGCCAACCACTCTACCACTCGCCATCCTCCAGCAAAGCGAAGCTCCATCTCCACCATCTATGCCGCTTACAATCCAACCCACGCGAGTCCCAACCACATCAGTCTCAACCACACGAGGACGTACAACTACACCACCAACACGCTCCACTGAGTATCATAGACGAGCCTATGATCTACCATCTACACGAAATCTCATCGAGTATCTCCATTGTGTTGCAGGTTCCCCAAAAAAGTCCACCTTCCAACGAGCCGTCAAGGCAGGGAATTACAAATCCTTCCCAGGTCTTAGCGTCGAAAACGTTGCCCGATACTGCCCCGAAAATGCAACAGCCACAGTCCTCGGACACCTCACACAAACACCGAAGGGATTGAGATCGACGCGTTGGGCAACAGCAGCAAATGCACTCCTAACAGCCAACGAAAGTCCAAGCATGCTACCATCCGACGTACTCCTTGAAGCACTCACAGCACCAACGAATGAAGTCACCATCGTTGAAGTTCCAATCTCAACTCTGTACACGGACGACATGGGCCGATTCCCCATCCGTGCACAGAGCGGAAATCAATACATCATGGTTGCATTCCACGATGCTACAAACGTCATCCTCGTGGAACCCTTCAAATCAAAAGGTGATCACCATCGTATCCCAGCATACGATAACCTCATGAACCGACTCAAGAGGCGCGGACTTACAGTCGACATGCAATTCATGGACAACGAAGTCAGTGCCAAATTCCTCCACAACATCACCGAAGTCTGGAAATGCAAATTCCAAAAAGTGCCTCCCGACATGCACCGACGCAACAAAGCTGAACGAGCAATCCGTACGTTCAAAGCCCATTTCATCACCATCTTAGCCTGCGTCGACCAAGGTTTCCCTCGTAACAGGTGGGACCTACTCCTACCACATGCCGAACTCACGATCAACCTCCTACGACAGTCACGGCTCCACCCTACCATCTCAGCCTGGGAACACTTCAATGGTCCATTCAACTTCGACGCCACACCACTAGGTCCCCCAGGTTGCAAGGTCATCGGCCACGCCAAAGGCTCCACACGACTATCATGGGACTATCGGGGTCACTGTGGTTTCTACGTCGGCCCAGCACTAGACCACTACCGATGCCACAAAATCCTCAAAACTTCAACATCAGCAGTTGTCATTTCCGACACTGTCGTCTTCCAACATCCAACACTATCAGTTCCCACACTTTCAACCACCGATAGAATCATCCACTGCCTTCGAGCGCTCACTATAGCTGTCAGAGCAGATAGAACACCCGACAACTGCAACGCGCAACTCCTTGCAGTTGAAAGCCTCCGAGCGATCTTCAACTTGAAGTACGACCCGCCAACACCCAACACCACACCACCGCTCCCACCGACCACCCAAGTCACACGCCAAGCACCACTTCCAAGGGTGAGCGTCACCCAACCAGCTCCAAGGGTGGTCGCAACACTTCCAAGGGTGGTAGCAGCACCTACAAGGGTGACAGCACCACGAAACCTGCCAACAGACATACAACCGATCGCCCATCGCACACGATCGCGCCAAACCAACGCAAACAGTAACACAGCTTCAGCCCACGCGGCATTGCGTGTCACCTTCTCTCTCCCAGCCGACCACGTCGATAAATCCACCCTCAGCCAAGACACACAATACAATCTCTCGCCACAGTGGAACACTGTCCCAATCCAGCGCAGAATCAAGCCCACGGTTCAACCACACCAAACGACACCACCCACCACAACCAACAGATTTGCCCTACTAGCTGACGCTATAGATGACGATGAACTCCCCACCGACACCATCGCAGACGAAGACGAATCACTCCCATTGTTCATTGCATGCCCAGTCCTCGACCACGAAACCGGACAAACACTTGAACACGGCCAACTCCGACGGCATCCCAAATACAAAGCCACGTGGGACACATCCTATGCAGATGAAATCTTTAGACTCTGTCAGGGTGGTGGCAAGCATCCCACAAAACCTAATCAACAACGAATTACAGGCACCAACACCATGCGGCCTATCATGTTCCACGACATCCCACATGACCGAAAGGGTGACATCGCACACACTCGAGTTGTCTGCGAAGTACGCCCAACCAAAGCCGACCCCAACCGCACCCGTGTCACCATCGGTGGAAACACCATCAACTACATCGGCGACTGCGGTACTAAAACAGCCTCCCTCGAAACTGTCAAATTGACAATCAACAGCACTCTCTCAACTCCCGACGCTGAATACATGACAATGGACCTAGCCAACTTCTACCTAGGTACACCATTGGATAGACCAGAATTCGTTCGAATCAAGCTCTCCGTCATCCCGCAAGAAGTCATCGACGAATATGGCCTTGATAAGTATGCCTACAACGAATGGGTTTATTTTATGATAACCAAAGGAATGTACGGCCTCAAGCAAGCAGGAAAACTCGCCAACGAACTCCTTGCCAAAAGACTATTTGACCAAGGGTACTACCAATGTGCCACTACACCTGGCCTTTGGCGGCACAAATGGCGACCAGTCATCTTCGCGCTCATCGTCGACGACTTTGGAGTCCAATACACAGGTCGTCAGCATGCCGAGCACCTACATGCAGCCCTATCGAAACACTACGAAGTTACCACCGATTGGACTGGAACAAAGTTTTCAGGTATTAACCTTAAATGGGATTACTTGAAGCGTACCTGCCGCCTCACCATGGACGGCTACATCGACGACGTCCGCACCCGATTTGGACATCCCGACCCTAAAAAACCACAACACTCCCCTCACAAGCATCGAGAAATCGTCTATGGAGCCAAGGCACAACTAATTGCCGACGACATCGACGACAGCCCACCACTTGATGCCGCAGGCATCAAGAAAGTCCAAGGCATTATCGGATGCATGCTATACTATGCACGAGCCGTCGACAACAAACTACTCTGCACAGTCAGCGCCATTGGAATGAAGCAAGCATCAGCCACACAACACACTCTCGCCGCTTGCAACCAATTGTTAGACTATTGTGCAACCTACCCGAACGATGGTATCACCTTCAAAGCAAGCAAGATGATTGCTTGCGCACACTCCGACGCCAGCTACGCCAGTGAAGCTCAATCCCGCAGCCGCGCCGGAGCCCACATCTTCTTATCCAACGACGATCCCATCCCACAATCCAACGGACCATTACAATCAAACTCCACCGTCATGAGATCAGTGTACGCATCAGCAGGAGAAGCAGAAACCGCCGCACTCTTCAACTGTGCACAAATCATGGTACCACTCCGCAATGCATTGAACGAAATGGGATGGACACAACCACGGTCACCAATCCAAGTCGACAATTCCACCGCTGAAGGATTCGCAAACAATACCATCATCATCAAACGCATGAGAGCCATTGAGATGCGCCTCAACTGGCTCAAAGACCGAGAAGCTCAAGGGCAGTTCCGTTTCTTTTGGGACAAAGGAACTCGAAACAACGGCGACTACCATACTAAGCACCATCCACCCGAATATCATCTTGATCACAGACCTTCACACGCGGGTTGAGTACCACAATCTCTTCCCACTCAAAAACACACAAATGGAGGTTATCCAATCCTTCACTTTTTCTTTTTTCGTGCTATATTCAATATTATTTATGTCGTTAGGACAACATGACTGCAAGGGTGTGATGCATAGGAATCCTGACGGTCTGGCCGGCGTGGCCAGAACCACACATTCCCCGCACCTAGAGGATACTCAGCCACTCATCTCTTACCTAACGTAGACTTAAGCTCACAATATAGTGCAACCTTTATACCAACTCTATTGCTCTTTATCAGTTGCACTATATATATATTCACGATCACGACAAGGCCGGTCGCGCAGGCCAACTACCGCCAACCACAATGGCTTCAACATACGCAACAGCCACAACGTTGCTCATCGCAACAGCCTCCGAAAACTTCACGCCAATCGTCGGCAAACCTTCGGACGATGACATCTTTAACATCACGAAGGTGTTATACCCGCTCCTCCACAGCCTCAAGTACGACGAATTCACCGTCGCCGGTGTCCAGGACGACAACCTCATCGGACTCCTCCAACCCACCACAATCTACGCGGCAGCGAGGGGAGGAGCGTTTGTCCGTCCGGCCAATCCAGGACCATACGACCTCGCCATCCCTGACGATGCAACTCCGGTAGTCCGCAACCGAATGGAAGCAGCCCATACGGTCCTCATCAACGACTTCAACACCTTCGAAGCCGCCGAAGAGGGAATCAAGGCCTTCCTATTGGCCAACATCGACGAAACATGGCTCAAACCTCTTCGTGACGCGACAACATTCTACAACAACGTCACGGCATACACCATGCTCGAGTTCCTCCGCACCAACAGTGGTGGCCTACACGACGTCGACCTAGCCACACTCCCATCCGACATGCTTCAATACTACGCCACCGCGGAAGGCATACCCGAGTTCATCCTCGAACTCGAGCACAGCCGTGAGAAACTCGCACGGGGTGGAGTACCGATGTCGGATGCCACACTACTCGCTACAGCACACTCGCAAGTCATGGCCTCCCAACACTATCCGGAAGCTTGGCGCGAGTGGGAGCGAATGGCACCAACAGCCAAAACGTGGGTAGCATGGCAATCCCACTTCCGCCTTGCCAACATCGAACGGGATCGCATCCTCAAAGCGAACCCACTCGCGTTCGGTGCGGCAAATCACGTCGCCGACACGAGTATTGACAATGCTGCCATCACATTGGCACTTGATAACATCGCCAATGCCGCCACCAACGATTCCAACCTCATCGCCACACTCATGGAAAGGATCAGGGCACTCGAACTCAAGGCAGGCCAACCTCCTCCCATCATCGACAACAGAGCCACCAACAACACCAACACCACAGGTACTATCCCATTCGTACCTCGTGTCTACACGTTGGCGGAGGCACTTGCCATCTTTGATCCTGCCGGGTACTGCCATACCCATGGATATCGTGTCCACAAGAACCACACCAGTGCCAAGTGCAAAAAGAAGAAGCGGGGGCATAAGAATGAAGCCACGAGGGCAGATACAATGGGTGGAAGCACCAAGAACCAAGGATGGGAGACGAATCCCAATCCTATGTGACGGGGAGGGCAGGATATTATTAGTAATGAAACTAAGCTAAACAACAATTCTTCAATACATGCTGCTAATAACACCTGTAGCCCACCTCAACAACAACTTTGCCACAACAACAACCGTAGTCCACCACAATCACAGCTCCACTACAACACCAACTTCACAGCCATCGCTGACACTGGAGCCTCCCATCACTACCTCCATAGCCGAGCTCCCTATACCGCGTTCTACAACGACGAACCGCCAATTCATGTCACTGTCGCAAACGGTGACACTGCCACATCCATCGGCAGAGCCAAGGTACCACTTCCACAACTTCCACCCGGTGCTGACAATTGCTTCATCATGGACACATTCCCCAACAACCTCCTCAGCATGGGACAGTTCTGTGACGCCGACTGCACGGTCACCTTCACCAAGTCCAAAGTCTATGTCTTCAACAACGCCGGTGATCTCGTATTAGATGGATTCCGAGAAACAACAGGATGCCGTATGTGGCGGTTCAACATCCATGCCCCACACCCCCATACTGCATTGCACGCCAGTCCAACACACCACAACTACGCGCCACATATCATCCCCTTCGACGACGACGACGAAGATGACATGCCAACCACTCTACCACTCGCCATCCTCCAGCAAAGCGAAGCTCCATCTCCACCATCTATGCCGCTTACAATCCAACCCACGCGAGTCCCAACCACATCAGTCTCAACCACACGAGGACGTACAACTACACCACCAACACGCTCCACTGAATATCATAGACGAGCCTATGATCTACCATCTACACGAAATCTCATCGAGTATCTCCATTGTGTTGCAGGTTCCCCAAAAAAGTCAACCTTCCAACGAGCCGTCAAGGCAGGGAATTACAAATCCTTCCCAGGTCTTAGCGTCGAAAACGTTGCCCGATACTGCCCCGAAAATGCAACAGCCACAGTCCTCGGACACCTCACACAAACACCAAAGGGATTGAGATCGACGCGTTGGGCCACAGCAGCAAATGCACTCCTAACAGCCAACGAAAGTCCAAGCATGCTACCATCCGACGTACTCCTTGAAGCACTCACAGCACCAACGAATGAAGTCACCATCGTTGAAGTTCCAATC
>Ga0247839_1008211_pt1 | contig 11086 bp, 8 predicted proteins | sample LaCruzMarch2015__6_FD_192405 | JGI IMG/M metagenome (GOLD analysis project Ga0247839, IMG submission 192405) | Freshwater microbial communities from meromictic Lake La Cruz, Castile-La Mancha, Spain - LaCruzMarch2015_16m | ecosystem: Environmental > Aquatic > Freshwater > Lake | place: Spain...
CCTAGAAGGTCAATTAAGCCGTAAATCCACACCCCCCTTATAAGCGTTAAAGCGCCAAACAACAATGCTTCACATACATATCTCACCCCTGGCTGCCAAGCAAAACAAGCAACCCACCTCAGGGCAATCGATTAGAGCGGCGCAAAGGGAAATATGTATTTCTACATTCAAGCCAAACAAGTTCGGTAAATCAAATTCGCCTAAAATTCACTAAAACACTAACGTAGAACAGTAGAACAAGCCACAGCCAAGAAGAGAAGCAATTAAAACTAAGCAAATCACACTAAATATAAACTATTGAAAAATGAGTTAAATAAATACTCGAAAATACCACTGCTACAACAAGGTTTCAGTGGAAAAACAAAAAACACATAGGAGGCATTCCGATAAGATGGAAAGAAAAAAGCAGATAAATTGATATCGTAAAATTTAGAATTCAGCCGTATTTACATGCATATACGGGTGTATTTAGACCGAATAGTTGACAACTAAAGCGCAGCAGGTAAAAATGAAGTGCAAAGAATACATGCAGTGAACAACGGCCCAAAAGCCACTATCACATCAAATTTCTATACACGTATTGACGGGTATAGAAATATTCTTCATTGCTCAATTCAGCGCACAAACGCGAAAAATACCTCAATCTGTAGAAATACATACAACGCTGCTGGCAACAGATCGAAACAGCGGGAAAAGCCATGAGAAAGGGCTTCCGCAAAGCAATTACGCTTGAATCAAATCAAAGCAGGCTTACCGCCGAAGGGGCCTTAACAGCCGCAGCTATCGGCTTGATGATGATGCTGGTGCTGCAGCAGCAACAAACACAAGCATCTGGTGGTGATGAATTTCAGGGTGATTCCAGGCTGAATTTTGATGCCACACGCGTACCCACTGGACGCATCGCTGTTTCCCAGGCAAGCATGCAAGATGCGGCGCGCTTAAGGCAAGCATCCGCCTATACACCGCCAAACCTCGGTGATGTAGAAATTGACGACGTTAAAAGTGCAAATCGAACCGCAACAGCCAATCAAAAACCAGGATTTGCCTTAAACGAAACTAGAATTCCATATTCCAGTAATGCAAGCAGTACCCAAGGCGGCAGCGGATTAGTAGGTGCGGAAAACCAAGCAAGTAGTAATCGCAGTAGCTCCAATGGTACAAACCTCATCCAAACGAGCCAACAACCAAGTCAGCCGACTGACCCAACTGAAGTTCCATCCGTTGGCGCATTAATTGGCCCCGGAAGGGGTGCAACAGGTGCTCCTGGTACAGCCGATTTATCAAATATACAAGCCGGTAATGCTGATAATGCTCTTCTTGAACAACCTAATATTGGCGCTGAACTAGGACCCGGAAGGGGTGCAACAGGTGCTCCTGGTACCTTTACTGGAAGTCCAAATACAGGCGGAGGTGGTTCAGCACAAATAATAAGCCCCTCTGAAAGTTCGGCCAGTCTTGATTATCGAGCATTCGATGGACCAATGGCAGGTTCTACAGCTTATATAGACACAAACAATAATGGGTTTTTTGACTTAAATGATTGGTACACCTATACAAATGAGCAAGGTTATTTTGAAATAAACTACATAGACAGCAATGAAAATGGAAAATGGGAACAAACTGAGGCTATAAAAAGAGAAGATGGGAATGCTTATTACCTTGATCAAGCAACAAACCATCAAATAAAAGTAATTGGGGGTACCGATACCATCTCAAACTCACTAAACCGTCATGAAATAACAACAAGCATCAAAAGCACTGGTGGTGTTGTAAGCCCAATAACAACCCTAATCGAAGGTGTAAGCAAAGATCTAGAATTAACAACTGAAGAGGCAGAGGAATTAGTAAGCACAATCCTCGGGCTAGAAAGCACATTAGACCTACTCACATACGATCCATTCAGCATATCAATATCAAACTTACGATCAAACAATGAAGTCGATTTTGCTCTAGATTACAAAATAAAAGCAGCGCAAATATACAACCTTGGCTATACAACAGAAGTAGTTACTAGCGCAGAAAGCTTTGGTGGACTAAAATCATTAGGAAAAGAACTAGTTAGAACCGCAATACGTAGTGATGGAACCTTTGGCACTCTAGATCTCACAGCAACAGATGATCTAAAAACCTATTTTGGCGGTTTATCTGCAGTAAAAATAAGCAACGGTGCCCTTGATGCTTTTAGCAGCATTGCTCAACAAGCAAATAGCCTGATAAGAGATTCTGGTGCTAGTAGTGAGATTCTCTCAATACTTAGTAGCGATCGTTCAATTGATGGGTTAGGCAGCAATAAGCTACTTAATCAAGGAATTGATTCATCCAGAGATTTACTAGCAGATATTTTAAAAAAAGATGAAAGCTTTAGCGATGGAGGAGCTGCAAAAATATTTTGGAGTGATCTAAATGTTAGTGATGGCTCAGTTGCATTTGAGGCCCTTCATGAATTTATGGGAATACCTGCAGATATTTACAGTTACTCATCATTACCACAACTTGAACTAGAAGCAGATCACAATGGTGAAACTACTGCTATCTCCGCTATCGGGGATGTCACTATATCAACATATGAAAATGTATCATTGCTAAAAGATGCAGTACTCAATTATGTAAATTACAAAACCCAAAAAACAGACGAAAGTAATTTCAAAATAGAAGAAGACAAAAATACTGAACCTAAATCTTCAACATCCATAATATCAAGTGAAGCGGCACAAAAAGAGCCTTCCAGTAAAATAGAAAAAAGCATTACCCAAGAAAAAGCTGCCGAAATAGCAAGGGATCTGAGTACTCAACCAGCATCAGAATTTACTGGCAAACCAATTCTACTGGAAGCAATCCAGGAACATTCCATCAATGGCCAAGCTCTTGATGGTGCAATTGAAGCAGATATTTCCCACCAAACAAGAGTTCTCAACAGGAGCACATTGTTAATGGGTGGTCAAGATGATGTGCTTCGCATAGAAGCTACAACAGATATAAATATATCCTTATTTGAATCAATGGGAGTTGAACTACATGGAGAAATTTCAAGCGTTGCCATGGAATTTAGCAAATTAGACATGGGTGGGGGTGATGACATCATAGAAATAAATAGCGTTCTATCCCTGGAGATAGATAGCAGCGAAGACATTGCCAAACTAATTGGTGATATTGATCAGGAAGAATTAGGTATGTTAGATTCAATCTTAATGGGTGGTGATGGTAATGACACAATGGTCGTAAATGGTGCTGTACGTTCTCGTATTGATGGCGGGGAAGGAAATGACGATATCTATTTAACTGGAGAATCACAATTTGTAAATCTAGATGGTGGTGCAGGAGATGATCGTATCTTTGGTACAAAACATAGTGAAACCTTAAATGGTGGTGATGGTGATGACCTTTTATTTGGTCTCGGTGGTTTAGATGAAATGACCGGTGGACGCGGCTCCGATATATTTATTGTAGACATGGATGAAAGTGTAGATCTCGGAAATTTAAATGCTCTTTCAGATTTCGAAAAGACACTACTAAGTGGTAAAATAAGTAATGCTGAACTTGCTTCAATAACAGATTTCAATGGAATGGAAGGTGATGCAATTGTACTAAGAGGCAGCAGCATTGGCGTAACAGAACGCGCTCAAGATCTATTTACATACACACCAGCTGCTTCCGATATGGATAAACAAGTATTGCTATTATCAAATTTCTCGGAATTTTTCTTTTCAGGTCAAGTTGAACTTAAGGAAGGATACGCATTACTAACAGATTTGGATACACTTATTCAAATAACAGACGAAGGTAACCTACATGCTCTTGCCCACGTGAGCAGCCAGGTTACACCTTCTAATGGTATGGTATTTACAACTAACAACTCATTGTCTAGCTAGATAAACTACTACATTCCGCCAGTAGCACTTGCCCCTTTTGTGAACATATCAGTAACCAATGTAATCATAGGTTTATCTCTAACCTTAATCAGTGCCGTTACTCCCATGCCTGAACGCAAGGGGATTTGTTTGCCAGATATCTTGATAGATTGAGTTTGAAGTTTTACCTTAGCAGGAAAATAAGGGGCACGAGGTGAATTTTTATCAGCCGGCAACAGTGAAGGGCCAACATCAACTAAGCGGCCCTTAAGAGAGCCAAATTCTGAATAGGTGTAAGCATCAAGCCTCAGTTGAACTTCCATGCCAGGACTAAGAAAACCAACATTCATATCAGGTACAACTAATTTAGCAACATCACGATCATCGGGAATAACAGTGATAAGCTCCTCACCAGCACCAACAAGTTGACCTGGTTGTTTTGACAAACCAGATATCTTTCCAGACATTGATGCACGAATAATAGTGAGATCAAGTCGACTGCGTAAATCAGAAAGACGATTAAGCGCCTGGGCTCTTTCTTCAACGGTTTGGGATTCAAGCCGTTCAGAATCAAGGTCGAGGCGTTCTTTGGTGGATGCGGTTATCAAACGCTGCACGGCAGCCCGTGCACGATTTTTACTCAGTTCTTCCTGGGTAGAAGCAACTGCAGATTCCAACTGACGAACTTTATTACCTTGTTCCAAAACTTGTACTTCAGCTACAGCTCCATCAGCTAAAAGTTTGCTGTAGCGTTTTAGTAAACTACGATTTAGTTCAAGTTCTTTATGTTTAGCTGCTAAAGTTTGCTCAGTTTGCTTTGAACTGAGAACAGCTTGGGTTAAATCAAGTTGGGCAGAAGCAATTTTAATTTTATCTTGGTTCTCAATACGATTAGCTTCTAACTGGAGTTGGGGACGAACCGAAGCAAGGGGCTCGTTATCACTGGGTGGGGTTCCGTTACGTAGCTTGAGCACTGCCAAACGCCGCTCCTTTAAAGAAACAATATCTCGAGCATCCCTAGCCTGTGCTGCTTCCTCACGATTCTCCAGAGTTAACAAAACTTCTCCCTTCTCTACATATTCGCCATTTTTTACAAATACATTTCCAACCCTTTTACTCAGAGTAGAAACAACCTTATCAGTTCCATCTCCACCTTCGATTACACCGCGAACTTGAATAGTTTCATCAACCCTACCCACAAAACCAATTATAAGACCTATTCCTGTGCCGCCGATCATGAACCAAACAACAGCCCTAGACCAACCCATGCCTTGACGGCCCATGCCAAATGCACGGTTGGTTCGAAACCGAGGCGGTTGCTTAACTGGAGTTGAACTAGCGGGAGGCAGCTCGGCAGCCATGGACTTTTGATCTATGAACTCATACTAGTGCCTTGCTGATTAAAAAGGCTGAAATATGAGCTTTTTCGTTTGATTAATTCATTATGAGTTCCCACTTCAAGGATCTCTCCGGCACCCATTAAAACAATCATATCTGCATTCACAATTGAGGAGAGCCGATGGGTGACATACAAAACGGTACGGCCCTTTAATTTAACCATCAGGTTTTCACTCACTTTTCGCTCTGTTTGGTAATCAAGCGCAGAGGTTGCCTCATCCATCAGCAATACACTGGGCTTCTGCAAAATCGTCCGTGCGATCGCTAAGCGCTGACGTTGCCCACCTGAAAGGTTGGAGCCGCGCTCACCAACCTTGGTGTCGTACTTGGCGGGCAGGCTTTCAATGAACTCCTTTGAACAGCTGATCTCCACCGCCTCGTCGATCTCGTCTTGAGTGGCGGTTGGATTGGTAAGGGTAATGTTATCGAGAATGCTGCCATCAAACAAAAGCGTATCTTGTGGAACAATGCCGATCTGTTTCCTGAGCGAATAGAGTTCAAGCTTGGCAATGTCCATTCCGTCAACCAATACTTTGCCCTTCTCTGGTTCATAAAGCCTCGGCAACAACTTAGTGGCGGTACTTTTACCGGAACCACTGAGGCCCACAAAGGCAACAAAAGAGCCTGGGGGGATGTGCAAGTTTATCCCCTTCAACAAATACTCACCCGATGGATTATATCTAAACCAAACATCTTGATATTCGATCTCACCATTAAGGGATGAAACAGATGGCTTTTTCAACTCATCTGGCCCAGCCTCCTGAGGGTGATTTAGAATATCACCAAGCCGTTCAATAGATAAACTAATCTCTTGAAAACTTTGCCATATTTGGGATAATCTCAGCACAGGTCCAGTAACATAACCAGCAATCATTCGAAATGCAATCATTCCACCTAAAGTTAATTGGCCGTTAGTTACGAGTGCAGCACCCATCCAAACAACCATTAGGCTAGATGTTTTATTAACAAAGTTGCTGAGGCCACCGCTAGCAGTACTCACCAAAGTGTTGTTAAAACCATCAGCCACATAATCCACATAAAGGTCTTGCCATTTCCAACGGGTGCGCAACTCAATGCCTTGGGACTTAACAGTTTGCATCCCTGAAAGCACCTCTACCAAATGGGACTGAGTTTTTGCTGCTGCAACAGATTTGGATTGAATTTGTTTTCGTACGATTGGAGAAAAGTAATATGTAAGGCCGATAAGGGCTGGAATAACGGCTAAGGTAACGAGGGTTAGCTGCCAACTATATACCAACATAACAAACACATAAATAAGCGAAAATACCGCATCAATTACAGCTGTAAGGGCTGTGCCTGTAAGGAATTTTCTAATATTTTCCAACTCAGAGATCCGGCTTGATAACTCTCCAACGGGTCGCTTATCAAAGAACTTAAGCGGCAATTTCAGCATATGATCAATCACTTGGCTACCAAGGGCAATATCAATACGATTAGTGGTATCAACAAATAAAAATGTTCTTAAGCTTTGCAGAATAACCTCAAGCAGTGCAAATAGAATTAATAGGCTGCCCAACGAACCAAGCGCACTTGGGGCGCTGCCTATAATCACCTTATCAATAATTTGTTGAATTAATAGCGGATTTGCAAGGCCAAATAATTGAACAAATAATGAAGACAACAAAACTTCTGTAAGCACTACCTTGTAGCGGCCAAGAGAAGGTAAGAACCATTTTAAACTAAAGTTATTTTCCGGAGTTTGATCTGTTTTAACAAGGAGTAATACCTCAAGGCGGCCATCTTCCTGGACCACAAGTTGATCTAAAGGAATTTCAGCAATTCCCTTGCTAGGTACAATAATCTCACAAACCTGATCAGTAGATCTACTAACAAGTATTAACTCAGTATCCTGTAGTATAAGTAAAGGGAATTCAAATTTATGCAGTGTTTGTGGAATAATTGCTGTGATTTGAGTTCTAAGGCCAAGGGTTTCGCATATTGCTCCAGCCAATGGCAAGGTGATGCCACCAAAACGTTCTGTTTGATCCCTAAGAATTCTTAGTACCATCTCCCGCTTAAGTGGTATTCCCATGGTTTCGCAAACCATCCGCAAGCAGGCAGCAGAGCCTTCAATTGGACCGCGGCCACGGCGATATATTATCTTTAGTTCATCTTCAGATTCAACATATTCAGGCTCAAAATCCTCCTTAACTATTTCAATTTCTTTTTCATCTAAATCCCTAATCTCATCAAATAACAAGAGATCGGGATTGCTAGTATCTTCACCTAATTCAACGCTTGATAAGCTCTTACGCAACAAAGTTTGGTTTATACCAATTACTCGAAAAGCTTTTGTTTGAGCGAAGAGGGGCTTCAAGCTTGTACTTACTGTTGCGTGTGCTGATCCGCCACTTACATACCAAAGCATTCCGTCGCTACAAAGTGAGTCAACATTGCTGGGGGTTGCAATACAAACCTTATAGGATGATGAACATCTTTTAACAATTTCCAGCGTTGAAAGACGGCAACTTGGATGTTGTTTTAGAAACTCAGCCGTGGCTTCAAACAGTTCTGCCTGGGGCGCCTGGCCACCCCAATAAATCCTTGCCTCACGGGATTTTGCAAATAGTTGAGTTACTAAATCCCTTTCGAATCTAACGGCAATTACAGGGGAGGAACACAGGGCTGTTTCACAGCTCTTACCTCTCAAAACCGACACCCAACCCAATGTTTGCCCTGGCCTTGAGAGCTCAACAGTTTCTATCTCATCGGTACGGCTATCGCGACCAACAATCCTAACTTTTCCCTCAACAATAAGATAGATATGGGTAACCTTACCATCAGCTCTTAATAAAGTTTGCCCTATAGTTCCACGAACAAGCTCTCCTTTTTGGGCTAATAAAGTTTTGGTTTCCTCATCGCATTGACGGAAGGGTTCAAAGAAATCAATAAGCTTTCTTATTTTTTGTATTACATCTGTATTAACGGTACTGGAAGCCATTTAGGTTTGCCCCAACATCGCATTCACAACCTTCTGCAATTCAATATTCATAAGCTCCTCCAGTAATTGATTCTCAAGCTCCGGGGTAAGCGATGCTTCAATAACGTGCTCAACAACAGTTATGAGGATTAGATTTTGCACAACAATTGGTTTATTGAGGTTGCCTATATTTGCCGTAGTTGAGATCGCCCGAATTTGCTCTGCTGTTTTAGCAATAGGCATCGGACCCACAATTCCCTTGGTGTATTTTTCAGGGCCCAATGAATAATCATATGCGAGATCAGAAATAAGACACTCTTTATTCTTTAAGCGCAAATATAGTTCCTCAGCAAGGCCAATGTCTGTAAGCCTTAGCATTGAATATACAACTTGATCTATATCCCGCTTGCGCTTGTAGTAATAGTCGTTTAGTTGGGGCCTAAGCCAATCATGCTTTATATATTCACGCCGCTGATCATCGGCTGCTTCAGGGTTTTCTGCTTTAATTTTCGCTTGATGGTCTTGATAACTTTTAAGCTGAATATCAACCTGATCTAACAATCGCTCTTGCGCAATGCCATATACAATTTGACGCCAGCCACCAGATTGCGAGAGTTGCTCTACTAGCCAACCCTGTGGCTTACCACTCTCCTTAATTAATTGTATTAACGCTTCAGCTTCCATGTTAAATCAGCTCATGCATGTCAATTTCATGCTCCATTCCAATATTAGTTACATCATTTCTTGATTCGCCATCACCTTCCCAGCGCACTGAGAAACCCTGTTCTTCTGCAATGCTCTCCAGGATTTCTACCCGCATCTCAAGGCCTGAATCTTCACTGCGTACAGCCTCTTCTAATTCCATAAAGCGTCCCACCAGCTCTCGCCAATCCTTTGGTGCCATCACTAAGGTTTCCTCTTTGCTCTCCTCATGCCGTATTGAAGCTCCACCAATTATTTCAACCCGGGTGCGTTCTCCGCTTTGGCTCATTTCAGCCAACATCTCCTCAAGGGAAGCAAGCCTGAGATCTAAAGATTCAGAACTGCCTTTTACTTCATCTAAGGAAGCCTGCGTAGTGCTTTCTATCTCATGGATTTTATCGGCGAGTTCACTGCCAATTCCACCCAGCAGGTTTGCTACTTCACTTTCACTGCTGCCGTCTTTTAGGCATTCCAGCACCGCTTGGCGCAGGTTGCCCTCCACCTGAACATAGGCATCAGCCAGTGATTCAAGAACCTTGGTGTATTGCTTATTTTGCGATTTGCAGATCGCCTTAAATCCTTCCAGCGTTTCAGAGCGGAAACGGGCACTAAAGGCTTTTAGTTCTTCGGGTTGCGGATCGATTATCATCTCGGCCCCAACTGACTGGACCTTTTACGGGCTAACTGGGCCCTACGCAGCATCAAAAGCCTTAACTCACAGGTAACACCCGAAACAATCCACAATTGAATAGTACCAATTAACCACTGAGACCAACTTGAATTAGTGCCTTTGAACACACCAAATATCAATAAACTAATTGAAAGCAACCAAGTTGCGCGAAAAAACGATGGTTCATAAGCTCGAACCATTGGAGCTAACCTTAGCCCTATGAACAAAGCTATCAGGTAAAGGGAGATACCCATAGCCGCAATTAGAAGCAATAGCGCAATTCATATCTAATATACATCGGAATCAGGATATGCAGCAAATATGCAATTTCACATATCTAACTGCAATGCTTTGCTAGGAGGTTTCTAGCGGCGCGGTTAGAATATTCATATGAATAGGCCTCCTGCTCAAGTCGTCGTTGAGTAGATGTAATCGAAGCATACACATCTGATTTTAACGGTTTTCCTGTTATACGTTCTGGAGAAAGGGGCAAATCCAAAGGTTGAGGACGATAATTTATCCCGCCAGCCTTACAACTTTGAGCCACATGAATAGATTCATGATTTAGGATTTCTAAAACAACCTCACTTCCCATGTTGAGGCTTTTAGGAGAAAGTCGCAGCACTTGATGAAATGGATCCCATTCACCGGAGGCTCCTTTCTTCAATGGCTCTCCAATCACCACCAGAACACCAAAACTAGTTAGCGTATCAATGATTCGATAAATTTTACGAGTGTAATTTTCATTTTGCCTGCTGGTTTCTAGCAACTTTTTTAACTCAGCCTCACTCTTCTTTTTTTCACCTTCCCGTAAACTGTAGCGATAACTAACCTGCCCCAACGGATCAATAATCATCTTAGGCCTGTAGCGGTTGTCGGCAGCATGGATGGCTTCCTTAAGTACCTGTAAACCATCAGGGGTATTCAGGGGTATTTCAACATTTCTTAATTTCTGACTATTAGATTTCAAAGGCGCCAAGAGCCCAGCTGGCTGCCAACGCGGCAAGGGTAATTTAAATTTCTCTAAAACAACAAATAAAACAAACAAGCAAAGTGCGTAAGAAACTCGCCTTAGTGGTAAGGGTAATCGAAAATCCAACTGACGATGCTCTACTAAAGCTGAATTAGCTTCAAATCAATCCTCGATTGGATCAATTTCGGAAAGTTTACGTTTTAGCTGCGAAGCTAAAACTTGACGACCAACCGCCACAACCCTCAATTGGTCTTGAGCAAATTTGAGTTGGCTTTCAGCGGTTTGCAAGCCCTTAACCAATCGCTTTAACTCATCAGACATTATCGACAAGTCGTAACGCTTGCTTTCAAAGTTGAGAACAGCCCGGCGTTCTGCTCCTTGAGGAGAAGCCATAGTATGGCTAGGAATAATTCCTCACAGTTATAACAGATAGGTCCTGTTGGTCAACTCTGCAAACAAAGCTCTAAATCATTGGCCTGAGCCAAACCTCAGTGCTGCTGCTTGGGTATCACCCGATGCAGTGCTGATCGGCGATGTGCGGCTAGCGGAAGGGG
>Ga0247839_1008217_pt1 | contig 11082 bp, 7 predicted proteins | sample LaCruzMarch2015__6_FD_192405 | JGI IMG/M metagenome (GOLD analysis project Ga0247839, IMG submission 192405) | Freshwater microbial communities from meromictic Lake La Cruz, Castile-La Mancha, Spain - LaCruzMarch2015_16m | ecosystem: Environmental > Aquatic > Freshwater > Lake | place: Spain...
CGGTGTGATGCTGCTGGGCTTAATGATGACCGTATTGCCGGCGGCCAGGGCCGGCGCCACTTTCCACACCATCAGGAGCAGCGGATAGTTATAGGGAACGATGCATACCACCACCCCATAGGGCTCCTTCAGCACCATCGACAACTGGGTGGACTCGATGCTGGGAATGACCCGTCCCCGGCTGTTGCGGCCTAACTCTGCATAGTAGCGGAAACAGGCCACACACCACCCGACTTCATCGAGGTTTTCCCTGAGTGGTTTGCCTCCTTCCATCGTCAGGAGGCGTGCAATCTCTTCAGTGCGTGCTTTCAGGCGGTCGGCCACTTCGTGCAGGAGTTCGCCGCGTGATACGGCGGTCATGCGGCGCCAGACCCCGAAAGCTTTGTTGGCAGCCACAACAGCCGCATCCGCATCCGCACGGCTGCCGTCAAGCACCTGCTCAAAAACCTCCTCCGTGGCAGGATTGATGATGTCAATGGGCTCCCTGTTGACCTGGCCCATCCATGCGCCTCCGATCCAGTGTTGCTTCATGGTATGTAAGTGCTTTTCTCTATTGTTTGTTTTTTTTCCGGGGCACGCTGCGTTTTGAAGATGAGGCTGGCATACCGCGGCCCGCTTGTACCACCAGGAGTGTCTCATGGAGTATTTCAACCACCCGGTTTACGTCATCAAGGGGGATGGTCAGCGGGGGCTCGATTCGAATAACCTGCGCATTGAGCATCGTCCCTGCAACCAGAACGCCGCGGTCGTAGAGCCCCCTGGCGACCTCAAAACCGATGTCGTCATCCGGGAATTCCATGCCGATCATCAACCCCTTTCCCCGAACTTCGACCAGGATATCCGGAAACGCACAGGACAACTGCTGCAACCTCTTCAGGAAATGGGCGCCGGTGACGGCTGCCTTCTCCGGCAGGTTCTCGGAGAGGGTGACGTGGATGGCCGCAATGGCTGCTGCACATGCCAGCGGGTTGCCCCCGAAGGTGGATGAGTGCAGGAAGGGATTGGGGATCATCTTCTGCCAGATGGCTGCATTCGACATGAAAGCGCCTGCCGGCATGATTCCGCCTCCGAAGGATTTTCCTATGCACAAAATATCGGGGACAACACCCCAATGTTCAGAGGCCCACAGTTTGCCGGTACGCCCCATGCCTGTCTGGATCTCGTCAAGGATAAGCAGACAACCGTAACGATTGCACAGCGCCCTCACCCCCTGCAGGTAACCGTCGGGTGGAAGATTTACGCCACCCTCGCCCTGGATGGGTTCCAGCACCACAGCGGCCACCTCTTCGCCAACCTTGTCAAGCGACCAGAGCGTTTTCTCGAGCATCGAAAGGTCGCCAAACGGAATATGGTGGAAGGCCGGAACAAGCGGGAGAAATGCCCTGCGAAATTCGGCCTTCGCTGTGGCCCCCAGAGAGCCCATCGACTTGCCATGGAACCCATCCACTGCAGCAATGTAGTTTCGCCTCCCGGTGTGCAGGCGCGCCAGTTTGAGCGCCCCCTCCACGGCCTCGGTGCCGCTGCTGGTTAAGAAGGAGTACTGCAGATCCCCGGGGGTAATATCCGCCAGCAACTTCGAAAGGATCCCCCGCAAGGGATCAAGGAGCTCCTGGCTGTGAATGGCCTGGCGGTCAAGCTGGGCCTTCACGGCCGCCACGATGTTCGGATGCCTGTGTCCCATGTTCAGGGTCCCGTAACCTCCCAGGCAATCGATGTAGGCCCTTCCGTGCATATCCAGAAACCGGCACCCGTGGTCGGACCATTCTACGGCGGTGTAGTCGTTGGAGACAGACTTGCGGTATTTCAGGAATCCGGGATTGACGTAGTCGTTGAAGTTACTGACAGCCGACTCCGATATCCAGACCTTTTCTTCGTCGGTCAGCTCAGGCTTCTGTATGATATCCAGGACTCTGCGCGTGTTCTCTAAAATTTCTTCTATGGATTTCTTCATGTCAATCCCAAAAAGTATGGCAGCGTTGCCAAGGTACGTTCATTTCACACCTTAATCAGCCGGAAGACCCGGATCGTGCCATTGCGGCCTGTGATCTCAAGAAAGTAGGCTCCGGCCTTACAGTACGAAAGGTCAACTTCGGTGGAAGCTGTTCCGGTTTCATCCTGTTCGTACCTGGTTAAAATGATGCTCCCTGTCAGCGAACGCAATACGATCCTGGCAACTCTCTCCTGCCCGCTGCCGGATGTCACCATCAACCTGTCGTGAACCGGATTGGGGGAGATAACAAACTGATCCAAACGACCCAAATCAGGGATACCCGTCGCGCTGCACGATTCCATGTAGGTGATCCGGGGTGAATTATGAAGCGAATCGGTGAAGATAGTCCAGCCGAGGGATCTCTTTTTCAGGTAATAATCGAGGTAGGGAACCAGGAAATCAACCACTGCTTTGTGCTGCTGATCGCGGGTGATGGTAAATGATGGACAGCCGACCTCGCCGACCGAACAGATGAAGTTATAATCGGCAAAGTAACAATGTCCGCCCCCCTTGATGTTGATGAAAACCTTGCAGTCTGACGCCAAAGAATCGTACATCGGCACCTGGTTGGTGGCCGGAGGTGTCACGCAGTCCAAATCCGCAGAAAATACAAGGGAAGGAATGGCAATATGGCTGGCAGCGGCGATGGCCGATGGAGATGTTTCAGCTGCAGCAAAGGTGATCATGGCATCTGGAACGGGATTGTTTTCACACCCCAGGAATGAGGCGCCCCCGCCCATGGAATGTCCCATGACAGCGGATGTGCTGTCGATATGGTTGAAGTAAGCGGATGACGGCGTGGTACCCTCCAGCTTCATCTGGTTTACCAGGAATGCAAGGTCTTTTCCCAGTTCAAGATGATCGGGCAATATTCCGGTTTCCGTTTTTGCAAATGCAAGGATGTACCCCAGCGGGACCAGTGAATCTTTCAGATACAGGTAGTAATCGTAGGCCATCAGGAAGCCATGCCCGAAAGAGATCACAGGGAACTTCCCCTCAGCCAGGGGTGTATTGATTCCGGCGGTAAGTCCCGGATAATATACCTCGGCCGGAACAGGACGGTTGCTTCGGGCGGCGTCGGTGAAATTCATCGTTCGCTGGCCGATGGGAAAGTTCTGGGCTGCAAGACTTAAAGCAAGCAGGCAAAAAAGGGATGACAATAATCCGGTTCTCATGATACAAATTTAAGAAAAGGACAAAGCCAAATATACATTGCCACCATCCTGCGTTTAAATATTCCAAAGGAATATTAAGTTACCGCATAAGCCGCTGCGGCTGTCACGCGATTGGGAGGAAGTGAATAACAGGCACCCATTCGCAACTGCGGCTGTCACTCGATTGGGAGGAAGTGAATAACAGGTACCCATTCGCAACTGCGGCTGTCGCTCGATTGGGGCAGAATATTAGGTTACCACACCGCCACTGCGCCTGTCACTCGATGTATTATATGGCTTATTTTTTACTTATCACCGTTCCAGCCTAAGGTGGCTCATGTGGTAACCTAATATTCCCGGTTTAAATTTCCTTTTCCGCTCCAGCCTGAGGTTGCTCATGTGGTACCTGTTATTCCTGCTATTTAAACTTTCTTCTATTCCAGCCTAAGGTGGCTCATGCGGTAACTTAATATTCCTTTGTAAACTATTCTCTTTTTCCCGTCACGCGGCACGTGTCACCTCTTTTTCCGTTTCAGTCTGCGTTTGCTGATGCGTCAGGCTGCCTATTTGAAAAGTTTCCGACAATGTAAAAATTATCTAAAATGTACTTATTTTTGTACTCATATAATAACTTAAAGAGTAAAGTAAAATGAAAGCAGCAAATTTCACCGAGTTTAGGACGAAACTGAAGCAATATCTTGACGACGTTGAAAATAATAATGAAATATTGATCATTAAAAGAGGCGCTGGAAACGGAGCTGTACTCATCTCCCTGGATGAATTTAACTCAATATTGGAAACCGTTCATTTGCTTAGTTCTAAAACAAATGCCGACAGGCTGTATGAATCGATTCACCAAATGAAATCGGGAAAATCCTTCGAAAAAAAGTTAATTGAAGGAAAATGAAAATCATTTTTTCACAGAATTCCTGGGAGGACTATACTTCCTGGCAATCTGAGGATAAGAAGATCCTAAAAAAAATAAATACTTTGATTAAAGATATTCAGAGGAATCCTTTTGAAGGATTAGGGAAACCAGAACCTCTTAAATACGATTTGTCTGGTTTATGGTCGAGACGCATTGACAGAGATCACAGAATTGTTTATCAAGTGATAAATAATGAGCTATTTATCTATAGTTGTCGGTATCATTACGATAAATAAATTCGCAACCTGGCCAGCGAATGCCAGACTCCCAGGGCATCGTAGCAGGATATATCGATATTCTCGAAGATCTTTTATTGGCTTATCGTTTGAATGTATTTGCGCGCCGGGCAAAAAGGAAAACGGCATCCCATCCTAAATTTTATTTCTTCGACAACGGATTATACCGAAGGTTACGGCAAAGGGGTCCGCTTGATCCGTTGTTCAGCTCTATTACTGGCGTTCGCTGGCGGGCAATGAAGTGGATTTCGTGCTGTATGGCGGAAAAACGTGACACGTGACGCGTGACGAAAAATTCGTAAAGAGAATAATTAGGTTACCACATGAGCAACCTCAGGCTGGAGCGGTGAAAAGTTGCAGGTAAATCTTTATAAATATAATCGAGTGACAGGCGCAGTTGCGAGTGGGTGCCTGTTATTCACTTCCTCCCAATCGAGTGACAGGCGCAGTGGCGCTGTGGTAACTAATATTCTTTATCCAGGATCTCAAGTTCCTGCCATGGAATGATTTCGACACCATTGCTACGATGCTGGCTGGCTTTTCCGGCATACACCACGGTGGCATTGGTCTCTCCATACAGCGATTGCCAGAATGAGAGGTTCCTGAAGTATTCAGGAGTTATGGTCTGCCCCGATTTAATTTCAACAGGATAGAGGCTATTTCCCTGTTCGATGATCACATCAATTTCGTGCCCAACACTGTCCCTCCAGAAGTACAGATTATGCGCCTGGCCGCGGTTGAAGCGGAATTTGACAAGTTCATTGATAACAAAATTCTCAAACAAACTTCCACCCGCGGGATGCCAGGTCAATTGCGCTTCAGTTCGAATTCCCAACAGGCTGCAGGCCAATCCGGTATCATAAAAATAGAGTTTGGCCATTTTCACAACCCGCTTGTTGAAATTCCGGTGATGTGGCTGAAGCCTGTAGACGATAAAGCTGCTTTCCAGCACGCTAATCCATGCCGCCACCGTTTTATTATCGACCCCTGTTTCGATCGCGAGGTTGCTCATGTTGAGCAACTGGCCGATGCGGCCGGCACACAACCTTAAAAAGCGTTCAAATGTGTGGAGGTCGCTGATGTTTTTGAGTTGCCGGACATCCCGTTCTACATAGGTCCTGAGATAATTATCGTACCATGAAACCGCTTCAATCGGTTGATCAAACAGGGGTGGGAAAAAGCCTTTGAATATCAGCTCCCGGAAATTCTGACCAATCATGAAGGGTAATTCGAATGCAGAAAACGGCAAAAGTACCAGGTAGGCTATTCTTCCGGCCAGGCTCTGGGAAATATTTGCCTGTAATAGAAAATTATTGGAACCTGTGATGATGAATTTCCCGGGTACAGGCGATTCATCCAGGATCTGTTGCAGGTACGAAAAAAGTTCAGGTTGGCGCTGTGCCTCGTCCAACACGGCTCCATCGGGAAACTGAGCTAAAAAACCCCTGGGGTCTTCCATTGCAAACCGCCTGGTATCAGGGTTTTCAAGACTTACATAGGGCTTGTCAGGAAACACAAAACGCGTCAGGGTGGTTTTTCCCGATTGTCTTGGTCCAATAACTGCCACTGCCTTGAATTGTGCAGCGAGACTCCTTAAGGATTCTTCAGCATTTCGCTTAATCATGGTACAAATATACAATATTGGAATTCAATTCCAATATTGTAGGTAAATAAAATAGTAAAATGATACTTGCTGAAAAGACCTCTTCAGAACGAAAAACTGTGACGCGTGACGGAAAATTCGTAAAGAGAATAATGCGTTACCACATGAGCAACCTCAGGCTGGAACGGAAAAGAAAATTTAAATAGAAGGAATATTGAGTTACCACATTCACAGCCTTAGTCTGGAACGGAAAAAGAGAAGTTGAAGAGAGAGAGAATATTAAGTGACAGGCGCAGTGGCGAGTGTGTACATGGTATTCCTTCTGCGTTCTGTATTTTTTATAGGTTATAACCATATAAAATATAAATATTAATACTATCTTTGGGGTTATAATCCTATAATATGATGGAGATGATTAGAAGAGATCTATATTTAAACCAACTTTGCGATTTTATCGATAAACCGTTTATCAAGGTCATTACAGGAATCAGGCGCAGCGGGAAATCTGCTATTCTTCTTTTGCTGAAAGAGGAATTACTGAGACGGGGAATCGAAAAAGCGAACATTATCCATATCAATTTTGAGAGTTTTGAATTCTCCGAAATTGATCAGGCCGATAAGTTGTATGAACTTGTCAAAAACAAAATAGCCGGAAAACAACGCTGCTATCTCCTGCTGGATGAGGTACAGTTGGTAACATCGTGGGAAAAGGCAGTGAATGCATTTGTAGTTGATTTTCAGGCGGATATTTATATCACCGGTTCCAATTCACACCTTTTATCTTCTGAATTGGCTACCTTATTAGCCGGACGCTATACCGAGCTTCACATTCATCCCCTGTCATTTTCCGAATATCTTCAGTTCAAAAAAGAACGCACCCATCAGGAGGTTTCAGATCCCCATCACGAATTCGAACATTTTTTACGGCTGGGCGGATTTCCGGTACTTCATACCGGGGAATATACCCTTGAGACTGCCTATAAGGTAGTTTTCGATATTTATTCGTCGGCCATCCTGCGCGATACAGTGCAACGTTATAATATTCGGGATGTAGAACTGCTTGAACGGGTTGTCAAATATGTGTTTGACAATGTCGGGAGCAAATTTTCTGCAAAAAATGTGGCTGATTATTTCAAAAGCCAGCATCGAAAAATCGATCTCAACACGGTTTACAATTACCTGTATGCGCTTGAAGGCGCCTTTATTGTATTCAGGATCCCCCGTTATGATATAAAGGGGCGTGAGATTCTCAAAACATTTGAAAAGTATTATGTAGGCGATCAGTCATTGCTGTATGCGGTGATGGGCTATAAGGACAGGCTCATTTCGGGCGTATTGGAGAATATCGTGATGCTCGAACTGAAACGAAGAGGATACCGGGTATTTATTGGAAAATCGGATAACCGGGAGATTGACTTTATCGCTGAATTGAAGGAGAAAAAAGTGTACATCCAGGTCGCCTACAAAATGGCTGAACAAACCACGATTGACCGCGAGTTTACTCCGTTGCTCGAAGTTAAAGACCATCATCCCAAATATGTGGTGACCATGGATGAAACGTGGCAGGATAATGTGGAAGGCATTCAACACAAACATATTGCCGATTTCTTATTGATGAAGGAGTTTTAAAGGTGACAAGGTGACAAGGTAACAGGGTAAAAAGTAATGAAGTAATGGAGTAATGAAGTAAGAAAATATAAATAGCAAGAATAACAGGTACCACATGAGCAACCTTAGGCTGGAGCGGAAAAGGAAATTTAAACCGAAGGAATATTAGGTTACCACATAAGCCACCTTAGGCTGGAACGGTGATAAGTAGAAGTTAAATCTATCGAAATACAATCGAGAGACAGGCGCAGTGGCGGTGTGGTAACCTAATATTCTGCCCCAATCGAGTGACAGGCGCAGCTGCACTGTGAATACCTTCAATTTGCTGATTCAAGAATTGCTGATCAAATATAACACAATGTCATTATAATATTTGAGGCAATATATTATATTTGCATTATAATACATCAAAATGGATAGCCAGTTACTGCAATCGCTGATCGTCACCCACAAAGATCGGTTTCTGAAGGATAAAAATCTGATAAACCGTGATTTGCTGGTCAATATCGATCCCATTCTCAAATCGAGGGAGGTGGTATTCCTGAGCGGGATAAGGAGAAGCGGAAAATCGAGTTTGATGTCGCTCATAGCCCGGCAAATGCTTGACTCAGGACTTACCCATAAGGAAAACATTTTGTTCATCAACTTTGAAGACGAGCGCTTCGTCAACTTCATGGTGGATGACTTTGACCGCCTCTACCAATCCTATATCCAGATTGATAATCCGGTGGGAATGAAATATTTATTCTTTGACGAAATACAAAATATTCCTTTCTGGGAGCGTTGGATTAACCGTTTATATGAATTTGAGGAGGTAAAGATATGTATCACCGGCTCCAATGCCTCCCTTTTGGCTTCAGCTGTTTCTTCCGCCTTAACTGGGCGAAACCGGCAACTGGGGGTTCACCCCTTTTCATTCGTTGAGTTTTTACGTTTTCAGGGCATCGGCATGGGAACCAGGGAGATGCTTCTGGGTGAACATATTTCAACAATTAAAAGAGCGTTTGACCTTTACCTGAGCCTGGGCGGGTTTCCTGAAATCATCAAAAACCAGGATGTCATATTGGCCGATCAGTACTTCAAAGATATTATTCACAGGGATGTGATTTCCCGCTATAACATCCGAAATGTCAAAGAGATCAAGGAATTGTGTTTGTATCTGATCAGCAACAGCGGAACGTTGCTCAGCTACGAAGCGCTCAGGAAAACCATGAACGCTAAAAACGCTACGACGGTGAAGAATTATCTGAACATTCTTCAGGATGTCTACATGATCAGAGCTTTGTCTATTTACGACTTTTCGGTGAAGAAGCAAATTTTCAATCCCGACAAATACTATATAACCGACCTTGGATTTTACCATGCTGTCGGTTTCAAATTCTCACAGAATATAGGAAATCTTCTTGAAAACATTGTTTTTGAACAACTTGTCCGGGAATATGCTGATATCTATTATTGGAAATCGGCCCGCGGAAAAGAGGTTGACTTCCTTGTAAGGCAGCAATCAGGTATTTCCCATGCATTCCAGGTGACCTATGCGTTGACTACCGAGAACAGAGAAAGGGAATTGGCTGGCCTTGAAGCTGTAGTAATCGAACTTGGACAGCCTGAACGAATGATTCTGACCTGGGACCAGGAGGAGCTGATCACCACTGATTCAGGAGAAATTCAGGTTTTGCCGGTATGGAAATGGCTGACGAAAGAACGTGACGCGTGACGGAATGTTTTTATAAAGGAATATTAGGTTACCACATCGCCACTGTTTTTTCAGGATAGCAGTAACCAATTCGCATCTACGCCTGTTGCTCGATAATATTTTTATCGGTTCCCTGTAAATTCGCACCACAACAGCCAAGGCTGCTCATTTGGTTACTGTTATCCCTTCCATTTATTTTTCTTTCCCGTTCCAGCCTAAGGTGGCTCATGTGGTAACCTAATATTCCCATCATCAGGCAACAAACCGCTGCGGAGTGCTAACTCTTATTCCTACATGCGTTTTTGTAGCGCATAATTTACTAACTGTTCCATTCCCTTGATTACCTGGGCCCCATAACTGCCCCTGCCTTGAATTGTGCGGCAAGACTTCTTTAGGCTTCTTCTGCTTTTCTTTTAATCATGTTTAACAGTAGCCACGCAATTGACGGAAAAAATCGTGACGCGTGACACGTGACGCGTGACGGAAGTTTATATAAAGGAATAAGGAGTTACCACATGAGCAGTCTTAGGCTGGAACGGAAAAGGAGTAGATTGTATATAAAGGAATCATGAGTTACCACATGAGCAGCCTCAGTCTGGAGCGGAAAAGGAAATTTAAACCGAAGGAATATTAGGTTACCACATGAGCCACCTTAGGCTGGAATAGAAGAAAGTTTAAATAGAAGGAATAATAGGTACCACATGAGCAACCTTAGCCTGGAACGGAAAGAAAGTTTAAATAGAAGGAATAACAGGTACCACATGAGCAACCTCAGGCTGGAACGGTGATAAATTAATGGTATAGCCTATAAATACAATCAAGTGACAGGCGCAGTTGCGAGTGTGTACCTGGTATTCCTTCTCCCCAATCGAGTGACAGGCGCAGTTGCGAGTGGGTACCTGTTATTCACTTCATCCCAATCAAGTGACAGGCGCAGTGGCTTATGTGGTAACGTAATAGAAAAAGCCGCCCTTGTGAGGCGGCTCCTTCTGTAAGAATCCGTAAGCGCGTTACTAACGCTCCTATTTGTTATTCACGATCACCCTCTTCACAACCTTGTAACTGCTGTTGGTGAACACGACGGTGTACATTCCATTGGCAATCGGACGGAGGTCGATCTGTGTATCCAGTTTACCACCGGTGGTAGCCACATCGCGGAGGATGTAAATCTGCTCGCCCAGCTGGTTGTAAATCGTAATAGTAAAGATATCGTCAACCGGGTAGTTGATAGCGGCTGTAAAGGCACCGTTGCTTGGTACAGGATAGATGGTGAAAGAGGCAGATGCCGGCATTTCAGGAACGCCCACCACTTCAACCCACACCTTGTTCGAAATCGGGGATGAACAACCATTTAAGGTAACCATCACCCAGTACCAACCGGTATTGTGTGTTACTGTGTAGGTCTGTCCCGTTGCACCAGGAATGAGCGTACCATTGTAGTACCACTGGTTGCCTGCAGGTGCGCTGCTGGTCAGAACCATGCCATTCTGAGTTACTACCGGAGTTTCCGGAATCACGTTCACGACCACCGTGGTATTCGCTGAGGCGGAGCATCCGTTGGCATTGACTGTGAGCAGGGTATAAACACCTGCATTGGCAGCCGTTACGTTGGCGATGGTCGGGTTCTGTACGGCTGAGGTGAATCCGTTTGGTCCGGTCCAGGCGTATGAGGCCATTCCGGCAGGTCCGCCAACCAGGTTCAGGGTAGTTCCGACGCAGAGTGGTCCGTTGTTCGATGCAGTCGTTGCAGGTTTTGCATAGATGGTCACCGAAGTTACGGCATAATCCTGACAGCCGTAAGCATTGCTCACAACCAGTACATAATCACCGGTAGCGGCAGCTGTTACGTTGGCAATAACCGGGTTCT
>Ga0247839_1008224_pt1 | contig 11077 bp, 15 predicted proteins | sample LaCruzMarch2015__6_FD_192405 | JGI IMG/M metagenome (GOLD analysis project Ga0247839, IMG submission 192405) | Freshwater microbial communities from meromictic Lake La Cruz, Castile-La Mancha, Spain - LaCruzMarch2015_16m | ecosystem: Environmental > Aquatic > Freshwater > Lake | place: Spain...
GGGCATTGACACCGACTGGCACACAACCCCATACACAAAGGAAAAGCATAAGGCCATTCAAGTCCATTTCACCCAACAAATATTGCAAAACAGACTTTGCAGACACCGACGGGTCGCTCACGCATGCCAGACAACGAATGCTCCGCTCTGACATTTGCCAATTGAATGCAACAGACAGCGGCGTGTCCCCCCACCAATCCAAATTGGGATCTTCGCCTGCCAGCACCATTGCATTGATTGCCGCTTCTTCCAGCTCTTGCTTTGCACGCCCCTTTTCGTCTACGTAGGCATGCAGGATTGGCTTCCATATTGAATGATTCGTCGTCCCGCTCACATAGGCTGTATGAAATTCAGCGATACGACCATGTAGCAGATGGTTCAACGCGACACGCGAGCCCATCTGAAATATTTTTAATAAAATAACACGTCATCAGACAACCCGACTGAGTAAAAGCCCGTCGGCACATGATGTGTTTATAATTGAAACCATTTGGATTCAGCTGAGTTACCATGAATATTTTTGTACAAACCAGCTCCAGTCCTCACAAATATGTACTCATTAATATCAGGCTTATTGCTGCAAGATTGAACATATGTTTCCAAATCTGAAAAATATTTTGGATGTAAAAGGGTTTGGAACGTAGACAAGTTCCATCTAGGCAAATGCACAACAACTACATACCCAGCCTGATGACTATCATCAACGATGCCACCCAATGATCTAATCTGTTCAGTGATAATATGTACGCATCTAGGATATCTATCCATTAATGATTGTGCAAGTGAGATGGCAATGACACCAGCAGAATCAATATCTTCAAAATTAGAGTCTTCAAGAAAATCATATTGATAAATAAAAAAACGTTGGTCTAGAAGTGGCTTTGTTCTATCTGGCAGCAATCGCTGGGGTGCTGTGGTTGGTCGCTTGGATGCCCGTGGATTCAACGATGGGCGATCTCGTCTATTCCACGAGAGTAGCTCAGGCGACGGAGGAGCAACCAACGGCGGACTGGCAGGTGCCACTGGAGACGGTGGTGGTAAAATAGGCGAATCAGGTGGTGATGGGGATGGAGGTTGCATGACAACAGTGGGTGGTTGACGTGGCAGAGATGGTGGTGAGACAATCACAACAGGTCGTCGATTTGGCGCTGTAGAATGCCTAGCAGGTGGCAAGTCAGGCAGCTGTTCAACTGCATGATACACTTGGGGTGATTCATTGAATCCCATACTCTTTCGCTGGCTGGCTCTTCTTGATATAAGTCTATTTACATAATCCAATTTGTCACAGTTTTCACACCACATTCCCATGTCATACACATACTTAGATTCAATGCGTGTAAAGCCTGTTTTCTGACATTCTTTATACCAATTATTGTTCAAAATAACAAAATCTTCCTTGATAACAGCCTTCAATTGGACATAGTCAGCTCGTGTCAACGTGCCTTTAACAACCAGAATATCCAACGTGGATGAAATGTTGGTCTCATTGACTTCAGCCACAGACTGCAGACAGTATCCCTTAACACCTTGCTGAATAACATGGAAATCGAATTTTGTTAGAGGATTCACAAACATAAATGTATTATACTGTCCTGTCGTTGGAAACTCAATAGGATCATCATCCACCCTGCTCATAAATGGAGGCACATTAACCTCACGTAATCTAGAAAAGAGATCAACACCACCGCCTGCACACTTTGATAAACAGCAGCTGGCATTGAATCCGACATGGTCTTCCATAGCCATCCACTGCTCTTTTTCCCATTCAGTGCTGACTTGTTCAGGGAGTATGAATCTATCTGTTGGAAACATAGCTGGTGTAACACAATCAGAACTGAATGCAGCAGATGTAGCTGCAAATTCCACACTCACTTGAGCAACATCTAACTCCCGCTTGAAACGCGTCTGACTGAGACCCACGTGTTTGATCACTGCAGCCTGAAGATGATAATTATTCTGTTCTGATTTATACACAGCATTGGCGCTGCCTGCAATGATGAGCCCAGTGTCACAAACATTGATAACGTTTGGGCTGGATTCCTTTTTAAAATGCGCTGTGTAGACCAAATCCTTGGTATCAAGGCTTGGTTTGGCGATCGACAGAATCTTGGCAATAGCATTTGCATTTGCCTTTGTGCTCAAACGGTCCCCATTTACAGATAGGAACCCGCCAATCAACTTACCATCGTGCTTCAATGGGAGGCTGTCAGTGACAACCCACCGCCCCTTGGCAGCATCCCAGTACCCAACACCAAGTCTATAGGGAACATAAGATCCATGCAGACACTCCACTGTCAGCAGACGCACGACAAATTGCCTTCCTGCGTGTTTTGGTACAGAACTGACTCTGTCAGCTGTGGGCGAGTAGTACATTGAAAGTGCGCCCATATACTCCAACTTGAATTTCAACAGGTTGTATTTTCCATCTGCATGACAATAACAATGCATGACAAACCCCTCTTGATGATGGGGACGTGATCTGCAAAGTTGTGATGCTAATGTAGCTATCAATTTCAACGGACTGACTTTTGAATATGTCACAACAGCAGCACATTCCACTGAAGCATGCAATGTTGATGACATAGGATTGTCTACCATCAATTGTCCAACCTTTTCCATTCTGCCTCCAATACGACCACTACGATTATTCCACATGTTCCTCCAATCATCAGGATGAAGGGGGGCTGATTTACGAGACGTGGCAGCAGATCGTTGCTTGGTCACAGCACTCATTAACGCCTCGTCAAGTCGAGGAGTATATGGAACGAAATAATCAGTAATGACAATCTTATGATGGTGTTTAGCTGCATCCACCCTCTTGCCCACAAGTTGTAAATGATCAACATGATGCTGGTCCTGCATCACAAACTCAATCTTAAATGCAGTATTGGGATTGAGTTTATCACGTGCTGCCAAGTCCTCTACCCATTCAATGAACCCCCGCATCAAGCCATGGATACGACTATTGAGGAATCCACTCATGGTTTGCCAATACACTCGTTTATCCGCCCCAACATACAGAACTACAAACCAGCCGTCATACTTGCGCATGACACACACTTCTGTGTAGTCACTAAACTTAGCAGCCTTTTCATTTCCCCATTCCCAGAATTTAGAGACCGAAAATTTTCTCGGCGCAGTGTTCCAGATAAACCGCCGAACACAATGGGGCACCAAGTCGTCAAGCAGCGCCCGTGAGTCGCCCTTCATCTTGCCTGCATATTCAAAACTGGTATCATCCTGAGTCTCAAACCCACCTGAAATCAGCAATGTTTCCATAAGGATTGCAATCCTATGCAGCTGATCCCACATCTGCTTGATTTATATCGGCCAATTTATACTGGCGTCGACTATCATCTAGAACCTGTTTTTTTGGACGCTCTCGCATCATCTTTGCGTTTGAAGTAAGCATCACGCACTGGCGCCATAAGCTTCTCCCGTTCGATAATTCGAAGACGCAATTTGAGCTTATCATTATCCTCTTTGCGTCGCTGGTCTGCCTTGCGCTGTTCATGCGCTTCACATGCAGCACGTCGATGCGCCTCATATCGCTCATTTCGCGCCTGCATATCCGCAGCCTCTCGACGCAATTCGCAATCGTCAAACGCGCTGAGGGCAAAAGCACGATCTTTCGCATCATTGAGCTGCTGTGTGCGCTCGGTTGCTTCCAATGCATCAGACTTGTCTGGATGGACAATCAATACCATTCTGCGCCATTCACGCATCACATCCGCCTGAGAAGCAGATCTTGAGAGACCCAGCGCTGCGAATGGACACGTCATTATCTATTGGTCAAATAATGAGGTGTCCAAAACCGCAAACGGCAGGGCCACATTGTAGAGGGCATTTGGAGTTGTGAACCGGCATGGCAGCGCATGCATCGCCTTTGCAAGAACGGACTCCGGGTCAAGGGCGTGCTGCAAGGCAAGGGTAACCGCCTGTGAGCAAAAGAGCGTCGACACGCTGGCAGGATCGAGCAGTTCGCAAACACCGCAGTCGCCTGGTAAAATACAACGGAATATATCAGGGTAGTTGTATGGAATGCCGCGCTTCACCCAGTCCGCCAGGATGGCAGCAGTCGTATCGTGCTCATGCTGAGTAACATCCAGTCTGAGGCATACGTGTGTCAATGGGCTATACCCTATCAACGTGTTTTCAGAAAAGCTCTCAAACATGTATGATGTGTAGGCGACGCGAACGTCGACAGGTATAATGTCCACGTGAATCATGGGGCCAGCACACAGTTGCACCAGACTCTCAATATTGGTCTGACATGCCTTCTTGAACACAAGCAGAACACAGGGCATACCAACAGCACAACAGTCATTTATATGAAAGAGATCAAGCCATCAATTTGAAGGCTCATAAAACACACTGACAGTCGATTTGATTATATAACAGGATTCGTTGATGAATCGATATAAATGTTATTTTACTTTAATCCTACTATCAGCACCACAGGAACGATTGCACACGTCAAGTTTGCAAAACACAGCGTCTACATACTGGTTCACGAACGGAACATAGCTTCAGAAGAAGTCAATGAATTGCTAACCAAATACATGCAGGGGTTTCTCATTGCATGCTCTGCACAATGCACACTAGATGTTAAGAACCCAAACGTTTCCATAGAGAGCACATTGTATGTGCATGTACCGAGCACGAACACAACAAGCATCATAGACACCATCCAATTACTTTCAGTTGCATAACAAGATAAGATAATTTACTCATTAAATTTATTTAAAAACAAGATTCAAATCAAATCAGATCAAATTCATGCCGTCGGCACCCGATGCACTTCGTCTGAAGAAACGAATGTCCATCTGCCAAAGCATAAATCCATCTACTCTGCAGCGAGAGCTTTATGACATGACAGGCGCACAGGCCATTTACAGCAAACCATACCAGCTAGGCACCTTGTACATGCTAATTCACGACAAACCAGCAATGAGACACGCAACGCTCGACAGGCTGTTGTCAGAGCTGGATGAAATGCACATGCGTCTGACGGGAAACAGCTCATCTATATTCAAACCCGTCAGCGACGTGCTAAGCGGCAAAGTCAAGACACTTGATCGTGCTGAGTATATGACATGCAGCCTATACACTGCCATCTGCACAACCAGAAATCCTGGTTGCAAACAGCCGAAAGTCCAAGCAGGAGTCGATATATGGACTTTCGCACTAGACGAGCAGCGCGAAGAGCACGCTGATCTCATTCGGATATACGAAGACGTCGACGTTCAGGATCAGATCATGCAGGAAGACCCTGAGGCGTTTGGAATGCAGCACGACTAGAACTCCGTAGGCGCTGGCAATGCCGCCTCCAGCGCAAGCTTGAGCATGTACAGCGTCTTGTTCAACACGTTGCGGCGGCCTGCACATGAAATAACTTGCAGGTTCACACGCATCGAATCTGCGACCGTAGCGGCAAGCCGCGCGACGTCTTCTGGCAGCACACAAGCTTCAGCTGCTTCAACGTGCGCAAGCCTGATGGCTTCGAGCTGCTCCCTTTCGTTAATAAACGATTGCTCGACGCTCCTGTGATATTCAAGTTGCTGCCCTGAAGGCACATGAGATCCTAGGAAGTGCAATAGCTCATCTGCGTTTGCAACCCGCACGACGTGCGTGTCACCACGGCTGCGCTCAACAATCTCGACCCGTTCACAGTCGTCATACAACACGATATGCAACGGCACGCGAATGGATGACTCGTTGATAAAGAAGTGAGCAGATGAACTCATCTCGCGCCAATCACCGCTCGTGTAGCCGCTACCGGGCGCAAAGAGATAGCTGCGCACACACTGTTGCATTTCATTCATGTTCATCTGATGACGTATGATGCGGACTTATATAAAACTGCAATAAAAAAAGGGAACGTGCCGAAGCAGCGGTTTATCTGAGGGCTATAAACATCAAATCACCACAAATATAAATGCCAGATTTCTGCCGGGAATGCGGCAAGACAATTGACCATCCATCAGGGGTTTGCAGTCAATGCGTGTGCGCACGCAACGAGCGCCAGCGGCTCGACGGAATGCGACAAGACGGAGTCGCTTGCTGCTTGACGATATGCCAGACCTGCGCTGTAATTGCTGTTGTGTTTGTGTGCATCACAGCGATGATCCAGTGGGTCAAGTTCTCTTGGAAGATCGGAGATATGCATTAGATTCCTGCACAACCTCTCATTGAGAACATGCATCAATGGACGGTTGCCAACTCGCGTGCATCGAACGACGGCGATGAATCCAGTGATCTTCGGGTTTCCCATCGGCTTCTGCCTGCAGTAGGCGGCCATATGATTCAGCGCTTCCGCCAGCGTCTCGTCTTGTGCGGAAGTGTAGCCATACTGCAAGAACTTGTTGTGACGAAGAACCAGCCGCCCAGGGAGATGGAAGTCCAAATCATCCCAAGACAATGCCTTCCAGCTCATGATATATTTTGACGGGCAATTTTTTTTTATTTTTGATCAGAAATAGAATGGCGTCTGAGTCAGACACGTGTCTGCTATTATGATGCATCGCCAGCCCGTGTACACTCAGCAGACAATGGAAGAATTTCTCAATCACGCAGGCGACAGGCACAAGGCAGGCAGGTCGATCAACGATCAGATACTCGACGTGTGCAAGAGCAAGAATGCAGCCAAAGGGCTTATGCTCATCAACAGACATGGAATCGATCCCAACGCAAGCAGATTTGGTGCAGAGAAGGAGCCGCTGCTGCATGCCCTTGCACGCATCAACCGATACGGCAGCATAGCCGAGCTACGAGAGAAGGCAGACGCCAAAGTCGAGCTGACAAACGCAGCGGGCGAAACGCCATTGGCGATTGCGTTGAAGACACGCATGCCATTTGACAATGTGGCAAAAATCCAGCACATCGTGAAGGTGGTGGGCGGGCGACTGGACGCTATTGCTACTGTGCGCATGCTTGCAACCCATTGCATCCGCAACAATGCAATAGGTGACCTTATGCAACTGAATAACTCTGGAATGACAATTGATCCAGTGCAGGTTCCGCTCATGCATCTATTTGCATTGCATTGCCAAAACAAATACGCAGGAATGTACCTACTTGATATCATTGGACAGAACCCGATGGAGCGCGACGCGCAGGGGCGCACGCTGCTGGAGCTGCCAGAGGATGTAGGGTCGACACACCTCAGGTCGCAGATACGTGATGCAGTGCAGAACAGCCCAAAGCATGATCTGGTCGTGATGATGGGAATTCACAAGCGGCTCGGGGCTGGCTCTCTGCTGCAGAGTCTTCCAGTTGAATTGTTCCGCGACTTCATCCTGCCACATGCTGTCCGCCATCTCCTGATCCGCAAAGTGCGTGCGGCGCGTCTGAAGGCGCTGACCGCCAACGAAGGCGTGACGATCCAATGGTCTCTGGAGATGGACTATGTGCATATGGGGTACGGCGATGTGACGCTGGCGGATTTTCGACGGGCACACTTTCTGGCTGTGACCAAAGGGCTTATGTCGAACCTGCCAAAGGAGATCAAGCGCAGCAAGCCGGCGTCACGCGAGATGCTGACTCACCGCCTCACGACAAGTGGATTCCTATTCACTGAGCCATACACGGAGACATACGCTGAGTGCGCGCGAGCGGTGCTGAAGGCGTATGTCCATCCATAGTATGGTCTGGTTCCATGGTTCCATGGTTCCAACATACATTGCAGGCACACCCCCTCGTATAAAAGACATGCCCACAACCCATGAACTTCAACCAGATGTACTGCGCGCAGCGTGCAAATAAATGGTGCCCCAACGACAAAAAGCTGTTCGAACCTGAATGCACCCAATTCTTCACGCAGAGCATCAGCAAAGTGCTCATCGACAGGATGACGGCAGAGGCGGCGGAACCGGTGATAGACCCCAAAGGCGGCTATTGCCCTAGAGTGATTGCACAAGCGACGTACCGTCGCGAGAATCGAGTTCGTGAACAGCTACGCGAGTGTATCACATACGCCAAAGCACAGCACAAGATGGCTATCGTTCTTGACACTAAGGTGGCTGTCACACTTGGCACACATAGTCGCGTGGGCGCCAACTCCCCGTTTCAGCGGCTAGACGACAACATCATCAAGATGATTATGTGTTTGGTGTAGCTGAAAAATAAACAGCCGTTTGCCCGTGATATTCACGCGAGAGAACACGTCACACATGATCCACATGCAAAGGCTCCGCCTGATCATAGCAACCATCAGCGCCGCGCAGACGCTGGTGATCCTGTCGTATTTCGCGTATGGCATCAGCAGCGGCCCGACAGTCTCGAGCATGCTATACAGCAACCCAGCCTACCGAGGCCTGCTCATGATATGCGTGGTGCTGCAGATCACGCTGAGCTTCGTGTACATGTGCCTTGCGAAAGCAGAGGTGGTCCCAGAGTCACTGCTGGTGACGGCGCTCGTCGCATGGATCATCCTCAACATAATCTATGAGGATAACGACGGGAAAATGCTGATCGCGCACGCGATCGCGGCGGGCTGCTTCATTGCCACGGCAGGCGTCTACCTGATATGGATGTTCATAGAGACAGTCGACGAAGAGCAGACGGTATCATGCCATACGTACCTCACCGCCTGCTGCGTCACGGCCGCATGCATATCGACGACGGCGACCATTGTATGCTTTGTCGGTCACAGCAGCAACACTTGGATGTTCGAACACGCCGCGTTTGCGCTCTTCAGCGCGACGCACGCGCTGCTGTTTTCGACTGGGAAGCAGAATATGGTTTATTAGCCAATCTGCTGGTTAGACATGTGTCCATCAGGATGGGGTCCTTCGGGCACGTCCGTCACATTCACTGGCAACCATAACAAGACATCAACTTCAGGGTCAGGAGTTGGTTCTGTATCTAACAGGTCATCAAACTCTTGTGTGTCGTATAAGGCAAAATTAGACATAAATCAAGGTTGACAGGCAGTCACATCAGTCGTTTAAATAATCTGATCGCACAATGCACACAGAAAAAACTGGATTTACTAGCGACTAAGGGTTCAGAAGCGACAAAACCGAGATGCGGTCTGACGAGTCCTGCTGAAGCACGCGGACCTCAGCAAAGCGATAGTACGGATGTGCCAGAGAGATGCTGTGTTTCATCATGAAGCGCCTGATCGTGTGATTTGAAACACCAATCTTTCTCGCAATAGACTGGTAAGAGGCTCTCATCTCAAGCGCCAGCATACGGACATTGTATTGACTGAGAGCTGGATTACTGATTTCCAGAGTCACTCTCTTGCTGAGTGAGATCTTGTGTATCGTCATGAACCGACAGATGTCGTAAATGGAAACCCCAAACAACTCAGCGATTTGACCATAGGTCGACCCAGCCATCTTGGCGAGCTGTCGGACAACTGCTGGATCCAGAGATACGTTCATGAGCGTAAAGTTAGAGGCAGGCAGATGAGACTTTTATACATCTGTGAGACAGCAAATGGATTTTCGAATACGCACGCGTTGCGAGATAGGCAGGTGAGACTTTGATACATCTGTGGGACGACCAGCATGAGTTGCTGAATGCATGCAGTAACGTGACAGTTAGGGGTAGTCAATTTAAAAAGGCTTTGTCCAAAACCAAATCAACTCAAATCATGCAGCAGGAAGAGATGAAGCATTCTATGATTGTTGATTTTTCAACGACCATTGCCAATCAGAACCAGACTATCAAGAAGCTTGAGACTGTCGTTGCCACAAATGACCGTGACAATCAGGTTCTCTCTGATCTATCAGCCCGCCTGAACTTGGAGAAAATTGCAGATGCTGAAACTATCAAGAAGCTGAATGAAAAGATTCAATCTAAGGACAAAATAATCATCAAACTCATGGAGGAGAATCAGGCTCTTTCTGATGGTTCAAACACTGGTAGCACCATTGAGAAGACCCTCAGTGATATCAACACATTCATGCAGGAGCACATTGCCAGCGATGGATCCCGCAAGCGCAAGCCTGAGTGAATGTTGTCTTCGGGGTTTCCCTCTGGCGCTCGCCTGCAAACAAAGTGTGTCGACAGGTAAGCAGTCGATACAAAGTGTGTTGACATGTTGGACTGTGTTACTCGAGCAAAATTCGACCAAGAGCAACACAACGTGCTACTTTTCAAGGATTGAATCAAGTGCGTTGGGCTTCAGACGGTGATCACGTGACCAAGTTTGGATGCCAAACGCAAACACAAACGTTTGAGTTCTGACCTGCACGTCGTCGGGACACATGAGGATGAACCTGATGCGATGTGATCGGTTCGCCAGCGGGAGATTGTAGATTATAGCCCGCTCAAGCGTCGCCTTGTCCTTGAGAAGGCGGGTGAGCGACTCTCTGTTGAAGGCACCTGCTGACATCGACGTGTCCAATTCGTGAGTGTCAGAAAATAAACTCGAGACATGGTCACGTGACCAGGTGCCATTCGTCTGAGATCGGACCCAACTCCATTCTTTAAGCCCAACGCATTCGATTCAAGCCTTGAAAAGTAGCACATTGTGTTGCTCTCATGAAACTAGTCTAAGCTCAACTAGAACCACATCAGGTGAATCGATCACACTGTCAAGAAATTTCCATCAGCCCGTCTGGCCTGACTTTGTTGCTTGCTCCTCACCATAGGTGGTCGCTGTGGGACCCACAAGGTGATGGATCTGTCCAATGCTGTCTTAGTTGTCATTAGACTAGTTTCACGAGAGCAACACAATGCGCCATGTTTCATCATCTGAATCGATTGTCTTCATACTCAACTGGAAATCCCGAATCTATTCGGGATTAAATTACTGTCTGAGCTGGAAAATGGATTTTCTCGATAACACAAACGATTCAAGTTCTGAAAAATAGCACGTTCTACTCCTCTTGCAAAAGTAGTCTAATGACATGTATTCCAACATCCTCTGAATCGCTTTCGTTGTCTTGATATTTCATTTTTGGATATTGGTGCAGACTGTGCAGACTTTGGGTGCAGACTGTGCAGCAGCGGGCCCGGAATGAATTTCTTGGGTGCAGACTGTGCAGCAACGGGCCCGGACTGTTTTTTTTGGGTGCAGACTGTGCAGCAGCGGGCCCGGAATGTTTTTTTTGGGTGCAGACTG
>Ga0247839_1008225_pt1 | contig 11077 bp, 8 predicted proteins | sample LaCruzMarch2015__6_FD_192405 | JGI IMG/M metagenome (GOLD analysis project Ga0247839, IMG submission 192405) | Freshwater microbial communities from meromictic Lake La Cruz, Castile-La Mancha, Spain - LaCruzMarch2015_16m | ecosystem: Environmental > Aquatic > Freshwater > Lake | place: Spain...
TTCTAAAGTTACCGAACCCAGAGCGGGTCATCCACTAAAAGAGGGATTAAGACACGTACTTCTTCGCGAGAAATACCGTTAGCGGCCAACCCCAGAGCGGGTCATCCACTAAAAGAGGGATTAAGACTGTAGAAATATCATTTGCTAAAATTTTACACTCATCCCAGAGCGGGTCATCCACTAAAAGAGGGATTAAGACCTTCTTGTGCGAACTGATGCGTCCATTGTTATTGGCCCAGAGCGGGTCATCCACTAAAAGAGGGATTAAGACACGTACTTCTTCGCGAGAAATACCGTTAGCGGCCAACCCCAGAGCGGGTCATCCACTAAAAGAGGGATTAAGACTGTAGAAATATCATTTGCTAAAATTTTACACTCATCCCAGAGCGGGTCATCCACTAAAAGAGGGATTAAGACCACGAGATTCATCACTAATAGCGTTACGCTTCCACCCAGAGCGGGTCATCCACTAAAAGAGGGATTAAGACTTGCTCCTCTGTTGGGGTGTGAGGAGAACACCATACCCAGAGCGGGTCATCCACTAAAAGAGGGATTAAGACCAATAACAGATGCTGCTACAAATAGAAACATTGGTCCCAGAGCGGGTCATCCACTAAAAGAGGGATTAAGACTGCTGATCCAAAGAACTATATTGCTCCTCTGTTGGGCCCAGAGCGGGTCATCCACTAAAAGAGGGATTAAGACGGATACAATTAATGGCTTTAACTGTTATGGCTACTTTTCCCAGAGCGGGTCATCCACTAAAAGAGGGATTAAGACGTGCAAATAGGCCAAGAACGATAACGATACATGCACCCAGAGCGGGTCATCCACTAAAAGAGGGATTAAGACTTTTTAATTGAACCACCTTACTGGCGGTTCATCTTTACCCAGAGCGGGTCATCCACTAAAAGAGGGATTAAGACAAACATTACTACATATAATGCAATAATGATAACAACCCAGAGCGGGTCATCCACTAAAAGAGGGATTAAGACAAATTTGTTGGTGTAGCCATGATAGCATAATAGCTACCCAGAGCGGGTCATCCACTAAAAGAGGGATTAAGACACAATAGCTGCAATTTTAAAAGATGTTTTCATAACCCCAGAGCGGGTCATCCACTAAAAGAGGGATTAAGACACGGCTGCAATTTTGAAGGATAATTTCATGTTTCCCAGAGCGGGTCATCCACTAAAAGAGGGATTAAGACCATGTTAAGATTATGTTAATCTACTTTAACTAAGCGCCCAGAGCGGGTCATCCACTAAAAGAGGGATTAAGACATAATAAATAAATTTAAAGTTAATAATGTTTAAAACCCAGAGCGGGTCATCCACTAAAAGAGGGATTAAGACGTGCAAGCCCGCATTTGCAGTGTCTACAAAATTGTGACCCAGAGCGGGTCATCCACTAAAAGAGGGATTAAGACAAGTAGAAAGATAGGCAAAAAATGATTGCATAATTCCCAGAGCGGGTCATCCACTAAAAGAGGGATTAAGACAATAATTTCAGAACGTAGTGCTTTTTCTCTCGCCCCCAGAGCGGGTCATCCACTAAAAGAGGGATTAAGACTAGTCAACTCTTTTGCTCCATCAAATCGTACACCCCAGAGCGGGTCATCCACTAAAAGAGGGATTAAGACTTAGATATTTTTTTTATATCAGTTTCTATTGTTTTACCCAGAGCGGGTCATCCACTAAAAGAGGGATTAAGACCTATCTCTAGGAGTGTTACTTAATCTAGCTGCTAACCCAGAGCGGGTCATCCACTAAAAGAGGGATTAAGACTTTGTAGGCTTAATTTTAAGAGATTAAAAAATCCTACCCAGAGCGGGTCATCCACTAAAAGAGGGATTAAGACTCTAAATTTCTCATAACTTGATTTTTGTTTAAGTGCCCAGAGCGGGTCATCCACTAAAAGAGGGATTAAGACAAAAGTTGACCCATTTTAGTCAACTCTTTTGCTCCACCCAGAGCGGGTCATCCACTAAAAGAGGGATTAAGACAAACAATTATTAAGCGTAAACAATTTCTTCGGTGACCCAGAGCGGGTCATCCACTAAAAGAGGGATTAAGACCTATATTTCAAATTACATGTACTCGTTCGTACATGCCCAGAGCGGGTCATCCACTAAAAGAGGGATTAAGACTGTAGTCCTCGTACACATTAGATATAAACTTTCTCCCAGAGCGGGTCATCCACTAAAAGAGGGATTAAGACCTATATTTCAAATTACATGTACTCGTTCGTACATGCCCAGAGCGGGTCATCCACTAAAAGAGGGATTAAGACTAATAAGATAATTCTACTTTTACGTCATCACTTAATTCCCAGAGCGGGTCATCCACTAAAAGAGGGATTAAGACGATAGCTATTTGCGTCCTTTTCGTTTAATTTGCTAATATCCCAGAGCGGGTCATCCACTAAAAGAGGGATTAAGACCCATAGACGGCACAAATATTGAAGCGAACTTGACGACCCAGAGCGGGTCATCCACTAAAAGAGGGATTAAGACTCGGCTTTACGCTCGGCAAGTAGTTCCGCTTGCATCCCAGAGCGGGACATCCCCTAAAAAGGGGTTTACACAACAATTCCACAAATTCAAAAGAATTAACTTTAGCCAGCGTTTTACTACCTAATATTTACAATAAATTGAATTAACAAGCTTTAAATACAATATTTTGCCTATTTTTGGTAATAAATGCTTTTATAGAAATGAACAGGATTAAAGAAATGCTGTCTAGAAAAGGAATTAAACAAAAATTATCGTCTGAACAATTAGTTAAAAACTACGAGCTAATAAATAGTTATGTGCAAAACTCACAAAAAGCAGCCCTGGAATTACCAAATGATGATGTTTGATTATCGGAAGTTAATGTTGTTGAATTAATTGCTAAAGTTTCGGAGCAAATTATCGTATCATTTTGTAAGGACATTTAATGCTGGAAAAATGAATTTAAACCATTTATTTCAACTAATTATCTTATTTTCTAACCGTTTCTGGCATTAATTTCAATGAAATTATAACCTTGGTGAGTTCTTTGACTCAATGCTGTTTTTTAGCGGTTTTTAATAAAATATTTGAATCTGATGAATATTCAACCGCTTCAGAGATATTTTTAATAATTTTACTATGTTGCATTTTTGACTGATTTGGAAATTTGTATTTAACCAACTAAAAATTAACAAGTTATGCCCCAAAACGCAACTTTTTTATCATTTTATTTGGTTGATAATCAGCTTTTTAGCAACTCCGAAACTTTAGTTAATTGTTCTTAGTGCGAAAAAATGAAAAAAGAAAAATTTAAATTTATCGATCTTTTTGCCGGGCTTGGAGGCTTCCATCTTGCACTCGAGGAACTAGGACATGAATGTGTTTTTGCAAGTGAAATAAGACCTGATTTACAAAAGTTATATTCTGAAAATTTTCCCTTAACGCCTATTTACGGCGACATTACTCAAATTCCAGTGGACAAAATACCTTCACATGATGTTCTTTGTGGTGGATTTCCATGTCAACCTTTTTCTCAAGCAGGTAAAAGATTAGGGTTTTCTGAAGAGCGCGGTAACTTGTTTAGTAATATCATGGAAATTTTAGAATATCATAAACCCAAATTTGTTATATTAGAAAATGTACAAAATCTAAAAAACCACGATGAAGGGAATACTTGGAAAGTGATTCGAATGAAACTTTCTAATTTATATGATGTAAAAGAAACTATTTTATCTCCGCATCAATTTGGAATACCTCAACATCGCTTTCGTATTTATATTGTAGGTAAACTAAAAAGTGAAATATCAATTTGCCCACTAGAGGATTTTGAATTTCCTGAACCAAATCATCAAAAGTGTGATATAAAAACAGTTGTAAACGAATCATCTACAGATTTTATGCATTTGCGTAATGATACACGAAATCATTTAAAAATTTGGCAAGAATTCCTTGATGAACTTTATAAACATGGTGGAAAATTACCTACTTTTCCAATCTGGGCAATGGAGTTTGGAGCAAATTATGATTTTGAAGACTTGGCGCCTGCTTTTCAATCAGTTATCGAACTGAACAACAAAAAAGGTAAATTTGGTGAGATTGTTATGGGAAATACAAAAGAACAATGCCTTTCCTATTTACCAAATTATGCAATCACAAATAAAAGCAATAGATTTCCAGCATGGAAGATTCAATTTATTAAACGTAATAGAGAATTCTATAACCAGCATAAGGAATGGATAGATGTTTGGTTGCCGAAAATTAAAAAATTCGAAAATAGTCATCAAAAATTTGAGTGGAATTGTGGAAATGAAGAAAATCCAACAATATTTAATAAAATTATTCAATTTAGACCTTCAGGAATAAGAGTGAAAAAACCAACCTTTTCGCCTGCATTGGTTTTAACTACAACTCAAATTCCAATATTTCCTTGGGTTAAACTCCCAAATAGTTCATTTGATGAAGATGTAGGTTTAAAAGGGCGATATATGACTAAAGAAGAGGCTGCTACTCTACAAGGTATGCAACGATTAAAAAAATATCCAGAAACTATCCCTGCTGCATTTAAAGCGTTTGGTAATGCTGTTAATGTTGATTTAGTGAAAAAAATAGCCGAAAAATTAATTAAGCATGAACCAAATAGAAAAAGTATCAATTGCACTACAGCCGAGTGTATATAATACATTTCGGGCTTTAAACAATACTGTTGCTCTTACTTTGAGCGAATATGTAGATAACTCCTTGCAATCGTACTTAGATAATAAACAGCGTTTATTAGAGATTAATGAGGGGTATGTTTTTAGAGTAAGTATTGAAGTTGATCAAAAGGCTAAACAAATAGTAATTAAAGATAATGCTGCTGGAATTGATTTTAAAAATTATGTAAGAGCTTTTGAACCAGCAAATATACCATTAGATAATACCAAGCTAAATGAGTTTGGAATGGGTATGAAAACGGCGTCAGTTTGGTTAGCTGATAAATGGACTGTTCGCACCAAAGCATTGGGAGAAACAGTTGAACGATTTACTGAATTCGATTTGCATAAGGTCATTGCAGAAAATAAGGAGGAGTTAATAGTTAAAGAATCTATTAAAGAAGAAAAATCACATTATACAGAGATAATTCTCTCTCAACTTTCTCACAATTCGCCATCTACAAATCAAATGGATAAAGTTCGTAGGCATTTATCCAGTATTTACCGTGTTTTTTTGAGAAATAATGAAATTGAAATTATAATAAATGGAGAATTACTAGAAGCACCAAAGTATGAAGTGTTAAATGTTCCTTTTTTCAATGAAGTTAATGGTAGTAATATTCTTTGGAAAAAAGAAATTGACTTTCAAATAGATAAATATAAAGCCAAAGGTTTTATTGCCATTTTAAAAACTATTCAAAATAACGCCAATGGTTTAGTTTTATTAAGAAGAGGTCGTGTAATTGTAGGTGGAGATGATGACCGATTTTTCCCTTTTTCAATCTTTGGTTCTGCTGGTAATTTTAGATACAAACGTCTATTTGGTGAACTTGAATTGGAAGGATTTAGTGTCACTTTCAATAAAAATGGTTTTACTGACGAAGAAAATTTAAATGCTTTTATAGATGCTTTACGAGATGAATTAAAGTATCCCGAGTTTAATTTATTGAGTCAAGCTGATAATTATAGAGTAAAAACAAAAGAAGAAAATTTTAAAATTGCTGAGAAATTAGTTAAAACTCATAAAAAAGATACTGAAAATGAAGCTATAACGGATAAAGTCAAAAAATTTGAGGATCTTTCATCAAACCAAACAAATAATAAGATAGAAGAACAAATAATTTCAGATGCAGATTCATTGGGTTCTGTTGAAAATTTCTTCGAATACGAGGGTGTATCTTATAAATTTCAGGTAGATTTAATAAATGAAGATGAATCAAAAGATTTGTATTCTGTGAAACAAAAAATAGTCAAAATTGAATTTAATGACGTGACATGCATAATCTGCAAAATAAACTTAGCTCATCCATTTTTTAATCGTTTTGAACATCTTAAAAAGGCGAATGATTATGAACCAATTATAGAAATATTTAAATCATACGCCCTAGCGGAATTTATTGCTACAAAAAAAAGTATGCATTATCCCTCTGAACTTAGATCAATTTTTAATAAATATATTGTACAATAATACTAGGCCATGGAGATAAAGATACTTCCAACTAAAAATAATAATGACTATTTCAAACCTGAAATGGGAATTAAGATGAATGATCTTATTTCTCGTTTTCAAAAATTTTTAGACGTCGATGAAATATATACTCTAGTTAAGGAGACTAACGAAATATTATCAAATTGTACAAACCCAAATTTGCTAATAGAGCAAGATGTTACACATCTTACAGTTGGTTATGTACAAAGCGGAAAAACAATGTCATTTACAGCGCTTACAGCTTTGGCAGCAGATAATGGATATAGAATAGTTATTTTTTTTGCTGGCACGAAAAATAATCTTTTAACTCAAACTACTAAACGGTTAACTAAAGACTTAATTTCCGAAAGTAATCTAAATAATTTATATAAAATCATTGAAAATCCAACATCATCTTTAAAAAATGAAATAAGAAATAAATTAAGAATAACTTCTAGACCTACAATTTTGATTACAGTACTAAAACATCCTAAGCATGTTGGTGAACTATCGGTTATATTTAAGGATAAGGCAATGCAACAGGAACTAGGTAAGCAAGGTGTATTAATTATTGACGATGAGGCAGATCAAGCTTCTCTCAATGGCTTTTCATACGCTAATAGTAAAAAAGCAACCACTTCTGATGAATGGGATGAAGAATCAGATAACAAAGAATCTAGCACCTACAATAGTATTCTTAATTTAAGAGCTGCTATTCCTAATCATTCTTATGTTCAATATACAGCAACTCCTCAAGGACCATTGTTGATTAGTATTTTAGATTTACTTTCTCCTAAAAGTCATACTGTATTAACGCCAGGAAAAAAATACACTGGTGGAAAAACATTTTTTGAAGATTTTCCAGATTTAGTTATTTCAATTCCTGACAATGAACTTTACAATAAGGATAAAAATTTAACCCTCCCAGCTTCGTTAAAGGAAGCGCTACAAATTTATATTTTAAGTATTGCTTTGATTGTTAATCATTGGAAAAAGGTCAAATTTTTATCCATGATGATTCATGCTGATAGGCAAAAAGAAATAAGTAGATTATTTCATGATTGGGTTAAAGAATTGATTGAAAAATGGACAACCATTCTAAATTTAGAAGATGACGATTTGGGAAGAGTAGATTTAGATAATGAGTTTAAAGATATATATGAAAAAGAAGCAATAAAATTTTATACCTCTGAGGATCAAATACCCACTTATTCAGATATTAAGCATCTCATTTCTGACGCTATTAATGATACAAAGCTATATTTAATTATTAGTGATAAAGATGCAGAAAAGGAAGTTGATTGGGATGGGGGATCTTCACACATTTTAGTTGGTGCAGACATGTTAAATCGTGGATTTACTGTAGAAAATCTTGCTATTACTTACATGCCTAGAAATACAAAAGGTAAATCTAATGCGGACACCATACAGCAAAGATGTCGATTTTTCGGATACAAGCAGAAATTTTTAAAATCCTGTAGAGTTTACTTACCAACAGATTCCATCGCGGAATATGTTGATTATGTTATGCATGAAGAAGAAATGAGAAACTGGCTTAAAGACACAGATAGCTTAGAAAATGTGCAACAACAACTTATCCTATCTGTCAAATTAAACGCAACAAGAAAAAATATTTTACCTTACAGTATTGTGCAATCTAAAATGAAAGGATGGCATGCCATGAATGCCTTGCATTTTATTGAAACTAATAAAATAATAATTGATACCTTTTTAAATAATACTAAATTCAACTTATGGGATCCTCAATACAAAACTAAAGATAGAAATCATAAGATATCAACAGTATCTGTAGATACAGCTATTGATTTATTAACAAAATTTAAATTTGGGAATTATGGAGATACTGCCCGTAAGCAAGCTACAATAAGATATATACAGTATCTATCTACTGTTTCTTTAAAGCCTATTTCTAATATTCATTTTATTCAAATGGCTTATGAAAGTGATTACCGCGAACGAAATTTTAATCCCTCTACTTTAAAAATTGATCAACTTTTTACGGGTAGATCTACAGCTGGAAGTAATGTTTACCCTGGAGATAGGGAGGTTAAGCTAGAAGATACCATTTGTATTCAAATTCATAAGGTAAAATTAAAATGTAATCAAACAAATAAATTCGTCGGAAAGATTATTTATACGCTTGCGATTTATTATCCGGAAAATTTTGCCACTGGATATATTTCTTCAGAAACAGAAAATTTTGGCATAGAAGATAACGATGAATAATATGGAAAATTCAGGATATAAAGTTTTTTTGAATCTGCATAATAGAGAAACATCTGATCAAGCATATGTATTAGTGGAATCAGTTCCATTTTCCATACATCATAAAATTGGAATTTCAAATGAAGGTTTTCCCTTGTTTTTTGTGAAATGCAATAATATAAGTAAATCAATTGATATTAATTTGGAATTAATATCAGTCTTATTTTCACAAGATTGTAATATTAAAGAGAAAGAAAAAAATTCAAATGATACCTTTACAATAGTCCTATTAAAGACACTGAATAGAGATTTACAGCAATATTTCACTGATGTATTTTCAATAATTTTACAACAACTTGAACCAATACCTTCTGAAATAAACCTTTATAGAGAAGTACGAAAAGTTATTGATTTGTTTAGTTCAATTGCTAGACCTCCTATTAAATCAGTTCAAGGCTTATGGGCTGAACTATTAGTAATTGAAAAAGCATCAGATCCAGAATATTTAATTCACTCATGGCACATTTCACCATCTGATAAATATGATTTTAACAATAGCAAAGATAAATTAGAAGTAAAATCAACAACGAAATCAAAAAGAATTCATAGATTTTCGATTGATCAATTAAATAATAACCCTGGTTCTGATTTACTAATTGCATCAACTTTTGTGATTGAGACGGGCACGGGTAAAAGTATTTTAAATCTCAGGGACAATATTATTACCAAGATTATTGATATTAAGGTAAAACTTCGATTAAATGAAATAATTTATAAGACAATTGGTAATGAATATGAAAAATTAGGTGATATTTTTTTTGATTATCAACAAGCTTCAGATTCATTATCTTTTTATGGTGTAATAGATATACCTCGTATTGATATTAATGAAATTCCGGTTCAAGTTACTAATGTAACTTTTGATTGCGATCTAACCAATGTTCCAACTGTTTTAGAGAAAAAGTATGATATAAAAGCAAGTTTATTATTCAAAAGTCTGGGTATATGAATGAATACAAAAATATTGAAAAAATTAAACCACAAACTTTACTTGCACTGGTACGTGAAGTGTTAGATCAATCTAAGGACTTTGAATATATTAGTGGAATTCAACCATTTTTTATGTCCTTCAATAAGCAAAAGTGTTATGTATATGTGAAAAATATTTCTAGTGCTTATTTTTCTGACAGAGATAAAACTACAAGAGCTCAATTACCAATAAAACCTGTATTTGATTCAATAAAAACTTCCCCATATTTATTTATTTTTTTGGGATATGATGGAATTAATGACGTTTTAGTTTGTTGGAATTTTCACCTAGCAAAAGAAAGGTTAAATATTGGTAAAAGTGTTTCATTTTACTCCAGGACTTTTTTTCAATCTGAGGTAAAAACGGGGGAATTTATTAGGAGGGAATTAAAAAATGGAGATTTTCCAGTTCTTTTCAAAAGGTCTGAATTAATCGAGTTTTTTCAAAAACTTGATACTTTCTTTTCGACTGAAAAAATATTAAACCAAGGCTACGAGGAATACATAAATACCAATAACTATGAAGATAAATTTACAACTTATTTAAAATTAAGCAAAAAACTATCTGATGAGATAATAAAAAAATATACAAATGCCCTTAGAAATAGAATTTCACAGGGGCTTAAAAAATATTTTATTCCAACTTTAAAAACAATCTATTGTATTGACAATAAAATGGTATTGGAAAAGTTAAAAAATCAACTCTTTGAGACATTAGAATACAATGAATTAAATATTACGGGTAAAAATATGTATTCATGCGCTTTTGAAAATTACATTAATTTCATAGATACGCTAGAGCATATTGAGAAAAAAGAAATCAATAATAAAGTAAATGAAACTAAAATTGAATATTCTAAAAATGGTAAATTGTTAGAAATAAATAATTTAGATGTATATAATAAAATTAAACCTTATATTGACACAAATAGATTTCTTTCAGCTGCTCAGATTGTTGGGAATTATTATAAAGATCAATACCCCAAAATGGAATTATCTGATTGGATTAATCTTGTTCGAAAAATTAATTAACGGTTTGGCTATTAGAATAGTGGCAGTTTAATATGGTCAATTTTACCGGATTATACAATATTTATTTTGGAAAATATAAATATATAATGATCGTTCAATAAACGACTGCATATTCCACTGAAAGTGATCCGCTAATTCCAACCTCTAACTCAAAACAGACATAAATATAAATATTCAAGAAATAATTGACAATCTAAAAAAAGGTGAGTCTGAAGGATTACAAATCCAAAAACAAAATGGAATTTTAACTTCAACCTGGTTAATTTATAAACGGAATATTCAATAGAACATCTAGGAACAGTACTTGTTACTCCAACATAAATAATTTTAACTCATAAAAACTATTCGCTTATTATGAATCAATACATGAGCGATACCGAAAAATTAAGACATCCATATTACAAACTAATGGAGTTGAGTGGTGAAAAACTTCAATCTGAGCTAAATTCTTGGTCACGTGAAGGATTAATTAAATGGTTAAGTTGGAACGATAGAAATGGAGTTTACAATGATGATTTTAAAATCTTTAGAAGATAACGAATCTCCGTTACCAAAGTTTAATACCGATGAAGACCGTTCGTTTTGCGAAGTAGTACTATTTATTCATGAAACAATGGCTGGAGGTATAGCTGA
>Ga0247839_1008226_pt1 | contig 11076 bp, 8 predicted proteins | sample LaCruzMarch2015__6_FD_192405 | JGI IMG/M metagenome (GOLD analysis project Ga0247839, IMG submission 192405) | Freshwater microbial communities from meromictic Lake La Cruz, Castile-La Mancha, Spain - LaCruzMarch2015_16m | ecosystem: Environmental > Aquatic > Freshwater > Lake | place: Spain...
TACTTACTTCATTTTGGGTGATAATTCGTTTGTTTACATACGCGACAATTTTATTAACTGTTTTAGTTGTTGCCGAATTTGGATTTAAACCTGGTGTCGGTGAGCTTTCTAGCGCTTGAACTTGTGATGGTGTGCTGGCTGCTGACTCATTTAAACCGCTTGGATTATCGGCAATTGCTGTAAAGATTAATCCATTGAGCATTAGACTTAATAATATTTTGTACATGGTTTTCACTTTCATGGTGTTTGATTGGATTGAATTTGATTCATTGGCATATAACCAGGAACGTTCATGCCTAACGCCGTAGTTGGATCGCCTGAGCCGATATCACCAATACCTTTAAAGTTGAAATTGAGCATCCAAGTGCTTTGAGTTTGGTTGTAGTTAAAAATATACTGTTGATATACGGCGCTGATCGTATAGCATCCACCGTTATACTGAGCTCCACCAACCACATTTAGCAGCATTTGGCGGGTGAAATCATAATTGGCGCTACTAATTGCATAAATTTTATTTTCGTAAATTGGCCATTGTTCTGACACTGTGATTGCATATTGATTTTCATAGCTAGTCGGGGTAAAGGCTTGCCCAGGTGTATATGCATAAAATAAGAGTGGTAAATCGTATTGGTAGTTAAAACCGAGATTAATTACTTTGCCATCATCTGGATTCCATTTTATATTTGCGGTATAAGCATCAATAACTGAATAAGTTGTGTCATATTGAAAGCTTGCCGTTGTCGAAATGGTCTTACTCCAGTTATTATTTAATTCGGTAATTAAATTCGGTGATGGTAAAAATAATTGTGCGTCTTGAGTCTGATTCCCATACAGGAAGTCATTTTCTGGTGTAATAAAATAGCGATAGCCTAGGCTTAAATTCATTAATTCAGCACCCGTGGTGTCGTTGATAAAGCGCGTAGTTCCACCAATGGTAATATCGTTAGCCGAATTAATTCGATCGAACCCCGAAAAACGATTTTCATTAAATAGTTGTGCATAATTATAGGTTGCAGTAGCAGTATCAAATAATGGTATTTGCGATTGATTTTGCTGTGGTATATATAAATAATACAACCGCGGTTCAAAAGTTTGAGTATATGCGCTACCCGTACTTGAGCTCAATGGGCGATCAAAGTATAAACCACTATCTACCGAGGTAATTGGTAACGCTATTTGCTGTGAGCCATTACTAGCTGGATAACCAGGGTTAAGTCCAAGCTGATATTCAGTTACATTATAGCCAACTTTGGGTTTCACGTAGCCCCATGCCGATTGCATTGGATAAGTGATACTTGGATAAAAAACCTCGCGTTGACCGCTTTGCATGCTTGGGCTATAGAAGTCGGTGTATTGGCTGGTTAAAGCGCCTTTAAATCCGCCACCAATATCCTGTGGGTTTACATTGAAGTTTACTTGTGGGTATTGACTATAAATAGAAACTGTTTGAGCTGTACCATAAGGAAATAAGGTTTGGTAGTTTTGTAATTTGACACTAGCTAAACCCCATGTTGGTTTATAGTTAACAAAAATTGATTGGTCTAAATTAACATTATCGGTGACCGAGTAAAAATTACCAAAGTCATTGAAGTAATTACCGTCCGAGACTTGATTGTAATTATAGCCCATGGTTAAATACTTCATTGGTGAATAGAGGTCATTCAGGCTCCAATACCAACGATAGTTTGGGGTATCAATTTCGGGTGCGCCACTATTGATGGCGAGTTGCTCAGTATAAATGCTCCCCACGTTTGATTCGCTCATGTAACGAAATTTATCGGTAACCATTAAGCCTTGTTGGGTCCAGAATTCTGGGGTAATCGTCATATCGTAATTGGGTGCCATATTCCAATAGTAGGGTTCAGAAAACATGGTTCCTGCGGTACTGCTGCCAGCAAAATTAGGTGTGAGAAATCCCGATTTGCGTTGTCCCAATGGGAATGTCATGTATGGCGCTGCGAAAATCGGCACCGATTCAAAATACATCACCGGGTTGCGTGCGCTACCTTGCGAGTCTTGATAATCAAACTTCATTTGATCAGATTTAATATACCAAGCTGGGTCAATTGGATTGCAGCTGGTAAACGTGCTATTTTGTACATTCATGTGCGTTTTATCCAGCACATCAATTTGTGAACCCGTGGCAGAGATATTATCTTTATTATAGTACATGGTTGCTTGTGTAAAAGTACCTTTATTTAAATCAAGGTAATAATCGGCCCATTTGCCTTGGATTGCATCAAATTGGCGGGTTAAAACTAAATGATCACCAAGGGTAACTCGATCGTTCGGCTGATCATAAATTGCCCAATCGGAAACCATGGTTTGGCTTTCTTTGTAGGCTAAGACATTGCCATCTGCGATGTGCGTGCCTTTCATTTGCCCATTTATATTGTCAGCTTGTAAGAACAGTGTTTGCGATTCAACTTTAGCAATGCTAACTGAATCAGGTCCAGATTTTTGATACCATTGTGGGTCAGTATAACCACAAATTTGCGGCACAACCTCGGTTTGAGTACTGCTTAGATATGACAAAGACGAATCAGCATAACTCAGGCTAATTAAGTCTAATGCGGCAAAAACCACTAAACAAATTTTCTTTTTGGGTGTCATTGATTGTCAAATCCAAGTGTACTAAGATACATAAAGGAATCGATTATACCATGAAATTAGAGCGCAGTTTAAATTCAATCACGCTGTTTTAGTGCTTAGAATGTGTTAAAATCGAGTTTTATTTAATCTATTTAAATCTGTGAAAAGAGACGCTTAAGATGTTATCCGAAAATAATTCGTCGCAAATTGATTCTTTTATACTATCGAGTCCTAGTTGTAATGAAACTAGTCCACAAATTGTGCAGCTCTTAGATTTCATTGCAAATTTGAATTTGCTGCCATTGGAAATTAGTAAAATTAGCACTGAAATTAAGCATTTAGCCGCTCAAATTAGTAAATTCGAGAGTGGTGTTCAAGACAATCAAGCTTATTGGCAATTACTTGGAACCAGTGCGCAATTAATTATAAATTCTGCGCATGAGGATGAGGTTTTAGAGCAATTGGTACCAATTTGGTCACAACAGCGCGGGGTTATCTTTAGTAAAGAGAAACCAATCGATGAATTTTATCGTGAAGTTGAATATTATACGTTATGCTGTTTACTCATTCAAAGCGCAACTCAACAATTGTTTACGCCTTTAATTATTACCAAAATGCGTGCGATTATTCGCCGTTATAGCAATATGCCTGCGCTATGGTATTATTTATGCCAAATTAGTGGTGACGAACTCAAAACAGGATATACCTTTTAATGAAAACTACGACCGAATATTTAGCCGATAATATTGTTGCAATTGCCAGTGGTGCTGGTTATGCTGGAGTTGGTGTAATTCGCGTTTCTGGCGCTAATCTCTCCGCCGTGATTGCTGGTTTGACACATAAAGACGAATTAAAACCGCGTTTGGCGTACTATGTTGATTTTTACGCCGCGGCAAATGAAATCCTTGATTCGGGTTTAGTGCTATTTTTTCGTGGACCAAAATCCTTTACCGGTGAAGATGTGCTTGAAATTCAGGGACACGGCAGTCCGATAGTTTTAAATATGCTTTTGAAACGCTGTTTAGAACTTGGCTGTCGAATGGCTGAAGCAGGTGAGTTTACCAAGCGTGCTTATTTAAATGGCAAGCTTGATTTGGTGCAGGCGGAAAGTATCGCGGATTTAATTCATGCCGAGAGTGAAGCGAGTGCCAAAGGTGCGTTAAAATCCTTGAAAGGTGAGTTTTCTGGGCAAATTCAGCAGATTAATCAACAGCTAATTCATTTACGCATGTTTGTAGAGGCCACGTTAGATTTTCCCGAGGAAGACATTGAATTTATTGCCAATGCTAAAATTAAATCCAAGCTGGAGCTTTTGCAACACGAGATTCATCAATTGTTGGGTTCAACTAAGCAAGGGGTGATTTTAAATAATGGTGCGAATATCGTGATTGTTGGGCGCCCGAATGTCGGTAAATCGAGTTTATTAAATGCACTAGCCAATGAAGATATTGCAATTGTCACCGCGATTGCTGGAACTACCCGCGATGTGGTGCGCCAGAAAATTATTATCAATGGGGTACCGTTTAATATTATTGATACTGCTGGGATTCGTGAGACTGATGATGTGGTTGAAAAAATTGGAATTGAACGTGCATTAAATGCGGTAGCCAGCGCGGATTTATGTATGGTGTTGATTGATGATAATGTTGGAATGAGTGGGGCAGATCAACAAATTTTAGCCCAGCTTCCAGCAACCTTGCCTAAATTATTTATTCATAACAAAATTGATTTGAGTGGTGAAACTCCACGGATTAATCAGCAAAATGAAATTACGCAGATTTATTTATCGGCACGTGAAGGGCTGGGAATTGATTTGCTACGTGCTAAATTATTGGCGCTGATTGGTTGGGATAATTCTGCGGGGGATGTATTTTTGGCGCGCACTCGTCATTTGGATGCGATGCGCTTGACCGTAAAACATATTGATAATGCTTTTGCCAGTTGGAAGGAGTTGGAAATTTTGGCCGAGGAACTGCGTTATGCGCATACTGCATTGAGCTCAATTACTGGTGAGTTTAGCGCGGATGATTTACTTGGCGAGATTTTTTCAAAATTTTGCATTGGAAAGTAGAGCCATTAATTTATCCAGTTAAGCAGGTGAATAAGCTTAAGAGCATTATAACTCAAGCACTTGCAGCATTTATTCCAATATGGTTACATTATTTTACCATTTTCTGCAATATCGTAACCACTCAGCCCATTTTTAGGTTTAACATGTTGTTGTGATTTAATTATATATGTGTTTTGCGCCTGATTTTTTGGCTAAAATATATTGAATAAATTCAATTGGTTAACCTATGGGCTGAGTGGTTACGCAATATCTTGCACATAAAAATAGCATATTATTTAATTATATCAGATTGATATATGTTTTTTAGCGTCAACTAACTAGAAACGTAATAAAAACTTATAGCTTATTAATCAAACATATAAATTAACCTCACAAAACTTACTAAATCTACATTCAAATAATTATTTAGAAATCTCATACAAGTATAAGCTATAATTTCCTCTGCCCATAATGTGTGTTTTCTTACTTAACACGTTTATAAGATAAAGTTTTTTCTGATTATTAATAAGTCTTACACCACCCATGCCAATAGAATAGAAATCCCAATTCTTACCATTTACCTTTAAAGATAATTCATTCCATGTTTGATTCTTATCTGCCGTATTAGGCAAATAGTAAACTTTAAAATTAGGATCTTTACCAAATTCGCTCGCAACAGGACCAAGTAAGTAAATATTATTACCTGAGATTTGAATGTCTTTTGAGCTTACGCTATAAGCTAAACCTTGATTTGAACCATGATTTACATCAATATTTAGTTCACCTATTTGAGAGCCCAAAAAATAGTCACTTTGGAATGTTCCATTTATATTGTAAAACCTATTATTAGACATAGTATAAATTTTACCTTGTGAATATACAGCACCATACATTAGATTGGAATCAGCCCTACATGAATAATTTGTGGCAAATATAGATGCATGGTGGATTGAAAAAGTCTTATTTATTAAATCTATCATCCCCAGAGGAGAATAAATCCTAGAATCTTTATAATAACCAAGAGATAAAACAAGAGATAACTCACTATTTCCATTAGGAATACCATCCAGCACAACCTTAATAACTTGATTTGTTTTGTTATTATATATAAATGCGGTACTCTTACCGTCATGATCGCTATAATCACCTGCCATTGTATCGCCATCATCACCATTGAATAAACCTGGTGTATATGATTTCCCAGAACTACTAAAATCAAGAGTATTCGAACAATCCCATTGTGAAGTACCAATCGGTAACTTACACAACCTGAGTTGTGTTTCCTGACTATTAATTTTTTTAGTGTATTTATCGAACATGTGAAATGTTTGCAATCTATAGACGATATTATTGTTTACAACAACATCTCCGCCGCCTGCTCCAATATAGTTGTCATCCGCTTCCATTACTTTTTTATAGGGGTTATAATTATAAAAACTTGGATACCATTTATCTCCGATGATTGGCAAATCAGACACATTAGCAACAAATTTCAATTTATACCCACCTTTATTAGGTTTCAGCGTAACAGCGCCAGCTAGTTCTGCTGATGCAAATGAGTTAGCCGATAAAATCATTGCCACAACAATCACAGATAATTTCACTATTTTTTTCATTTTAATTAACCTTTGCTGCATTCAGTTATATTCGATGGATCTTTACCTTCGTACCTATAGATTGTCCAACCGTCATCTGTTTTGCTTGCAGTAACATTATCATTACTGTTAATACCACTATTTGCGTCATTATCTGAAGTACTGGAACTAGTATTGCCAGTTATAGCATTCACAGTTGACCCAATCAAACCAAATATCCCAGCATCAGCATAGCTTGCCGATACACCTATGGCACAAAGTAGCGCCAAGAAAAATTTTTTCAGCATGAAATTATCTCCATTTTAGATATAACGCGAATGGCACAAAATAAATGATATTTTGTGCCACAAATTTATTGATGTTTAATTATTTAGATTGCGCTAAAATAGCCTTCACATTCTTAATACGTAGTTTTGGTTCTGGATGATAGTCAAAGAACTTAGTTAATATACTTGGCTTAACCTTATATGTACATGCAAGCATTGACAACAATCCATCGGCATAACCCAATTTTACAACGTAAGCATCTGATTTTAATACTTCTTGCTGTGATACTACTCTTTGAACAATATTACATAAAATGTCAACTACCTTACCCACTACAACCGCAGGTAGAAGTAGAATTTTTTTAATTTTTTTCTCATCTTTATCTGTTTTAAAATTACCTGTTTTAAGCATAGACAACGCTATTCGAGTTGGTGTCTGTACAAAATAATATGTCATGTCAATTACTGATGTTTTAAAATATAATCTAGCAAGATGATAAGCTAACATAGATTTAAAAACTTCATTGCTAGAATCTTCTAAAAAGCCAGACGTAATACCAACCTGATTATGTCCAAATGAAATAGTGCTTATTTCCTCATCATCTTTAATCGTCAAATTAATATCTTTACCAAATACCCAGTTGACATTATTTAATTTATTATGTTTAGCTAAAACTTCATGAATTAGAGGTTTCACAAATTCATTTTCTTCATTGTTTAATGGGCGAGTACCATAAAGCCTTGCCAACTGTTTCGTTCCTTTGCCACTTGCCCCTAAGTAGAACAAGTAAGCTTGATACAATATTACCAAAAGAACATCAATGGAAATAACAATAGATGCAGCAATTGTAGGGCTAACTATACCTCTACCAGAAAGCAAAAGATACGCAATAAAACTAATTATTCCCAATGGAAATATAGCAATCATACAGGCACTAAAGAAATTACCAATAGTTCCAATAATTGGAAGCAACCACATTTTTCTCATAACATTTCCCTTTCAAAGAAAATAAAATTTTAAGATTTAGACTTTTTTTGTTTTTTAGACTTATGCTTGGCTGGTGTACTAGCATTGTCGGATTTTTTAGCATCAGTTTTTTTAACTGCATATCTATCAACTAATTTATACTGGTTAATAACAAAATCATACTGATATGATGCGGTTATTATTCCAATAAACGATAAAATAAAACAATACTTAAAACATCGTTGATAAATTTTTTTAAATGCTCCTTTCGTCTTAAATAGCATGACTTTATGAAACCAACTAGAGGTGGCTTTTAATAATCCAAAGTTAATTATAATTGCCAAAATAAAGGTTGCAATAAAGGTTAAAATCCCAATATTGCCAACATCCCACATAAATTTATCGATTTTTGGTGGAAAGCCAAATGCAAGATATGCACCAAGAAATAAATTTGGAATTGCAAGCATGATGGTTAGAATAGGGAAAAACACTTTAGGCTCGTAGCCAAAGCTTTTTTTAATTGCTTGTGCTAAAATATCCAAATTATTTTTCGATAGATGTCGCTCGGATGCCTTATCTAATTGATTCAAAATTTCACTATACTCAGCTTTATTACTCAAATTATCTAATCCTGCTTTGATAAATGGGATTACGTTTATTTGTTTATAAAAATCAACAGCTCCTTTATCTCCAGCTTGTGCTATGTAATCAGTAGAAGCTAATAGAATTGGTTGTAAAATATCATCCAATAATGCCACTGACTCACAAAAATCACCATTATTAGATAAAACTGTTAGTGATTGTGCTTTACTACCAATTAATAATTCTAGCTCTATTACTGGTAAACTGGCTTTATAGCTTACGCTAAACGTTGATTCACTCATTGATGAAGAACTGATTTGTTCAAATTTGCAAACAGTCAATAATTTGTTGATCGGCATATTTCTAATCGCTGTAGCGAAAATATTTTGAATGCCAAGATCATTAAATTGTTTTTTATAGACAACCTCTGTATTGAAATAGACCTTTTCCACCCACGAATTAAAGCTCTCACCATTACAGCCATCACACGTTACAAAACAAGCACTTAAGCAATTGGAGCACTGCGCACGTCCAGTATTACAATAATTACACACCTGCATTTTGGGTTGCTTGGTTTTAGAGTCATTTAAGTAAATTTTTCCACTGCCATGACATCGGCTACAACTCACGTAACCAGTTCCAGCGCATGGCGCACACTTAATGTGACCTGTCGAACCACAAGCATCACACTTACATTTACAGTAAAAACTATGCTCATCAACTGTTTTAGATGGATCAACAAAAACAGAGGTTTTATTGACTTGATATTTATCAAATTCTTGCTGTAATACCCGACGTTTATTTGTTTCCACATATCGTCTAGATCTACTGTCAAGACTATCCATGCTATCAACTAACTCACCAGCATAACTAGGTGCCCCATGTACCATTTCAGTACTTGAATTACTTGATATACTTACCTCTACATCGAGAGTAAATGTTTTAAATACTTCATTGCGTTTTACAATATATTGCTCAAAATTTAATTTCTTAGGTAATAACTTGTTAATATGACTTAAAGCCGCTGCAAGATTTATCGTATCCATCAATTACCTCTTTTTTTCTTGGTTGATTTTGGAGCACTTGATTTTGGCTTACTCGCCTCGGGTGCGCTAGACGTTACTGGTGAGCTATTTATAATCTTGCTCTCAGTAATATGTTTAGGATACATTTTAGTTTCCAAACTAACACCAAAATATTTCTCAAATACAAAATTATGAATCCCAATACTAAGCACACCAAGGATTGCAAAAACGCCTGCAAATCTAAACGCCATTTTGAAATTTTTTGCTTTGGGTACAATTATTCCTTCTGGTAGTTTAGCGTGCTTTTTATCCACGATCCGCTTGCTGATAAATGCCCCAATTAAAACACAAATAACCATCATGAGAAAAATCACAATTAGCGAATCAATAAAGTGCGTACTCCGCTTTAATGGTAAAAATGGTATTCCAACAATTTCATAACTAAATAACAACCAGAATGTAGATAAAATTATTGCCAGTTTAGAATAAGTTGGAACACATGACTTAAAAGTCTTGACTATGCCTGTCACTAATGTTTTCTGCTTTTCTTCTGACATATATTCATTACTATTATGTGCGACAAGCGTACAAATATTTTTATTTGAATAGTCTGGCTTGGCTGCCAACTCGTGCATAATATTGCATAGGATTTTATAATTACTAAAATGCTCTAAAAACTCATACCCAGCATTTTGGTTTGACTTAATACAAGATTTAGCTGCCATATCCAGTGGTTTACTCAAAACAGTATCTAAAATCGGCGATTTATCAAAAATATGTGGTTTATCAATATCTCTATCATAAAAAGACATAAAGCTAAATTTTGTGCTCTCTATCTTGGTTACAAAATTAGTTACCTGCAGTGGTGTAACATATTGAATTTGAAAATGATTGTCTTGAGCGGTAGATTGACCCAAAAACCACTCAGTAAAATTAACCAGTGTATGGGTTGGTAAGCGCATTAACTCTACGATGGTTTTATCTGAATATTTGCCTGGCTCTACGGCATATGTTTGATGTAGTTTAGCACTACGTTCAATATCAGTAACCCTTGTAATGCGTCCAGTTCCTGCACATGGGGTACACGTTAAACGCCCACTGCCACCACAACTGCTACAAGTATAAGAGCGGTTTTCATATTGCGGGATTCGAGTAATCTCTTGACGATTTCCATGCGAATCGGTTCTATATGTTACATCATCTCGCACGTGCACTCGCTCAGATTTTGTTCCTGATCCGCCACATGAACCACATGATACTTTACCTGATCCACCACATGGTGAACAGCTTTCAACCAAACCAATTGAGGTATTATCAATAATAAAATCCTCACAATGACAAAATGGACGTGAGGTTTGAAACAGCTCTAATAGTTGCTCAGGTAACACATTGTTAATAGCGGACATATAAGCCTGAACTTCACCTTTATAATCAGATTTACTCGAACAATTGATGTCCATTTTATTTGAACCCGACAAAGTTCTTATCGTTTTTTTTGCAATAACCTCCCAATCTTGATGAACAGAAGCATCCAGCGTTTCACCATCAGCAGCGATAACTTCAAGTTTGCTAACATCAAACTGATTGTCGGAAATATCCTGTTTTATTATTGCGAGTGAGTTTATTGCATTTTGGGCAAATTGATTATTTTGTTCGGTCATATTTGGCTCTATATAAATAAAATAATGTGAATTAAGGCATTGCTATTTTTATTATTAGTTAAGATTACTAAAGAATTTTACTCAGTAATCTTAAATTAACGACTAAATCCCTGAAGTTGCGATCACCATACTCGCATTTGGAGTAGTCAAATCTTTAACCGTCCATTTATATGAGCCAATTAAACCCCAATATGGCTTGCTATCTGCATTTGTCGAAATCACTTTACCATCGGTTTTCACACTAAGTTTGCCATTATATTGAAATGAACTAAATGCTTGTATGGCTTGTTTATCACCCTGAGTTTTACCATTAATGATAATTTGTTTATTTTTAGTGT
>Ga0247839_1008229_pt1 | contig 11073 bp, 8 predicted proteins | sample LaCruzMarch2015__6_FD_192405 | JGI IMG/M metagenome (GOLD analysis project Ga0247839, IMG submission 192405) | Freshwater microbial communities from meromictic Lake La Cruz, Castile-La Mancha, Spain - LaCruzMarch2015_16m | ecosystem: Environmental > Aquatic > Freshwater > Lake | place: Spain...
GGTTGTGATGAAGTGATTGGTTGCAGGGGCCAGTTTGGCGACGGCGGCTTTGAAGCATTCGCCGCGTTCGATATAGCTTCGGAACATGTCGAACGAGGAGGTACCGGGGGAGAAAAGCACGATGTCGCCGGTTGAAGCCTTGGCGTCCGCCAGCGCGACGGCTTCCTCGAGCGTCCCGGAAAGCAGGCAGTTGACACCCTGCCACTCGCTGGCGATCCGCGCACTCATCTCACCGATAAGCACTGCGGTGCGCACCCTCTGGCGGACAAGGGGCAGGAGCGGGCCGAATTCGAACCCCTTGTCCTTGCCGCCGGCAATGAGCACGATGGGTTTATCCTGGGAGAGGATGGCCTTCTCAACCGCGTCCAGATTGGTTGCCTTCGAATCGTTGATCCAAAGGACCCCGTGCCTCTCGCGCACGAATTCACATCGATGCGGCGGCGGAGAATAGTCGCGCACGGCATCGGCAAGTTTTGGAAGGTCGACTCCGAGAGCCAATCCGATGGCCAGTGCCGCCATGAGGTTCTCCGCGTTATGCACGCCACGGAGCCGGGTTGCATTCTGATCAAGTACGGCTCTCCCGGAGTGTGTGATTGTGGAACCCTTCAGCGCAAAAGTGGCGTCGGGCTTCATCGCGGAAAACGTCAACCGTCGGGCCGCGAGCCCGGGCAGATCGGAACAGGCGTTGACCACTGCAAAATCCTCGAATGTTTGATTTTCGAAGATCCGGAGTTTTGCAGCGCGGTATTCCGCGACGTCGTGGTAGCGGTCGAGGTGGTTGGGGCTCAGGTTGAGCCACGCGGCAACTTTCGGACGGAAATCCCTGATCGTTTCGAGTTGGAAAGAACTCACTTCGAGAACCATCACATCGAGCGAACCGCTCTCCCGGACGGCTTGGGAGAACGGCAGGCCGATATTTCCGCTGGCAACGGCTTTCAGCCCTGCGGCCTGCAACATCGCCGTGGCCAACCCGGTGGTGGTCGTCTTTCCATTTGTCCCCGTGATGGCAACGACCGGACAAAGGCACCTGCGGTAGGCCAACTCGATTTCGCCGATCATGGGGATCCGTTTCGAGGCAACATTGAAGACGAGAGGCACCGAGGGGTCGATGCCGGGGCTGATCACACACACATCGTAGCGTGAGGCATCCGTCTCGGCTTCATGGCCGAAGAGGACCCTTGCACCAAGGGCCCGCAGTGCTTCCGCCCTGGATTCGAGCGCGGGCGTGCGGGCACTCTCGCAGACGGTAACCCGGGCCCCCTCCTCCACGAGCAACATCGCTGCAGCTTCACCGCTTCCGCCGAGACCGAGCACAACCGCTGATTTTCCAGGATAGATCATCGCAGTTTGAGGGATGCCAGCCCGAGCAAGGCGAAGAGAATGGACATGATCCAGAAGCGAACGATGACCGTGTTCTCCTTCCAGCCGCTGAGTTCGAAGTGATGGTGGAGAGGCGACATCTTGATGATCCGCCTTCCGGTGAGTTTGAAGCTGGCGACCTGAAGGATCACCGAGAGCGCCTCCATGACAAAAACACCCCCCACGATCACCAGCAGGATTTCCTGCTTGCAGCAAATGGCCACCGCACCAAGCATTCCGCCGATCGCAAGCGAACCGGTGTCGCCCATAAAAACCCTCGCAGGGTAAGCGTTCCACCAGAGAAACCCCATGCAGGCACCAAGGAGAGCCCCGCAAACAACCGCCAGCTCTCCGGAAAATGGAACGAAGGGAATCTGCAGATAGGCAGCGGCTTTCGAGTTGCCTGCCAGATAGGCCAGCGCTGCGTAGGCACTTGCCACCGTCGCTGTGCATCCGATCGCCAGTCCATCAAGACCGTCGGTGAGGTTCACCGCATTGGACGTGCCAACGATCACGAGCAGGAAGAAAAGGAAGGTCAAAGCCCCCATGCCGGTCACGAGGGGATCTTTGAAAAACGGGACGTAGATGCTCTGCGCGAGATCCGAAGTCTTCGGATCCAGAAGGAAAAACGCGGTGAATCCGAGAGCGAGCAGGCACTGCAGGCCGAACTTGAGGCGGCTGCTGATTCCCGCCGAACTTTTTTTGGTCACCTTGAGCCAGTCGTCATAGAACCCGATCCCGCCAAGGAAGAGGGCACTGAAGAGCACGAGCCAGACATAGGGATTCGTCGGTCGGGCCCAAAGGAAGGAACTGAATAAAATCGTGCCGATGATGAGGATCCCTCCCATGGTGGGAGTGCCCTTTTTGGCCCCGTGAAGCTCAAAGAGTTTGTGAACCTCCTCTTTCGACCGGATGGGCTGGCCGAATTTCAGGGAGATCAACTTCCGGATGACCCAATCTCCCAGGATGATCGAAAGCAGGAACGAGGTTGCCGTCGCGCAAATGGTGCGGAAGGTGATATAGGAAAACACGTTCAGCGCTTTCACGACATCGTTGGTATAACCTTCAGATGCCGCCCACTCGCCGAGTTGATGGAGGTAGTAGAGCATCAGAAGTTTTGAATGACGTCTTCCATTTTGGATGAGCGGCTTCCCTTGACCAGAACCAGGTCGCCCTCAATCGCGAACTGACGCAGAAATCCTGCTGCCTCCTCGGGCGTTTCCACTTCAATGACTTCGGTGAGACCGGCCCCTCGCGCCGCGGCAGTCATGGGCGCTGTCGCCGCCCCGACGGCAAGGAGCACGCCGGCTGACGATGCAGCAGCGAGTCCGACCTTGCGATACCCTTCTGCGGCATGCGCACCAAGCTCCCCCATGGCACCGAGCACGGCAATCCGCCGCCCGGGACAGGGAAGCTGAGCCAGCACACCAAGAGCAGCGACGACCGAATCGGGATTTGCGTTGTAGGTGTCGTCCAGCATCACCACGCCGCGCACCTCGCGCCGAGCCAGGCGTCCGCCGGTGATCCGGGCTTCGCAAAGGCCAGCCGCACACTCGGATGGTGATAACCCAAGGGCAAGACCGGCGGCCACCGCCAGCAGGGCATTGGATACCATGTGGCTGCCCGGCACGCGCAGGCTCACGGGCAATGACTCGCCATCGGCCACCAGAATAAAACCAGTTCCCTCTGAGGAAATCCGGATGTCTTCGGCACGAATGGCGGAGTCCGGGCCTCCTGTAAAGATTACCCGAGCGCGGGTCCTCGCGGCCAGAGTGCTGCCAAAGTCGCAATCTGCCGGCAGGATGGCTGTTCCGCCGGCAGGGAGAGCCTCGAAAAGCATGCCTTTCTCAACGGCAATCGCCTCCCGCGAGCCAAGATGCTCGATGTGAGCAACACCGATGTTTGTGATGATCCCGACACTGGGAGCCGCAAGGGCGGCCAGGGGGGCGATTTCACCCACATGATTCATCCCCGCCTCCCAGACTGCGGCGGCGTCGGAACGCGACGCATCCAGAATCGACAGCGGGAGACCGATCTGGTTGTTCAGATTGCCGCGGGTTTTGATGGTGCGGAATCTCGAGGAGAGCACCGCGGCGGTAAAATCTTTGGTGCTGGTCTTGCCGTTGCTGCCGCTCACGCAAACCACCTTCAACGGGAGCTGGGCACGCCAGGCTGCGGCCAGGCTTCCCAAAGCCTGCACGGAATCCCGGACCTGGATGACAGGAAACCCCGGAGGGACGGCGGCGGAAGGGTCATCAACAATCGCGGCCGCGGCACCCTTTGCCGCCGCTTCACCAATGTACTGGTTGCCATCAAAACGGTCCCCCTTGATCGCAAGATAAAGTTCGCCGGGCTCAAGAGTGCGGGTGTCTTTGGAAATCCGGGTGACCTCCACCTCCGGGTGCAAGGCGGGAGTCGAACCGCCGCACATCTCGGCAATTTCTGAAAGAGCAAGAGGGTCCACGGTCAGTCTTCCTCCTCGAGTTCCACCCGCCTGGCCTCGATGGCTCGACGGGCGATTTTGACGTCATCGAAGGGCGTGCGCACGCCGCCGGCCTCCTGATAATTTTCGTGCCCTTTTCCTGCAATGACAATGATGTCCCGCGCTGCGGCGATTTCAACCGCATGGCGGATTGCGGCTTCCCTTTCGGGAATTTCCTCGAAACGGCGGCCCGCTCTCACGCCTGCGCGCATATCGTTGAGGATCGCGGAAGGAAGCTCGCTGCGCGGGTTGTCGGAAGTGAAAATCGCAAGATCCGCGAGTTCCGATGCGGCGGCAGCCATCAGAGGCCTTTTCGAGCGGTCGCGATCTCCTCCGCATCCGACCACCACAATCAGCCGGGCCGGGCGGAGTGCCCGCAAAGTCACCAGCACATTGCGCAGCGCATCCTCCGTGTGGGCATAATCGACAAAAACCTGAAACTGCCTCTTTGCCGGAACCCGTTCCAACCGTCCCGGAACCTGCGGAGCGTTGGCAAGTGCTGCCACGGCCGCACGCACCTCAGTGCCCATTGCAGCGGTTGCAGCGAGTGCCGCTAGGGCGTTGTAAATGTTGAACGAGCCAATGAGCGGGAGGCGGACAAGGTAACTGCGACCGCGGGCTTCGAGGTGAAACGTACTGCCGGACGCATCGAAATTCACATCCGTGGCACGGAAATCCGCGCGGACGCCCCGCCCGAAAGTCAGGACAGGAAGTTTTTTTCCGATCCGTTCAACCAGCAGGTGTCCATAACGATCGTCGGCATTGATTACGGCCTTCGCTTTTTTGCCGCCTTGAAGAAGATTGTCGAAGAGCCCCGCTTTGGCCTCGAAGTACGCATCCATGCTCCCGTGATAGTCGAGGTGGTCCTGGGTGAGGTTGGTAAATGCGGCGACATCGAAAGCCACACCGGCGGTGCGTTTTTGGCTCACGGCGTGGCTGGAGACTTCCATCGCGACGGCCTTGCACCCCGCGTCGCGCATGTCGGCAAGCAGACTCTGAAGATCAACCGACTCGGGTGTCGTGCGCGGTGCCTCGATCTCGGTTTCTCCGATTACATATTTCACAGTGCCAATCAGGCCGCACCTTTTCTGCGAGGCATCAAGGATATGCTTGCAGAGAAATGCGGTCGTTGTCTTCCCGTTTGTCCCTGTGATCCCGATGACTTTGAGCGAACCGGAGGGACGGCCATAAAATGCGGCACCGATCAAACCCATCGCGTTCCGCGCGTCGCCGGTGTTCAGGCGGGGCACCGTCCACTCGCCGCCTCCCGACTGCGTGACCACCGCGACCGCTCCCCGGCCAACCGCGTCACGGACAAAGGCCGACCCGTCGGATCTCACACCCGGAAGTGCAAAAAACAAATCGCCCGGTTCCGTGCGCCGGGAGTCATAGCTCAGGCCGGATACCGCGACGGCACCAACCCCGCTGTCCACGACGATCCCGGTGCCATCAAGAAGGGTGGAAAGACACACGCTCACCGCTCAGTCCCCGCCGCTTGTGTCCCATTTTGATTGAAGGCGACAGGCAGCACTGCCTCGGCCTTCATCGTGGGGACGAGGTTCATGTAACGCGCGGATTTTTCCGCGATACGCGCAAAGACCGGTGCTGCAAGGACCCCTCCGTAGTTAAGCCCGCCGGTCACCTTTGCATCATCAATCAGAACGAGACAGACGAATGCAGGATCCTCGGCGGGCAGATAGCCGATAAAGGACACCACATATTCACCGGGAGCATAGCCTCCCTTGGGGTCCACCTTCTGTGCCGTGCCGGTTTTGCCTGCGACCGAAAAACCGGGCACATCGGCCAGGCGGGCGGTTCCCCCCTGGCGGGTGACCGCGGCAAGTGCAGAACTCACGAAGCGGGCGGTCTCCTGCGGGATCACCTCGCGCACGACCTCGGGCTTTACCGAGTGGATTATGTCCCCGGATGGGTCACGGACAGCACGCACGATTTGAGGCCGCATGAGCTTGCCGCCGTTGGCAATCACACTCATGGCCATCGTCAATTGCAGAGGAGTCACTGCGATGGCATGACCCATCGGCATCCGCGTGATTGTGAGCTTGTCCCAGCGTTGAGGCGGCTGAAGAATTCCCGCCACCTCTCCGGGAAGGTTCACTCCCGTTTTCTCGCCGAATCCGAAGCCGCGCACGTATTCGTAGTATTTATCCTCGCCAAGCATAAGCGCCATCTTGGCTGAACCGATATTCGAGGACTTCACCAAAATATCAAAGACGCCCATCTGCCCGTAGCCGTGCACGTCTTTCAAAATCCGGCCTCCATAAAAAAAGCTGCCGTTCTCGCAGAAGATCTTTGTTTTGTCGTTGACCACCCGTTCATTCAGGGCGGCCGATGCCACCACGATCTTGAAGGTGGAGCCGGGCTCGAGAACGTCCATGATGGCGCGGTTCTTTTTCTCCTCATCCTTGGATTCGCCGAGGAACTCGGGGTCAAATGTCGGACGGCTTGCCATCGCGAGGATTTCGCCCGTGTGCGGGTCGGCGATTACAGCGGTCGCGGTCGTGGGCTTGAGTTCTGAGAACGCGGTGTCGAGCTCTGCCTCGAGGATGGCCTGCAGCCCCATGTCGATGGTCAGCTCGACCGTATTGCCATTGCGGGGTGCCTGTTCGGCACCCCGGTACACCACGATTTCGAGGCCGGTCCGGTCACGCTCGATGTGGCGGAACCCGTCCTGCCCGCACAATTCGTGTTCCATGCTGCGCTCGATCCCCTCGATTCCAATTGTGGACTCCGCATTGAGGTCTTTGCGTCCCAGAAAGCCCAGAACATGGGAGAGCATGGTCCTGTTAGGGTAGGAACGGGTTGTCTCTTCGCGGAAATACAATCCGCGCAAGGATGCGTCGGACATTTTGCGCCGGAGCTCGGCGGCTTTCTCTTCGGCGAGGGTGCGGGAGAGCACGCGGTAACGGGTTCCGCTTCGCATCTCCTTTTCGAGGGTCGCCTCATCGATGTCGAGGTAGGGAGCCGCCAGGCGGGCCAGCTCCCCCGGCTTTGCAACATGCGTGGAATCAAGAATCACTTTGCGAACCGGAACGTTTGCGGCAAGAACCTCCCCGCCGCGGTCCGTAATGAGGCCCCGCCTTGCAACGATGGTCTCCTTCATCGAATGCTTCTGCGCCGCGGCAGCCGTGAACTCCTCGTGCTTGCCGACCTGCAGATAAACAAGGCGTGCTGAAAAGCCCGTAAACAAAACGCCTGCGCATGCGCAGGCGATCACAGCGCGATGCCTTGTTTTGAGCCTCATGGCCGGATCGGATCCATTGCGGCGGTTCGAAGGATCCCGTCGTCGCCGGCTTCAGCAGGCGGTGTCAACATCGCGATGGAATTCTGTGCGATGGGTTTGAGCGCAATCTCTCCCTGCTGCAACTTGCGCTGCAGCGCGGCACGCGAACTCAAGGTCGTGATGCGTGCCAGAAGCACTTCGTTGGTGGCCCGTTCCTCGGCGATCTGACGCTCCACAACGCGGGTGGCCTGTCCCAGCTGGTGCTGCTGGTTTTTCACATAAACGAATACGAGTCCGTAGCCGATGAATGCAACGGCCACGAGGAGCCACCGGACGAGCGGGGCGATGTGGATCGGATTGGAGTGGGTGAAGGCGGGGGCTGTGGTTGTCATGGGATGATTAGATGTGTTCGGCGACCCGCAGTTTGGCACTGCGGGACCTTGGGTTGTTTGCGGTTTCGGCTTCCGGGGCCTCCAGGGGCCTCGGTGTGATCAGACGGAAGATGTGTTCGGGATTGCGACGGGGCGCAGGCCACTCGGGCCGGTCGATCCACTCGGTGCTGCGCTCACGGAAGAAGCGTTTGACGAGGCGGTCCTCGAGCGAATGAAAACTGATCACCGCCAGCCGCCCGCCCGGCCGGAGGTTTGCCGAGAGCACCTCGAGTCCCCGCGCGAGGGAACCCAACTCGTCGTTAACCGCAATACGCACCGCTTGAAAGACACGGGTTGCAGGATGCCGGGGGCCCGTGCGCGGAACGACACTCTCCACGCAGGCGGCAAGGTCTAAGGTCGTTCGCAGGGGACGCTCACGGCGCACGGATGCGATGCGCGCGGCGATCTGGTTTGCCCTCGGTTCCTCCCCGTACTCGCGGAACATCAAGGCCAGCTCGGCTTGATCGGCCGTGTTCAGGAGCACCTCCGCACTCATGGAGCCTCGCTGGTCCATCCTCATGTCGAGGGGGCCGTCGTGGCGGAAGGAAAATCCGCGCCCGGCACTGTCGAGCTGGTGTGAGGAAACCCCGAGGTCAAGCAGTGCCCCATCCAGCGGGCCAAGGCCAAGTTGCACAAGCGCCTCGCCCGCACCCGCGAAGTTGTCCCGCACCACATGCAACCTCCCCTCCGAATCCGGGACCATCTGCGAAATCTGAGCGATGGCATCGAGATCCTGGTCCATGGCGATGACCTCGGCTCCTGCCCTGAGAAAAAGCTCGGTGTGGCCTCCGCCGCCAGCCGTGCCGTCCAGAAACAGGCGACCAGGACCCGGCCGCAACAGCGCAAGGACTTCCCCGGGCATAACGGGAGCGTGGTAAGCTCCTGCCGGCTCAGGCTTTTCCAAAAGTTGTTGTGGCTGGTCTGCGTAGTCCCAGGTTTTCATAAGCATTGCGTCGTGGTATCTTGATGGCGGAATGTCCGAGAGTCTTTCCGTCCGGACCCTTTGCAGGGCTGAATCCGAAAACGAACGAGCGTCCCCTTCTCTGCATCAGAGTTTTCCTCTCATGGTTGCTGCGCTCCGGGTGGCGGCATCATAGGCCTATCTCCTCGGCTATTTTTCTATACGAGTCGTCAGATTGTGCCATGGACCTCGCGTAGCGGTCCTTCTCCCAAAGTTCGAAACGGTTGCGCCCGCCGATAAAGACGACGGGCCCCTTGAGGCCCAGCGGCTCGCAATGCTCCTCGGGCACAAGGATCCGCCCTTGCGAGTCGGTTGCCACCCGATGGGCCGCTGCGAAAAACCGCCGCTCCGCGGTCCGCATCTCCGCTGCCGATACGCCGTCCCGGGCCTGGAACTTCGGCCCCCAGTTCATCAACTCGCCGGGAGGCATCACGATCAGATATTCCCCGCCGGGATGCGGAAGCACGTAAAACTCTTCGCCTTCCTTCTTCTGGAGCCAGCCCGATGGAACCGCAACCCGCTTTTTCGCGTCCATCGAACGCTCGAAAGTGCCAGCATAAAGCTTTGTTGGTTCGGGTTGCATTTGAGAAAGAAAAGGAGAAGAACAACACTCCTCTCCATTTTTCCCCACTTTTCACCACTTTCTTCCGGAGTCGTCAACAAGAATATGGGCCGGAGGGTTACAAACTCTCGATTGGGATTATTTCTGCAACCGATCCGGCCAACCTGTGTTGAATGGGTATGAAAACGCCAATCCTCCACATTGCTGCAACACTCCTCCTCACCGCGACAGGCTCTTTTGCCGACTCCAAACGGACGGCTGAATTTATCCTGAGCGATCCAAAGGCCTACGAGGGCAAGGAGGTGACTCTGGACGTCGCCATGGTCAAACCGGTCCACTGGGTCAGCCCGCTGCCGGAGTACGCATTTTTTCACGCGGTCACGCTTGACCGCAGAGACCGCAAGCCGGGCGGAACAATTCTGGTCGCGATCCCGGCCGATACCTCCGCGGCTTTTGCCAAAAAATACGGCACGGATTTCGAGGGCCGCAATAACATGGCCTCACTCCGTGGAAGCTTCATTGCCATCGGTGGCGGCGACAAGCCCCGGCCCAAAATTTGGATTGTTGATACCACAGGCAATCTCCTGCAAACGATTGCAGACAAAAAAGCCTCGATGCCCGATGCAGCCTTCGAAGAGGGGGCGATGGGTGCCGGCCCGGGCGGACCACGCAAGGAGTTTCCAGGCCGCGGCCCGGCAAGATGACCTGCCGGTTGATGCCGGTTTGGGATTGAAGGGGGATTGCTTAGGATTGCCCCGGGGATATTCTTTGCAGATGGCGACGAAAGCGAAGAGATCCGGGAATGAAAAGCAGCGTGAGCCCGCAAAGACGCCGGATTAGTCGAACAGCTCGCGGTAGTGGGCGATGGCGATTTGCTCGCTGTGCGCGAGGATCTCGGGGGGATTGTCCAGCTTCGAGACTTCGTCCACGAGTGTCTCGCAAATCGCGATGGAGAGCGATTGGACGGCTTTTTTGACACGCGGGACCGAGCGGCTCGAAGCGCTGAGTTCGTCCACCCCGAGTCCCAGCAAGAGTGGCACCAGCGAGATGTCGCCTGCCATTTCGCCACAAACGCCAACCCAAATTCCGGCTTTGTGTCCGGCATCGACGACCATTTTGATCAAACGCAGGATGGCCGGGTGCGTCGGCTCAAAAAGGTAGGAGATACGGTCATTCACGCGGTCGGCGGCGAGGGCGTACTGGATGAGGTCGTTGGTGCCGATACTAAAAAAGGAAACCTCCGTCGCAAGGTGATCGGCGCAGAGGGCCGCGCTGGGTACTTCGATCATGATCCCCGTCTCGATATCCTCGCGGAAGGCCACCCCCTCGGTGCGCAACTCGTTTTTGCACTCCTCGAGCACGGCATTGGCACGGCGGAGTTCGGCGAGGCCCGAGATCATGGGGTACATGATCCGGATATTCCCGGAGGTGGCGGCGCGGAGAATCGCGCGGAGCTGGGCCTTGAAAATCACGGGATGTTCGAGGCAGAAGCGGATGGCCCGGCAGCCGAGGAAGGGATTTTCCTCCTCTTGGATCCCGAGGTTCTGAGCAAGTTTGTCGCCACCGACATCCAGGGTGCGGATGATGACCCCGTGCGGAGCAGCGCGCTCCGCCACAAGGCGGTAACTTTCGTATTGCTCCTCCTCCGAGGGAGGTTCCGCACGCTTGAGAAAAAGGAACTCGGTGCGGAAAAGCCCCACTCCCTCCGCCCCGCTGTCAGCCACATCCTCCATCTCGTCGGGAAGCTCGATGTTGGCCGAGAGAATGATATGGCGTCCATCCGAGGTCGTGGAAGACGTGTCGCGAATCAGCTCGAGGCGTTCCTCGACAGCCTCCCGGCGCTCTTCGATTCGGCCATACTCGGCTAGAGTTTCCGCCGAGGGATTGATGAAGAGCAAACCGGAGGAGCCGTCGATCAGGACATCGTCGCCGGTTTCAACCAGGCCGAAAATGTCGTGGATTCCGGCAATGGCCGGGATGCCGAGCGAGCGGGACATGATCGCGGCGTGCGATGTCTTGCTGCCGGTTTCGGTAATC
>Ga0247839_1008230_pt1 | contig 11072 bp, 12 predicted proteins | sample LaCruzMarch2015__6_FD_192405 | JGI IMG/M metagenome (GOLD analysis project Ga0247839, IMG submission 192405) | Freshwater microbial communities from meromictic Lake La Cruz, Castile-La Mancha, Spain - LaCruzMarch2015_16m | ecosystem: Environmental > Aquatic > Freshwater > Lake | place: Spain...
CTTGAATCGGTCGAGATCGCCGAACACCAGGAAGTTTCCCTGCTGGTGGAAACGCCCGAGGAGGAGCAGGCCGAGGCAGAAACGGACATGCCGATCTGGGAATATGCCGCGCAACTGATGCGTGACATCCCTGACGACGTGCTCAATGCGCTGCCCACCGACGGCGCTTCCCAGCACGACCACTACCTCTACGGCGCCCCGAAACGCCTCTGATGCGCCGGGAGGGACTCACCGAGATACTGACGGACGACGCCCACTTTCCCCAAGAGGGCTTTGTCTGTGTGTTCCGCAACTAGGCGCCCGACGTCGCGCATCATGTCAATCCCCACCCTCCTCATCGAAGACATCCCGCGCGGACTCCCCCGCCAGCCCGTTCCACTGCGACTCGCCTACTTCATCACCGGGCTGACTTGGCCTAACTTCACGTTCCTGCGTGTCGTTCGGCAGGAAGGGCGCTACGAGTACCTCGCGAAAATCGGGGACGTGCCCCGGTTACCCCTCGTCGGGATGCTTGGCGCTGGTCGTGAAGCGCCCGCTAGCCGAGCCAGTTCTCCAACCGCAGCCCCGGAACCCCCCCGAAGTCATCCAGATTGTTCGTGACCAGGACCAGACCCTCGGCCAAGGCATGGGCGGCGATCTTGGTGTCCATGCACCCGATCGGCTGCCCTCGTCGCCGTAGGTCCGCGGCCACGGCGCCGTACCGGTCGGCAGCCCGTGCACCCCAGTCCAGGACTGGCATATCGGCGATAAGGGGTGGGCGGTTAGCTCCTCCACCCACAACATGTTGTGCTTGATAAGTTGCCGAGAGGCTGACGATGCGAGTATTTTCAAGCCATTGTGTCGTTGCCCTTGAACCTGGAGGAGCTAACCGCCCACGCCCTTCGGCGATAAACGCGTCGATCAGGGCGTAGCGGCGCGCGGCCTCGGCCGGCAAGAGCGCCTGCCCGTAACGCAGTTCGGCTCGGGTGACGGCAGAGATCGCGACCTGATTCGCCCGCAGCGCGGTGCGGACGCGCGCGACCAGTGCCATGTCATACTTCTTGAGGAAATAGCTTGCGATGTCCGTATCCAACAGGTACTGGATCATTCCGTCCAGTCTTCAAAAGGGTTGCGGGGACTCTCGACGGGGTTTTCACGTTCGGCGAGGAAGTCATGCGGTAATGGCGACTCGTCCAAGAGGGCAAACAGGAGCGCCAAGCGGTCCTCGTCGGGACCGGGCGCTTTGGAGCTCAGGGTCATCTCGCCGGTCGCCTCATCTTTGCGCACCCAGACCTCCTCGCCGGCCAGTTCAAAGCCCGGGGGCAGGCGTAGGGTCTGCTGGTGGCCGGTGGTCTCAAGTTTGGCAATTGCGATCATGTCGGTGGTCTCGCGGGAGATCCTACGGGTTAGCTTATACCAGCCGGACCGCCAAAGAAAAAGCGGTGCTCCGACCATTGGCTTCTACATTCCGGTGCCTAAGCGTGCGAACCAGTCGGAGCGCGATGCCATGCTCGACGCCGGGCGTCGGATGCAGGAAGAACTGATCCGGCTCGGTACTTCCGAGGACGAACTGGTCGCGGATTTCAAGGGTTGGCGCAGGTCTCGGGATGCAGTCTAAACGCCTCGTCATACTGGTCGAAGCTGAGGCTTGCGCCCGCATTGCCCAGCGAGATGTGAGAGACTGGCGGGCGCTGGCGGCTGCTCTTCTGGACTGCCCAATCTGGACCGAAGACCAAGATTTCTTCGGGACCGGCGGGTTGACCTCCAGGCGCCAGGACTTGCCGGCTTGGTTGATATCAAGAGGGTGGCGCGGGCCGAACGGGAGCGTTCGGGTCTTCGCCGAATGTCGACCCGCAGACGCTTGCACCGCCAAGGCGCCGCGATTACGCTCTTATGCCATGTACGAAATCGCCACCCCCCCGACACCTTCTTGTGCGAAAGCTTCGGCCGCCGTGAGATCGCCGGGGACTTCCTGCGACACCATCTGCCGGCCGAACTGCTCGCCGAGATCGATCTCGGAACCCTGGAGATTTCCAAAGACACCGACGTCTGCGCCGATCTGCGCTCCGCCTACTCCGATCTGGTCTATCGGGTACGCCATCGCGACAAGCCCTTGACGATCTACCTCCTGTGCAGCCACAAGAGCAGCCCCGAGCACTGGACCGCGCTGCAACTGCTGCGCTTCCTCGTGGCCGAGGTTGATGCGTACCCGCAAGCAACACCCGACAGCACGCTTGCTACCACCGGTCTATCCAAATGCCCGCATCCTGCTGGAAGAGACCTCCACCGGAGACCCCATCATGCAAACCTTTATCGACCGCTACATCGAGCAAGGCAGACAACAAGGCATCGAACAAGGTGTGACGCGCGGTCGACAGGAGGGTGAGGCCGCTATGCTACTACGCCTGATCGACCGAAAATTCGCCCCGCCCCGCCCCCCAGAGCGAAGCGATGCGCACACGCATTACCAGTGCGGACGCCAACACCCTGCTGCGGTGTTCCGACCGCATCCTCACCGCGGACAGTCTGGACGCTGTGTTGCATTGAGCGACACGGGGAATGTGGTACGTCCTCTCTTGCTAGAGCGAAAACCGTGGTCGATCCCAGGTTTCCGGTCTTGCCCGGTTTTGCGCAAGAGGCCGGATGGTATTCGACCCCGGCCCCTTTCCTCGCTCCCTGCTCCTACTTCCGCATAATGAAATGGTGGAACGACCCGCCGAAACAGTGCCAAGACTCATGACATTCACAGCACGAGGCCAAAATGCGGCAGGTATTCATCAGCTACCGACACGAGAGCCCCGAGCATGTCCGAGAAGTTCGTCGGCTGGGCGAGGTGTTGCGTGATTCGGGACTCCAGGTCGCACTCGATCAGTTCGTGCCTCACGGGCCTGACCAAGGCTGGACTAAATGGTGCGAGGACTGCGCCAACGAGTCCGCTGCTGTCTTGGTCGTCGCCTCGGCTGGATGGTTTGCCGCTTACAGCGGCGTCGACCCGCCGGACATGGGGCTGGGGGCTGCCACCGAAGCAAATCTATTCCGCCAGGAATTCTATGAAAAGAAGGGCAGCAGCGAGCGTATCCGGCTGGTGTCACTGCACGAAGTGCCGAGGCATCAGGTACCGAGGCTCCTGCGCTCCGTACATTGCTTTCGACCATTTCAGAACGACACGGACCTGAACCAGCTGGTGGACTGGATCGCCGACCGGCTAGGGCTCGTAGGCATCAAGCCGCCCACCGTTCAATGGCCACAGCCGCGCCCTTTCGATCGGGACATGGCCGACCGCGATCGGCAGGAGTGGCCCGCGTTGGTGGAACTGCTGGCAGGTGGCTCGCGCGAACGCATCCTCTTCTTTGAGGGTGGCTCGAATCTTGGCAAAAGCTACCTGATCCGGCAGGCTGGCGCCTATGCGAGAACGCTCGGTATCCCAGTCTGTCATGTGGATTTTAAGGGTTCTATCCGAGATGAAACGGCCATCCTCCGTCAATTTTATTTGGATCTGAGCGAGGAGCTTCCATCCTTCAAGCAGGACCTTAAGACTTACAAATTGCGCAGCGATTTACGCGCACTCCGTCGGCCGGTGCTGATCATTTTCGACACCTACGAGGCGGCGGCGGATAACAATCCGGTGGCTGAGTGGCTAAGCCAACAGCTACTCTCCGAGGTGGAGACAGCACTCGGGCTCGCTGTCATCGTCGCGGGCCAGCGCGTCCCGCCCCATAGCGACACTGCTTGGCGAGATTTGGCCCGTCACATCCGCTTGCAGCCCATTACTGAGATAGAACACTGGATGCCCTGGCTCGAACGGCGCTTCCCGGGCATCGATTACGCCCCCCACCTGCCCACGCTCTTACTGGCAAAAGCTAATCCGGGGGTCATCGCCACTTTATGTAAAGGAATCGCCGAGAGCAGCACGGGGAAGCCCAGCGGAGTTAATTATGACGCTTGAAAGCCGGTTGCTCGCCGAAATCAAGGCCGCCCAGGGAGACGACCAGGCTCAAGCCGCTATAGTAGCAGAGTTTTTTATCAACGGCCGCGCAGAGTCCGATCGACAACCCATGCGGGATGCCTTTGACGCTGCTGCGGTGCTGCATTGGTTCGATACCGCGCTCCTAGGCTGCGTACTGAGGACCCCGGAATCCGCGACCGAAAGCCTATTTGACACACTCAAGACCCTGCCCTTCTGCGAACCCTACGGTGCGGAGACTCAAGATTCCCACAATATCCACGAGGCCACTCGCTTGGGTTGGCGCAGACGGTTGGCAGCGACTGTGCCAGAGCGATTCAGCGCTCTGTCGTTGGCTGCATCGGGCTGCTTTTGTGAGGATCAGACACCTAACGGGCGTCTCCACTGGATCTATCACCTATTGTGCGGCAACCCCGAAGCAGGTGCATCTGCCTTGGAAGCACTCAACCGGGATTGGAGCAATACCGCGCGACCCGAGGACAAGTCGGTCTTGGCCAGATACCTTGAAGAGTTGGAGTCAACCCGGCTCGTCTGCGGCCGAGCGCGTCTCTGGACCTTGCTAGCGATCACCGGGGTTCGAGACTCCCGCGGCGAAACAGCGCAACTGGCGGATGTCGCTGGTGAATGTCTGCGACTTGCGCAAGAGACCCATGACGAAGCTGCTGAGGCTGCGGCGCAATCACTACTCGGCAGCGTTTCGGAAGCACAGGGTCGTATAGACCAGGCACACCAAGCATTCTCCGAGTGCCTGGCGATTCGACGGCGGTTAGCCGCGCGTGAGTCCGGCAATACTGGACGGCAGTTGGAATTGGCTGCAGCACACGGCAGCGTCGGGGAAGCACTAAAGGCTCAGGGCCAATTGAAGGCTGCCTATGTGGCGTTCGCGGAAGGTCGAGCGATTAGCCAACGGCTGGCCCTGCGGGATCAGGAAAACTCCAGCTGGCAGCGGGAACTGGCATTTGCCCTAAGTCGCGTCGGCGATGTGTCAAAAGATCTAGGTAACCTGGATGAAGCTCAGATAAACTTTGATGCACACTTGACACTCAGCCGGCGACTGGTTGAGCAGCGTCCGGGTGACGCCGAGTGGCAGCGCGAGTTAGCGGTCGCATATAGCCGAATCGGCGACGTGCTGCTGGTCCGAGGCGGGTTGGAAGCCGCCCAGGCAGCCTTCGCTAAGAATCTGGCGATTAGCCGGCAACTGGCTGAGCAGGACCCCAACAACGCCGCTTGGCAAAAGGAGTTGTCTGTCGCTTACCGTAACGTCGGCCGCGTGTGGGAGGAGCAGGGGCGTTTGGATGCGGCCCAAGCAGACTTCGCTGAGTCCTTGGCGATCAGTCGACGACTGGCCGAGCAGGACCCCGGCAACGCTGGTTGGCAGCGCGAGTTGGCAGTGGCATACAACCGTTTCGGCGTTGTGTCACTTTCCCAGGGCAACTTGGGCCTCGCCCAGGCGGCCTTCGCGGAGTATCTGTCAATCAGTCGGCGGCTAACGGAGCAAGACTCGACCAACGCGGGTTGGCAGCAGCAACTAGCGATGGCATTTGCGTTGCTTGGGAGGCTAGAGATAGCACGGCGGGACTTGGAGTCGGCCTTTGCACTCTTTGAACAATCATTACGCGTCTTTACGTCCTTAGTCGATCGCGCACCAGAAGTTACACAATGGGCCCGGCAAAAAGCCAACGTAGAAGGTGCACTTGCTCAGTTGCGATCCGAACTCTTGGTGACCGGGCAGCCTTGAAGCCTTTATTCTCCATCGAATTGCCAAAGCGGGACACCTTATGTCAGGGAAATAACCACTTTCAATCAAACGATCAGGGCGACCGCTCAGGTCTTTCAGCGGTCATTAATACATCAGGTACCCCATAACAATCCGCGTCTTCGATCAGCGCTAGAACAATAGGAAATCGGTCGCCGATACTTGCCCTGAGCCCAGAAATGGCGTTGTCAAATTCAAATCGAGATCGCCAGAAATAGTTTTGGATCAGATCAGGACGCAATTCGCGATCCGGAGATAAATCCGTAAACCATTTCACAGGAAGGGTACGAATTCCTAACTCCAGGTCACGGGGCAAATCAACGATATCGTGTCCTAGCCCCATCGCATTGAGGTATCCCCTATAAATCTCTAAGGCATCAGATGATAATAATTCTGTTGGAACAATTAGGTATGGACCAGCTCTTTGCCAAATCCTTTCAAGTGGCAATGCGCTTACACGTTCCTCCTCGGCTGCTCGGGTTGTCGCTTCCAGAAGCCCCATTATATCTACTCGGTGCGCGCCCACTCTCGTCAGGGAAGAGATAGCAAGCGCCAGTGAATCAAGCATCCGCAGAATTTTTCGGGGACGCATAATAGGCGTCGCCGGTTCATCAAGGACATCGTCTAATACTCGCCACAATGCAATAAAGTGCAGGTGTGCCGCTAGCCAACCAGCAAGGTCGGGTGGTGCAATCTTAGGCCAACCGGTTAGTTCTGCAACCGGAAGCACAAACCGAACAAGGTATTTATGTCGGCGATTCAAACTTTGAAGGACGGAGTCGCTGCTTAGACCAGCACCACATGCTAATCCCTCAACATCCCGAAGAAGTTCTTCCGATTCTGGACAAGCCGAGGAAATCCTTTTAAATAAAGCATCTACTGAGCCAATTGGCTTCCATTTATCTCGCATTACTCTGTACGCCTGTCATTTTTCACCAAGCACTCGCGTTCCAAGTTGCCTTTTCGAAAGGGCATACTAGTCGGACAGATCGCGATGAAATATACCAAGCAGGGTGTTTTGAACCAACATGATCAAACGTTGCCCAGCTCATGGCAATGTCGTTAGACCGGGCCCAGTCCAAAGCAAGCGATCGTTGTTTATCCCACACGTTAGGTTCGCAGCAAAAAGGGTAGCGGCGAATGTTATTAACTTTGAACTTTATTACGCCGAAGCGTGAATTAAGACACTGCATCTCCTGAAGTGCCTTCTCGATGTTGTGCCTGCCGAGTGACATAGAGACAGTCAAGGGAACTCCATATTCTGTCGCGCTACGCATATTCCCTAATACCACTGCCTCAAGTACTCCTGTCCGGTTCCCAAATCGCAAGCGGGAATTGCCGCTTCCGCCATCATAACTGATGAATAATTCTCCACCACCATCTACTATCGAGCTAAGACGGAGAGAATCCAGGTCAATTCCGTTAGAAAATACGACAAACTTAAAACTGCTATGACTACAAATTGTGTTACGCATTTCAAGCGCAGCAAGAACGAGGTCCCATCGCAGTGTCGGCTCCCCCCCAAACATTACTAGAGTAGATTGATTATTATTTTCCTTTGAAATCTCTTCAATATATTTTCGTACTTGTTCTGCTGACATATCGGGTGGCAGATCACGGCGATCCTCAAAGCAATAGGCGCAACGAAGATTACACTTACCTGTAAGATAAAAATTGAATACGGCAGAGCACCCAAAGTTGTTCTGGAAAGGGTTGGAGCAATCTCCACCGTGGCGATTTCCGACGAAATCGCCATCGGAAACCGCAGTAGCGTCGAGGATCACCTACTCAGCGGGGACCCACTACCAGACGCTCCGGTCACAGTCGCAACTACAATGGCTTACACATCTGCAACTGCATGCTGATGTAACGTCATTATGAATCAGCCTTAAGTGGTGAACCTTTTTGATTCCGGACGACACATTTTTCGTGTATGACCCATCTTCTATTAAAATTTTTGCGTCGGGCTTGATTTCGGGCGTGGCCCGCTTAGCGGCAGCAGTAGTCATCTCGATTTTCCTTTAGCTGTTGAAGTTAAGCAATAACCCTATAAAGGTTACCCAATACTAGGGTCGTGTTAACGATGCACCGGCTAATGCCAGCACGCCTCAGGTCGTTGCAATCGCCAGCACAGTGATACTTGGCAATGCAATGAGCACATTCAGGATATGAATCTACGGATGCAGAGCGAAATTGTGAAATTTTTGCTTCGTCAACGATGAACTGCTTTTCTACCGCATCAAAATAACCATACTGATAATGATCGGGGGCGCCATCACGCTGACAGGCAAGAACTTCCCCTGCCGGGTTAATATTCATAGACGGCATCGCCAGCGCCTTGCAGAATGATCGCTTTAGCTCCCCGACACGACCGGCCCCGGAATTGACAACGGGATTTAAACCTGGTCTTGCTCCTAATCTGATCAGAGCATTCGCGAACTCAAATCCATCGGGAGGAACGACGGGGTCGGCCGAACAATGTTGGCCTCGCCCGAGCGGATTGAGCATTTCATATCCGACTGGGATTCCCGGAAACTCCATCGAGAAAAAATCATGAATTTCGTCTATTCGTGCGAGGCTCGCTTTAGATATGGTGGCACGTATTGCAAGACGGAATTTTCTTAGGCCCTCCCCACGGCGATCATAGAAATATTTTGCGGTCTTGTAAACCACATTGAAAGTGCCGTGGCCTGAAGCTGTTCGTCTATGGAGATCTTGTACTTCTTCTATCCCGTCGAATGACAAGGATACGCCACTAAAATGTTGTACCAGGAAGTTCCTCTTTTCATCGCCGTAGAAACCATTGCTTGCCATAGACAAGTCAAGGTCGACCGACAGCGAGACTGCCAAGGCTTCCGCATGCTGTGTTGCGTGAATTAAAAGCTCCCACGCAGCAGTTGGCTCGCCAGGCCCAGTAAAACTGACCTCAAATTTATGGCCAAGTTCCGCTGCATTCGTCGCAGCGAGTTTCAGTGCGCACTCAATGGCATCAGTTGAAAGCCAGCGATTATCGGCGCTTGCACGCGCGTCCGAATGACAATACAAACAGGCAAGATTACAGAAATCCGTGAGCCCAAGGGCGACTAAAGTGGGCATAAAACGAGTAGGCGTAGTACATTCCGTAGGCGCAGGTTTGTTTGCTATAAGATCGCTCAACACGTTGACGGTGTCATTCATCTCTAAATTTTGAGTAAATTGCTCAATGTTATTAACGCCGTCTTCATCCAACTCGACCAATAGCGAATGCAATGGGACATAAACCAGATCACGCCCCCTTAGCCGAAGCAGCCAAGCCTCGGCATTTGCCCCACAACCACGAAAGTTAAAGTACTCTACTCGGTCCTCTTGCACTGCAACCTCCCCAGTCATTCGACAATTAAGGTAACCCAATTGCATTCCACTGCCTAAGGTGGTTTCCCGTCAACAGTGATCTAATGCTTCGCGTTTGCGGATCGCACTGGTTTGAGTAAGACGGCAAACGGTAGAGCGAGAACGCCAGGTTTCAATATTACGATTTTTCAGCTATACCAAGTCGAGTTCCATGCTGATTCGCAATTTTTATGACGCATCGAACGGATGGCATATTGCAAACGCCTATATGGGAAAAAAGATGACGTCGCGGGAAAGCCCTGCCAAGCGATTGATCTGCTCACATCTGTCCTGCAGACCGAGGGGGATTTCATCTCTTTGCCCATATGAGCGATTGCAGAAGCGTCAAAATCGCAGAATAGCGAGACTTTACGAGGAAATCGTGATTTCGGTACTCCAACTGAAACATTTATAGGTGTTAATAGCTGCAACACCTTGATCTAAAAAATCTTTAATAATTATCAGCATATAGCGTTTATATTGATAGGCTCACCTGATTGTTTCGGCATCGCAACTCAACCCAAACTATCAGTACCAGGGTCACTCGTCCGTCGCCTTCCGGCTCGCCTAAACTAGCCGAACTCTTCCTGATTCACAGCGACCCCCGACCGGGATAGCCTGAACGGGACACCGAAGCTGGTCTCTCTCACGTCGATTTTGGCCGACTTCGTGACGTTGCGCAACCTGAGCTTGATCATCATTCCGAGATGTGTACCTGCGGGTGGAGTTTCAGCCGAACAACCCCCGCGGGTTGATCGAGAGGAACGCTTACCGTGAAAGTAGCCGCAAGCACCTGCGGTGGGCGCCTTGACGTTGCCGCGGGGGTCAAGTTCCAGCCCGGCTTCGGCCTTTAGGGCATCGAGTATGCCATCATGCACCGGATGCACGACCCATGGCGAGCGGTACCAGGTCGGCCTAGGTAAATCGGAGACGTACCCCGGTTCACCCCTTTGTTCAGTAGTTCCCTGCCCGACCCCTTCGCTGCCTTGATCCTGTGGTCGCGGACACGGTTCCAGACCCCGCGGACCACGCCTAGACGGCGTCAGCCAACTCCAGGCGCCGCCGCAGGTCGGCGATCTCATCAGCGCGGGCGGCGTCGACCGCCTGGAAGGCGGCGAGGTGGTGATCAAGCGCGGCGAGCCCGGTCTCAACCCCGGTGAAGCGCAGGCGCATCTCAGCTTGGATGTCATCCAGCTTGGCGTGGACGCGGCGGAGCATCTCCGTGGTCAGGTCTTCGATGTGGTCAGCCATGGTTGTCGGCCCGGTGTTGCCTGCCTCGACGCTACTCTAAGTCTTTTCTGCGATTCAGGTAAAGGCTAAGAAAAAGCGGCCCGCAGGCCGCTCCCTCAGGCACGCGGGGGCGGGACGCCCCCACTCCTATCGGGGCAAATCCGACCGCCCCATCAACCACTCATCCACCGCCCTTGCGCACTGACGCCCCTCGCGGATGGCCCAGACCACCAGCGACTGACCGCGGCGCATGTCGCCCGCGCCGAAGACACCGGGGATCGAGGTCAGGTAAGCCTCGGCACCCTCGGTAGGCGCCTTGACGTTGCCGCGCGGGTCGAGTTCCAGTCCGGCTTCGGCCTTGAGGGCATCAAGCATGCCGTGATGCACCGGATGCACGAAGCCCATGGCGAGCAGTACCAGGTCGGCCTGGAATTCGGCCTCGCTGCCGGGGACTTCGGACATCTGCCAGCGGCCCTGCGCGTCCTTGTCCCAGCGCACCAGGCAGTATTTGACCGCCTTGACCCGGCCCTGGTCGTCACCGACGAAGGCTTTGGTGAGCACGTTCCAATGCCGGTCGCAGCCTTCTTCTTGCGAGCTGGAGGTGCGCAGTTTGTTGGGCCAGTCGGGCCAGGTGAGGCCCTTGTCTTCCTTGACCGGGGGCTTGTCGAGGATCTCGATCTGGGTGACCGACCTGGCGCCGTGGCGGTTGGAGGTGCCGATGCAGTCGGAGCCGGTGTCGCCGCCACCGATGACCAGCACGCGTTTGCCATGGGC
>Ga0247839_1008237_pt1 | contig 11065 bp, 12 predicted proteins | sample LaCruzMarch2015__6_FD_192405 | JGI IMG/M metagenome (GOLD analysis project Ga0247839, IMG submission 192405) | Freshwater microbial communities from meromictic Lake La Cruz, Castile-La Mancha, Spain - LaCruzMarch2015_16m | ecosystem: Environmental > Aquatic > Freshwater > Lake | place: Spain...
TTCACAAAATAGTAGTTCTTGAATTTAGTAACCCATCCTAAATTCCTTCCCTTATGTCTAAGGGAAGGAGGCTACAAGTTTCACAAAATAGTAGTTCTTGAATTTAGTAACCCATCCTAAATTCCTTCCCTTATGTCTAAGGGAAGGAGGCTACAAGTTTCACAAAATAGTAGTTCTTGAATTTAGTAACCCATCCTAAATTCCTTCCCTTATGTCTAAGGGAAGGAGGCTACAAGTTTCACAAAATAGTAGTTCTTGAATTTAGTAACCCATCCTAAATTCCTTACCCTTATGTCTAAGGGAAGGAGGCTACAGATAATTATTTATTGTTTAATTTATAAAAAAATATATTATTTAAATAAATATGATAAAAATATATAATTAATAAAAATATATGAGTTGATATGTTCCCAATATAATAAAAGAAGCTTCAAGAATTCTTAGAAAGAATATGACTAATTCAGAAAAAATAATTTGGAATGAGATAAGAGACAAAAAATTATGATACAAATTTTTAAGACAAAAACCAATATACTTATATACCGAAGATTCATGACTTGGTAGGTATATTATACCTGATTTTTGTTGTCTTGATAAAAAAATAATTATAGAAATTGATTGATCTATTCATAATGTAAAAGAAATTTATTTACTTGATTTAGAAAAAGAAAAATTATTATTGAGTAAATGATTTAAAGTAATAAGAATTAAAAATCAAGAAATTGAAAATAATTTAAAAAGTATAATAAAAAAACTTGTAGCCCCTTGCCCTTAGACTTAAGGGAAAGGATTCAGGTTAGGGTTATTTTTTGTAGCCCTTGTGGTGGAATGCTGAGCACAAGTGAGAGGTAAAGTTTTTTTATTTATAAATATCCCCTCTAGATCAAATTTCTACACAGTATATAATAAGTTCATTTTCAAAAATTTCATATAATAATCTATAATCTCAAACTCTAAGTCTATATTGATTTTCAAATCATCTCAATTTTTTTATATCTAAACTATTAATTAAAGGATTTTTCTTCAACAAATTCAAGCAATATTCTAACTGAATTACAATAGCTTGTAATTTTTGTTTTTTTAGAAATTTAATTATATTTTTAGATAATTTTATTTCATACATTATTTGAACTGGTTAAAAAATGAATCTGTCATTTTGATACTTTCAAAAGTTCAATTTTTCTTTTGATTTTCATATTCATTTATTGCATTTTTTTCCCACTTATCAGGTTCTACTTCTTCTATTGGAGAGAAAAACTCCAATTTTTTGCTTCTTGGAGCATTTTTCATAAACATACTTACTAAATTTGACATATTAGTTCACATACTTTTTGCATATTTTGAAAATTCTTCCTTTGTTTGGGTATCTATTGAAATTGTTACTACTGTTTTAGACATAAAAACTATATAATATATATAAGATATATAGGTATTATATAGTTTTTTCTAAATAAATCAAATTTTAAATCACATAAATAAATCATTAAGTTTTATAAAAAATAACCTCTCCTTGTAGCCTCCTTCCCTTAGACATAAGGGAAGGAATTCAAGGATGGGTTATTCTATTTTCAATTCTTTTGTAGCCTCCTTCCCTTAGACATAAGGGAAGGAATTCAAGGATGGGTTATTCTATTTTCAATTCTCTTGTAGCCCCTTGCCCTTAGACATAAGGGAAAGGATTCAGGTTAGGGTTATTCTGTTTTCAATTCTTTTGTAGCCCCTTGCCCTTAGACTTAAGGGAAAGGATTCAGGTTAGAGTTATTCTATTTTCAATTCTTTTGTAGCCCCTTGCCCTTAGACTTAAGGGAAAGGATTCAGGTTAGGGTTATTCTATTTTCAATTCTCTTGTAGCCCCTTGCCCTTAGACATAAGGGAAGGAATTAGGCCTTTAGGTCATCCTGTGGACAAGGATGGGTTATTCTGTTTTCAAGGATAGGTTATTCTGTTTTCAAGGATGGGTTATTCCCTAATTCAAACTTTCCTTAATAAGTTTAGGATTATTAGAAAATTTTAATCCTTCTTCTTCTGATATTACACCTCATTGAATTAATTTAATAATATCTGTTTCTAATAATTGCATACCTTCTCTTTGTCACATTTGTATAACTGAAGGAATTTGATGTAAATCATTTTCTCTTATAAGATTAGCTATTGCGGCATTTTTTACTAAAATTTCTTTTGCTAATCTAACTCATGTACCATCATTAGTTTTCAATAATCTTTGTGAAAATACTGCCACAAGAGAATCTGCTAATTGCATCCTTATTTGATTTTTATCTTCTCAACTAAAACTATCAAGTATTCTAGTGATTGTCTGATAAGCACTTCTAGTATGTAATGTCGAAAAAACAATATGACCAGTTTCTGCTAATCTAAGGGCCATTTCCATTTCATTTTGATTTTTCATCTCTCAAAAAAGTATTACTTGAGGATTTTGTCTCATAGCTCAAATAAGTCATGTTTCATAATCTGGAAGATCTTTCCCTATTTCTTTATGTTCTATGATTGATTTTTTATGTTGGTGTACATATTCTATTGGATCTTCTATTGTGATTATATGTTTTATATAATTTGAATTTATATAATCAATCATTGCAGCTAATGTAGTAGTTTTACCTGAACCAGTTGGTCATGTAACTAATATTAATCATTGTCATAATTTAGTAACTTCTTTATAAATATCTGGTAATCATAAATCTTCTATATCAGGGATATCTGCTGTCAATAATCTGAGAACAACCATATAATAAGACATTTGAAAAGATATATTACATCTAAATCTTCTTTCTCCATGAGAAAATGAAAAATCTAAATTCTTTTTTTCTATTAATCTATTAAATTGACTTTCAGTTATAAGAGACTGAGCAAATTCCATTGTATCTTTTGGAGTAAAAATTTCTATAGAATCATCTATTCTTACTATTTCTCATCAAATCTTTATTGCAGGAAAAGATCAAACAGTTATATACATATCCGTTCATTCATTATCTATCATTACTTGTAAAAGTTGGTCTTTTACTAAATAATCTGGTATTATCATTGATTCCATTACATATTGGTTAATATTATTAAATATATTTTACTATATTATTATATTTTTAGCAAAAAAATCACAAAAAAAAATAACCCTAACCTGAATTCCATTATATTAAATGAAAAGAGAGCATTCAGGAGAGAGTCTATTTTTTGTGTTATCTATAACTAATTTTATATAACTTGGGGGTTATTATCTTACAAATCTTTTTCTAAAGAATAATCCAAAACCAGCTAACATAGCAATAATAATAAGTATAGATGTAGTTGTTCCTGTTTCTGGAGTTTGTTTGATTTTCATAGCTACTTCTTCAATATTTCATGAGTCAGTATTTGTTTGTTCAAGATTTCATGTTTCAGTAACTATTTCATTACCTACTACTTGATCTGAAACAGCTTGTACCAAATCATCTGAAGTAAATAAATCATATAAGTCCTCTTTTAAATTAACAGTTTTTCAAAGAGCATCTTTTAATGATAAAATCATTACTATATAATTTGATGAGCTCTCTATACTTTTTGCAATTTCTATATCAAGTACATTATTTCAAGTTGAAGATAAACCAGAAAGTTCTATTTCACTTAAAATTTTATATTCAAAAGTTCATTCAGTTAAATCATAATTATAATATAATTCTAAAGTTTTTGGATCAATTATATTAATTTTTTCTACTCATTTTTCTCACTCTAAAAATCCTGTATTAGAAAATTCTCAACTTATAGTATCACTTATTTTAAAATCTATATTTCATTCACCTCATAAAACAGTTATCAAACTATAAGATGTATTTGTAATTAAATTATTAGATAAATTTATTAATACTTTTCTTGAATTTACTCTATCTTTTGAACTAAAAGAAACAGATACATCTTTCAATAATTTAATATCTCCTTCTACTTTAACATCAGAAAAAACTACATCTGAACTAGCAGTTAATTGAACAGTATTATTGTCAAGTGCTTCTAATTTTTCAATAGTTGAAGCATAAGCATTTCAATAGAAAAAACCACCAATGATAGACAATAAAACCAATATTTTAATAGTTTTCATATATACTATAAGTTAAAATTATAAAAAATTAATATAATTGATAATTAAATCAATAGAAACTAGTGTATCAACAATTAAATCTTATTTTGTCTCAAATAACTTTCTAAAATTAACACAGCAGATATATCATCTTTTTTTCAAATTTTATTTTTTATTCACATGCTATCTAAAATCATATCAGCCTCAAAACTTGTAAATCTTTCATCAATTCACTCTATTTTTTGCATAGGAAAAATATATTTTAACTTTTCTATGAACAAAATAGTTTTGTTTAGTTGCTTCTTATCATTTCTATATAAATCATAAGGTAAACCAACAACTAATGTTTTTATACCATATTCTTTTATCAACTTTTTTATTTCATTAACAATCAAATGTCTTGAAATAATTCACTTCGGTAAGACAATTCACTCTATATAAATAGCAATTCAACATCTTTTATCTCATAAATCTATTCAAAGATACATATTATTCTTCATTTACAGTTATAAATAATTTTGCCATTGAATCTTTTCATAGTTTTATATATATTTGTGTCTCTCAAAGCTTTTTTATATGTCAATCTGGTAAATCAATATGCTTTTTTGAAAGTTCTACTTTATATTTTCTCTTTATTTCCAAAATAATATCTTTCTCTCAAATACCTCAATATACTTTTTTATTAGCTCCTGTTTTCAATGTAAAAACTAATTTCTGTCAATTCAATCTATCAGATATATTATGTCTATTTTCTACTAATTCTCTTTTATGTATTTCTTGCTTTTTTAATTTATCTTTATATTTTTTTTCAGCCTCAGGAGTGAGTTCAACTGCTAATCACTGAGGAAATAATAAATTTACCGCATAACCAGGTTTTACCTCTTTAATTTCTCACTCTTTTCAAACATTCACGACATGTTTTAAAAATAATACTTTCATGATAATTTCATTAAAAATTAACAATTTCGATTATAAGTATTAAACAATTTTTATCAAATAAAAAATCTTTTTTACTTATCTTCTTTCTTCTTATCTTCTTTTTCTTCTATATCTACAATAGAAATTCTATATCAAGTCAATTTTGAAGCTAAGTTAACATTTAAACCATTTTTTCAAACAGCCTTAGCTCTTTCTGTAGATAATATATAACAAATAGCTGATTCTGCTTTTTCATCTATATCAACCCTTAATACTTCTGCAGGAGAAAGTGATTTTTTTAGTATTTCTCTAATATCTCCTCTATTGGCAATAATATCAATTTTTTCTCAAGATAATTCATCCATTACTCATTTTACCCTAATACCTTTTTGTCAAATAAGTGTTCACACCGCATCTATTTCATCAACCGTTGTAGATACTAATAATTTAGTTTTAACACCTGGCTGTCTAACAACATTATCAATACTAATAATCCCCTCACCTATTTCAGATACATTTTCTGCAAATATAGCAGCAACTATTTCAGGTCTTTTCCTTGATAATATTACCTTTGAACCTCCTGTCTCATTTTTAGAAACTTCTGCTACATAAAGGAAAAATCTAGATCCTGGAGTATATGCATCTCTGGCAACTTGTTCAGATTTAGGTAATATTACTTGATTTCAATTATAATCAAAAATAACCTTTCCTCATTCTACCATTTCAACCTTCATATTAACTACTTGTCATTCTTTTCACTCAAATAAATCATAGATTTTTTCTTTTTCACTATCACCTATTTTTTGTATAATTACTTGTCTAGCAGCTTGCGATGCTATTCTTCAAAAACTTTCCCCATCATCATCCCCATTTATTTCATCAGTAACATCTAATTCAATAATATCTCATTCTTCGTATTCTCAAGCATCATCTCATAAATCACTAATAGCTATTTCTGTAGCAGGATTAGTTACTTCTTTTACTACTGTTTTTTCTACAGTTATTTCTATATTATAATTCACTAAATCCAATTTTACATTTACCTCTTCATCTTTCAAAGAATAATCTTTTTTATAAGCGGTTTTTATTGCTGCCTCGATAATTTCTATTAATTTTTCTTTTGGTATCTTCTTCTCAATTGAAATAATATTTACAGCTTGTTCTATTTGTTTTAAATCTAGCATGGTTTATAAATAATTAAAAATTAAAATCCCTCCCCTTCCACTGCGTTACAGGAGGCCTTTAGGTCATCCCTTTGAAAAAGTGAGAAATCTGTTTTATCCAATAAATATATATTTTTATATTTGCTCATTCTTTCTCCCTTTTCCAAAGGAAGCGCCCGCAGGGGGAGGGATTAGAACCAAAATACATAATTAACTGCTTTTAAAAGAAAACGAGAATTTGTTTTCACAAATCCCCGTATTTACTTTCAAATTCTTAGCTATTCTAAGAACTTTTTATTTAATTGCAAATTTTTAATTACATTTTTTTTCTCAAAAAAGAAGGAATATCCAAATCATCTGTAGGAGGAAGTATTGGTGCATGGTTTTGAGTTGAAGATGGAGGATTTTGAGAAGAAGATGAAGTAATTCTAGAATCAGTAACTGGTTTTTTAGCAAATGGGTTTGGTGTTATTATAGATTTAGCTTTTGATCATTCACTATAATTTCTATTTGAATCTTCATCAAATCAAGTAGCAACAACAGTAATTTTTAATTCACCATTATATTCTTCATTAATAGTTGCTCAAAATATTATATTTGCATCAGAATCAACTGATTCAGTAATAATTCTAGCAGCTTCATCTACTTCATACATCGATAAATCAGTACCTCATGTAATATTAAATAATAATCATTTAGCTCAAGCTATAGATAATTCCAAAAGCGGAGAATCAATAGCAGATCTAGCAGCTTCAGTGGCTCTATTTTCTCATGATCCATATCAAATACCCATCAATGCAGAACCTGCATTTTTCATAACTGAAGTAACATCAGCAAAGTCAACATTTATTAAACCTGGTTGTGTAATCAAATCTGAAACACCTTGTACTCATTGATTTAAAATTTCATCAACAATAGAAAAGGCATCAAGTAGTGGCGTTTTCTTATCAATAATAGATAATATTCTATCATTTGGTATAGTTATAAGAGTATCTACTTTTTCTTTTAAATTTTTATACCCCTCAATAGATTTACTCATTCTATTCTGTCACTCAAAAGAAAAAGGTTTAGTAACTATTCACACAGTTAAAGCTCATAATTCTTTTGCTACTTCTGCAACAATAGGAGCTGCACCAGTACCCGTACCTCATCCAAGACCACAAGTAATAAATACCATATCTGCTCATAATAGAGCATTTTTTATATCTTCTCTAGATTCTTCCGCAGATTTTTTACCTACACTAGGATCAGCTCATGCTCACAAACCTTGTGTTATTACTTTTCAGATATTTAGTTTAACAGGAGCAAGAGAGTTATATAATGCCTGAGTGTCTGTATTTATAGAAACAAATTCTACTCATTCTAACCCTCATTCGATCATTCTATTAACTGCATTTTGACCAGCTCAACCTACTCAAACAACTTTAATTCTTGCAACAGGAGAGATTCAACCTCAAATATTCACTTCTTCAGGTCATGCAAATGAAGATGTATCCCTAGCTCCTCCTAATAGGTTTTTTAATTTATCTTCTCTTTTTTTAGTAATCATAATGTAATTTAATTTTTAAAGTATTAAGTTATAAATATTTATTTTGGCATAATTTTCTTAAACAATTTCCTTATTGATTCGAAAAATCATCAAATGTTAAAAGAAAATATATTAGAATTATTTCCAAACATATTTGAAAGAATCATAGTTCAAATAACAGCAGCAAATACAGGATCACTTATCGAAGAGTCAACTAACTGATCTTTAGAAACAGGTGTTCAAATAAATACTGGTAGTTTTAAATTTTTCTTTCACAAATTAACAAAACCTCTCATTTTAACTCATCATCAAACACAAATAGCTCATTCTGGTAACATTCAATCTTTTCAAACTCTTTTAAGTTCTTCTCTAACAAAATATAATATTTCTTCATATCTAGCAGTAACTATTCTAGAAAGATATAATCTAGAAACCTCTCATTGTTCTCACATATTTAATTCTCACATATCAAAGGATTGATCTTCATATCATTCTTCACTTTCTAAACTTAGCTCTGCATAATCTATTTTTATTTTTTCAGCTACTCAAGTAGAAGTTCTGAGTCAAAGTGCTATATCATTTGTAACATTATCTCATCAAATTGGTATAATACTTGAATAATTTAAAACTCCATTTTCATAAATTGTTAGTCAAGTGGTAGATGCTCAAATGTCTATACATACAACTCAAAGCTCTTTTTGTCTTTTTGATAATACTCATTCTGGTGAGCTAAGTAAATTCGGGTAAATATCATATATTTCTATTCATATATCAGAAATAGCTTTTCTCATATTATTTAGAACATTCAAATTCATAGAGAAAATATTTGAAACTACTTCTAGTTTTCTAGCAGACATTCAAATAGGGTTTTTTATTCATTCTTCTAAATCTACACAAAAATGCTCTGGTATTACTTTTAATATTTCCTTATTTGGTAAATTTACTCAGTTTTTAGCCATTTCTAAAGCTCTTTCAACATCTTCTTCTGAAACTTCTCATCAGGTAACAGCCACTACTCATTTATTCCTAAATACCTCAAACGATGAAGAATTAAAAGATATATAAGCACCATTTACTTGTTCTCATGCCATTTTTTCAGCTTCTCCTAGAGACGAATCTAAATTATTTTTAAATTCTTCCATATCCAATATATTTCATTTTCTAATTGCTTTTGAATTTGAAATTCATACTCATAAAATATGGAAATTATCCTTATTTTCATTATCAAAGTATCAGATTACAGTTCTAATCTTAGAACTTCATATATCTATAGTTGTAATTGTATTAGATGTTCACATATGTATTTTTTTTTAAATTTTATAATTTTTGTTCTACTTTTTTATACTAGTTAATCACTTATATTCAAGCCATTTTCTCGTTTATTCTGCTTTTTCTAATACATAGATTATAACTACCAATGAAGCTTTTCCAAAGAAACTATAAAAAGTCTTGTTAAAAACGTGTTATATATTGCTTGTATAACAAGAATAATTCACAATAAATGATTATTTTCTAAGTTACAAAATAAAATACTACAAATAATTACCATATTTTTGCAAAAAAACCATATATATATTAAAATAGTAGTAATATATAAATAAATCTTGTAAATATGAAGTGATTTTATACATTTTTTAGATTGATAATATTGCTAATTTTGGTATCAAATCCAATAATGAATGCTTATTTCTGAAAAAATTTACATATTCTTGCCCCTCAAGTATGATTTGTAATCATAACTACTATTATATTAATAGAATTTCTTATAATAATTTTCTTGGTAGAGAAATTATTTCAAGCCCCTATTATTAAACTTGAATATACAATAAAAAATTTCTTAGTTTGAAATCTAAAAGATACAAATATAGAATTTAAAAAATCAATTAATCCAAACTTAAACTACATTTTAACATTTTTTTCAAAAACTTTAAATACTTTAAAAAATATAAAAGATGAATTTATTCATGGAAAAGAAATCAGATCAGAAGTAGATTTAGGTAAGGAAATTCAATGAAAAATGATTACAAAAATATTAACAATTATACCAGAATTAGATGTATTAGTAAAATCTAAACCAGCATGAGAAATTGGTTGAGATTCTTACGATATAATTCATGAATGAACTAATTATTATATATATGTATGAGATGCTACTGGTCATTGAGTCGGAGCATGATTTATAATGATAATGGTAAATGCTCTAGTGAGTTGATTTTCAAAAATTTATAAAAATTGAGCAGTTGTCCTAAGTAAAACTAATGAAATATTAAAACCAAGAGTAAAAGCAAATTTACTCATGAGCTTATTAATGGTAAGGTGGGATTCAAATGAAAAAAAGTTATTTATGACATGAGCATGACATGAATATTTAATGATTTATAAACATAAACAAAATAAAACTTATAAAATCAAATCTGGTTGAGTTGCTCTTTGAATGGTAAAAGATATTACAAAAATAATAAAAGAGTTAGAAATACAATTTGAAGAAAATGATATAATAGTATTATATAGTGATTGAATAACAGAAGCAATAAATAAACCTTCTAAAGATTGAAGTGAACAAATGTTCTGAGAAGATAGACTTGAAGAAAGCATAAATAATGCTCCAAATGTAAATTGAATAAAATACAAATCTGCTAGAAGTGTATTCAATAATATAACAATAGATTTATCAAAGTTTATGTGATACAAACATGTTCAACTAGATGATGTAACACTTGCAGTAATTCATTATAAATGAAGTGACTATGATAAAAATGCAGATTTCAGCGAAGAAATAAGTGAAGAATTTATTACTGAATGGAATTGGTAAGAAAAATAATCCTAAAATTTAGGATTATTTTTTTGTTATCTACGATACTACTTTTCAATACTTGCCATATCAGGGGCAGTATGTGATGAAGAATCTCTACCTAGTTGTCAAATATGCCTTGCTAGAGCCTCTAAAATTTGAGGATAATCATTCCCATATCTTCTTATAGCTTCTAAAAGAAAGTCTTTTTCAGCGCTAAGAACAAAATTTTTAGCTCTAAGAGCTCTATTTTCAGCGTTAAGAGTTTCTTTTTCTTCTATAAGAGCAAAAACCTCTCCAACAGCGTCATTTATTAGCTCCTCCACATCATCTTTTGCACCATTTGGTACTCATCAATCTCTATCATAAAACATAGGAATAGGCTCATTCATTATTTTGTCATCTACAATCATATCAGAAATTAATTCATAAGGAGTATCACTCATAATTTTTTTATTAATATATAAAGTATTTTTATTATACTCAATTAAGAGGCTCTTTTCTTTCCAACGTGAAAAAAACACGATTTTCAATACCAGTTTCTATTGTATTTAAAGCCTAAAATCAAGCAATAAAAAAGACCAAAAGTTTTGTAAGAAAAA
>Ga0247839_1008238_pt1 | contig 11064 bp, 11 predicted proteins | sample LaCruzMarch2015__6_FD_192405 | JGI IMG/M metagenome (GOLD analysis project Ga0247839, IMG submission 192405) | Freshwater microbial communities from meromictic Lake La Cruz, Castile-La Mancha, Spain - LaCruzMarch2015_16m | ecosystem: Environmental > Aquatic > Freshwater > Lake | place: Spain...
CAAGAACAGAAATGGGAAAAACAGCAAACCATCCTGCGCGATTTCATGGACGAACAGAGTCGTCTCTGGAAGGAAAATGCCGCGGAGCGCGAGCGGCGCTGGGCGCAGAACACGCGCCAGTTTGAGGAGGTCCACGAGGCCATTATGGCCCAGGCCAAGAAGCACGACCGCGGCATCGGCGCCCTGGGCTCCCGTTGGGGTACCCAATCCGAGGCGACCTTCCGCAATGCCCTGGCCAGCATCTTGGAGCAGAGCTTCGGCATCACCGTCATGCGGGTGGACGAGTATGACGATGCCGGCACCGTCTTCGGCCGTCCCGATCAGGTGGAACTGGACATCATCATCAAGAACGGCCTGCTCCTGATCTGCGAACTCAAGTCGTCCATCGACAAGGCCGGGATGTACATCTTCGAGCGCAAGGCGCGCTATTACGAGCAGCGCCACGGCCAGAAGGCCAATCGGCTCATCGTCATCTCGCCGATGATCGACCCGCGGGCGCAGCAAGTGGCCGACCAACTCGGCATCGAGACCTTCAGCGACTCACTGGACGTGGCGACGCTGTAGCGCTTTGGCCCGCGTCTTGGCCCGGTCCGCGCACCGCCAAGGCGCAAGCCTTGGACTCCGGGGCGCGGGCTCACTGACCGAACAGCGCCTCGGCCGCCTTGCGCAGGGCATCCGGGTCAGGGGCCGCGGCGCCCGCCGCGGGCTTGGGATTGGGCTCGAAGAGGTCGCAGAAATTGGACCTGAGCTTTTCCACCACCCGCTCCACCAGTGGCTCCATGCACTCGTTGGGGCGCCCCGGGGCAAAGTGCCGACAGTTGCGGCAGCAATGGGTCGGCTTGTCGCAGCCGGGGCAGGGGGACTCGCGCCCCAGGTCCAGCCGGGTCAGCCCGGCGCCGCAATTCCAGCAATGGCCGCGGATCTCCTCGCCCATGGTCGTCTCCGATGGTTGGTTCGGCGCTGATGATCCCGCATTCGCCCGTGTCGCCGCAAACCCGGGTGCGGCTCAGAGCATCAGGACGTCCAGCAGCAGCCGCTGGTCGTGCTCCGCCCCCGGCAGCAGGCGGCGGACGCGGGCGCTCAGGGTGCGGCGGCGCGCCAGCAGCCGGGATACCACCAGATTCTCCGCCCGCGGCAGATAGCCGAGCTTGCATCCCCGCCAATAGACCGCCACCGCCTGGGGGTCGTGCGGATTATCCTCTTCCGCCGTCAGGATGAGCACGGCGCCGGGGTGCAGGGCCGCCCACAGGGCGGGCGCGGGGTGCGATACTCTCATCGGCAACCGGCGCACCGTGCGTCCGGTCCCGCCGTCGCCGTTCACGCCCGTTGAGCCAAAGTCGGATCGAACCCCATGGCAAAGATCGAAGGATTTCGCGTCAAGAATTTCCGCGCCCTCCAAGACGTTACGATCGGCAAGCTGTCGAACTCGCAGCAGGCCCGGCCACTGACGCCCATGACCGCCGTCATCGGCAAGAATGGTGTCGGCAAGAGCAGTCTGTTCGACGCCTTCGGCTTCCTTGCCGATGGCCTTCGGCATGGGGTGGAGGAGGCGTGCGACGCTCGGGGTCGGGGTGGATTTGAGCGTATTCGCTCCCTGGGGCAGACTAGGCCGATTGGATTCGAGGTGTCTTACAGTGAGGATGCCGATGCGGCACCTATCACCTACCGGCTGTACATCGATCTCGACGCTAACCGGCGGCCCCATGTGTCGCTGGAGACTCTGACTCAACTAATTTCCAGCCGGAATCTGAATCACAAGCTCTTGGAAGCCCTGGCCAGGGAATTTCGCCAACACGCCACTGGTGCGAAGGGTGGTTCGCAGATCTTCGTGACCACCCACCAGCCGTATTTCGTCGATGCCTTGGACCCGGAGGAAGTCTGGGTGCTGGAGAAGGGCGCGGATGGCTTCGCCACCATTCGCCGTTCGAGCGATGATCCTATCGTCACCGCCATGGTCGCCAAGGGCCTGCCACTCGGCGGGCTTTGGTACAGCGATTACCTCGATGCCCGATAAGGGAGGGGTCAGGTATGCATTTCGAGATCCCGGTAGAGGACCAGTCAGGCAAGCGAATGTTGGACGTTCTGGTCCCACGCATCCTCGGGTCGGAGCACAGCTTTCGGATCTTCGCATACAAGGGACTCGGTCGAATCCCGCGGGGCATGAAGGGGGAAATCGATCCGGCAAAGCGCGTATTACTCGACCGTCTGCGCGATGCCCTGCCGGGTTACAGTCGTTCCCTCGACCACGCAACATCGGCGGTGATTGTGGTGTGCGACCTGGACGCTCGCTGTCTCAAGGCATTTCGCGGCGAACTACTGGCGATGCTTAATGACTGCGATCCGCGCCTTCCAATCCGATTCTGTATCGCCGTTGAAGAAGGGGGAGCCTGGCTTCTCGGCGACCCGCAGGCAGCGCGTAGCGCCTATCCGAAGGCCCGGCAACAAGTTCTGCGCGATTACGAGAACGATGCCATTTGCGGAACCTGGGAGATCCTGGCTGAAGCAGTCTATCCCGGAGGCCCCGCCGCGCTTAAGACCCAAGGCGTGTCGGCCGCCGGGGCCGAGAAGTCACGCTGGGCCGAGGCAATTGCGCCCCATATCGACCCCGAGCGCAACCAGTCTCCCAGCTTCCACTACTTCCGTGGCAAATTGCGCGAGTTGTCCGGCGGCTAGATCAGCACCGCCACCACCGCCCCCGTCATCAGCGTCGCCAGGGTCCCCGCCAGGATGGACTTCATCCCCAGCCCGACGATCTCGTGGCGCCGTTGCGGGGCCATGGCGCCGAGTCCGCCGATGAGGATGCCGAGGCTGCCGAAGTTGGCGAAGCCGCACAGGGCATAGGTCATGATGAGTGCGCTGCGCGGGCTCAGTGCCCCGGGCGGCAGGGCGGCGAGTTGGAGATAGGCGATGAGTTCGTTCAGGACCGTCTTGACCCCCATCAGGGCGCCGGCCGTGGTCGCCTCGGCCCACGGGATGCCGATCAGCCATACCAGGGGGGCCATGACCCAGCCTAAGGCACGCTGGGCGGTCAGGGGCGCGCCGGCTACGTCCGGGAAGAGTCCGAGGCCCTGGTTGACGAGCCCGACCAGGGCGACCATGACCACCAGCATGGCGAGGATGTTGAGCCAGAGCGGGATGGCGTCCAGGGTGCCGCGGGTGATGGCGTCCATGGCCCCGGTGGTCTCGGGGGTCAGGGGCGGCGGGTCGCGGTGGTCGTCGGTGCGGGTCTCCGGTACCAGGAGGCCCGCGATCAGCAGCGCGGCGGGGGCGCTGATGACTGAGGCGACGAGGATGTGGCCCATGGCGTCCGGGATCGCCGGTCCGAGGATCCCGGCATAGAGGAACATGACGGTGCCGGCGACGGTGGCCATGCCGCAGGTCATGACCCCGAACAGTGCGCTGCGCGAGAGTCCGGCGAGATAGGGCCGGATCAGCAGCGGTGCCTCGGTCATGCCGACAAAGACATTGGCGGCGGCGGCGAGCCCGAGCGGGCCGCCGGTGCCGAGCGTACGGCGCAGCACCCAGGCGAAGCCGCGCACCACCGCCGGCAGGATGCGCCAGTGGAAGAGCAGCGCCGACAGGGCACTGATGACCAGCAGCAGGGGCAGGGCGCGGAAGGCGAGGACGAAGCCGTGTTCCGGGTGGACCAGGTCGAAGGGGGTGGGTCCGCCGCCCAGATAGCCGAAGACCATGCCGGTGCCTTGCTCGGTGGCCGTCTGGACGGCCGTGACGACGTCGTTCAAGGCCAAAAAGACGTGCTTGGCGGGGGGCAGCTTCAGGAGCGCGGCGGCGAAGAGGAACTGCATGGTCAGGGCGCCGATGACGAGCCGCGGCGCGACGGCGCGGCGGTCCTCGCTCAGGACCCAGGCGAAGGCCACGATCAGGACCAGACCGAGCACGGGTTGAAAAAAATACATCGCAGACTCCGGCACGCTAATGTTGCACGGCCGACAGGGCCTGGCGGGAGCCCTGGGTGAACAACTGGCCGGCATCCACCGCGTCGAGGCGGTAGGTGCGGTTGCAGAATTCGCAGGTGACGGTGATCGCGCCCTGCTCGGTGACCATGGAGCCGACCTCGGCCTCGCCCAGGGTGCGCAGCATGTCCTCGATGCGGCGGCGCGAGCAGCCGCAGCGGAAGGCCAGGGGCTCCGATTCGAAGAGCCGCACATCGTCCTCGTGGTAGGGTTCGCCGCCGCCGCGCTCGATGGTCAGCACCAGGCGCCCCTCGCCGCACGACTCGGCAAGGCTTGCGCCCATGGGCACCTCGCCCTCCCAGCGGGCGATGCCGCGCAGGGTGCGGGCGCTGGTCGCCTGGGCGACCAGGGTGCGCAGGGGGCCGCGGCCCTGGACCTGGAGGATCAGGGAGCCGTTGAACTTGATGGTGGCGCTCAATAACGCGACCGCCGCCAGGGCCTGCCCCAACTGGACGCGCACGGCCGGCGGGTAGGGGTGGGTCTCCAGTACCGCGCGCAGGCTGGCGTCCAGGTGGACCAGATTGCCGCGGATGCTGGAGTGTTCAAAGAGGAAGCGGTGGATGCTGTCGGTGTCGGGCATGGGGGCTCCGGGAGGGGTCTCAGTGGGCCTGGGCCTGTGGTCTGTTCGTTGTCCGGCATCGTCCGTCCGGTGAGGTAGCGGTCCGCGCAGCGGACCCTACCGGGGTGCGCGGCGGACCGAACCCAGGTCAGGTGCCGACCTGGCTGAGGAATTCCGCGACCGCCGCCCCCGGGGCGCGTTCGCCCGCCAGCACCGCCGCCTCGAAGTCGCGTCGCCACCGCGGCATGAGGGGCCGTGCCTGACGCCATTCCTGGTAGAGGATCGGTGCCAGGGCGCCGCCCTCCGCGATGAATCCGGACGCCAGAAAGTCGCGGTCGGCGCGCGCGCGGTCGTAGGTGAAACGCACGATCTCGCGCTGCCAGTGCCCGCCGCGCCATTCCAATTGGGCGAAGCTCCCGCGCACGTCCCCGTCGAAGGGCGAGCCGACCGACCCGACATTGAGGATGGGGACGCCGTCCAGCACCCGTTCCAGGGGTCGATGGGTGTGTGCGGTGACGAAGAGCGCGATATCCGGCGGGAGCTTGCCGCGCAGGGCCGCGTCCGGGACCGCGGGGCCGATCCCGTCGCGGTTGCCCGCCATGGTGCCGTGCGTGACGTGGACCCAGCTCTGCGCGGCCGCGGGCTCGGCGCTTGCGGCATGGAAACACAGGTGGTCCGGCCACCCGGTCAGGGCGGCGATGCGCGGTCGCAACTGGGCATAGGTCCAGTCGGCAAAGCGCCGCAGTTCCGCCTCCAGGGGCGTGGCGGGGGCCGCGGCGGCGCACTTGAGTATATAGGTCTCGTGGTTGCCCTGGACCGGCAGCCAGCCGCGGGTGCGGCGCAACTGGTCGAACAGTTCGAGACACTCCAGGCTCTTGGGTCCCCGATTGACCAGGTCCCCGGCCATGACCACCAGGTCCGGGCCCCACTTGAGGATGCGCTCCACCGCCTCCTGCATGGCCGGCAGGTTGGCCTGCACGTCCGAAAAGATCACGACTCTCATCCATTCTCACCCTTGCTCATGGCTTTGGTGCACCATACCGCGGACCGCCCGGATTGTCTTGCGGCGGTGCCGGCCCTTACACTGCGCGGACCGGCCGGCTGGTGCGACGCCGGGGCGGAAAACCGAAGGGGCAGACATGACGAACGACGAAGATGCCGGCGAGCCGGACTGGGAGACCCCGCTCTCCTTGAGTACGACACCGGCCCTTTTGATCCACGCGCTGATGGGTTCGGCGAGCGCCGTGCATACGGGCTGGGCGAGTTGTGTGGACGAGACCCTGGCCTTGTCCAACATCCTGGCGATGGACGACAGCGCCGGAAACTATGTGCGTCTGGTGGAGCAGGAGTTCATGGAGGACGGCAAGCCCGACCAGGTCTGGCACGACTGGACGCTCGAGGTCCGCATCGGCTCAGTGCTCACCACCGGCCATTGGCAGCTCGAGGCCAGCGCCCATCCGTCGGATTGGGATTGGAACGCCCGGGAGGCGCGCCGCGCCTTCGAGCGCGCCTGCGTCCTGATCGGGCGGCGGGTGCGCGAGACCCTGGCGGTCGAGGAGCCGGAACGGGCGGACCCGATCCCGCGCGCCAGCCGGCACTGAGGCGGCGCCCGCCCAGTGCCCGCTTGCGCCCGTCGCCCGGGTCGGTCACAGTGGGCGGGCGGCCAGGCTGCCCGCCGTGCCGATACGGCCTGGCGACCACCGCACACCTATCACGATCGACCTGATTACTATCCCGGAGCGCCCGATGAAGATCACCGTCAACTTCGATATCACCCCCGAGGAGATGCGCAAGCTGTTCGGTCTGCCGGACGTGGAGGCGTTCCAGCGGCAACTCATGGACGATATCCGCGAACGGATGATGGCCGGGGTGGAGGGTTACGACCCGATGAAGCTCTTCCAACCCTATGTCTCGGGCACCATGGCGTCCTGGGACATGTTCCAGAAGTTCATGACCGGTACCACGTCGCTGCCGAAGTCCTCCGGTGACGCCGCGGCCGGTGAGGCGAAGAAATAGCGGGCGATGGAGTGCGGGCGGGGCAACACCGGCTCCCGCCCGGGAAGCATGTCGAGCGATCACTCGCGAGCCTGGTGCTGATGCGCGGCGTTACTCAACGTCTTGGACGGCTGCCTGAGTCCGATCCGGAGCCTATTCTCGAGATGCCGGTCGGGGCATTTGCCCCGTCCGGAAATATTCCGTCTCGCTCAGTCGGCGGCACTTCCCATCTGGTGGTCGAACGATTGGCGGATGAGCCCCATTACATAGGGTAGGTCGCCGAGGGACGACAGCCCGACTTCTACATCCCCGTTTCCCCAGCGACCCACCCCCGAAACGTCTTTGCAGAGACCCTTGGGGTCGTCGATTTCATGTACAGGCATGTTCAACGACAGGCGCAACCGCCTAGCCTGCGGGACCACATCGACGAAGTTGGTCTCGGCTTTGTAGGCGACGTAGAGCTTAAGAAATGTTTCACTGATACAGGGGTCCAGCGACATGACTGCTTGGCGCAGTGCCTCAAACACCTTACGCATCGCGCTTCCGGCGAGATACGGGTGGTCGTCGATGGTATAGAGTTGACCGGCCTTGGTGGGTTGTGGCCTGTAGGCGTCTACCACATCCGTTTCAAGTTCGGGTGCGCACCACACGCTGGCAGCCTCGTTGGCGAGGCGAGCGGCTCGTGCCTGAATCGCGGCCTCGTCCCATTTGTCGACTTGTCCCAAGCTCTGGTTGAGCTTCAGCGGACTGGCAGCAAAACCAGCCGGGTTGCCCTCCTTGTCGTTTAGGTCACGTTTGGCGGTAAACGGCAAATCACTGTACTCGGTGTTGTAGCCGGTCAGGGTGAGGTTGCCGAGGGTGTGTACCCAGGTCTGCTGGATGCGCTGCCACTCGGGGCCGAGTGCGTCTTTCCACTCCTGCGGCAAAGCTTCGTTCTGTGGCAGGATGTGTTCGATGGTATAGTCCTCCACCACAACGCGCTCCTTTCGGCCGTGATTCTCCAGTCTGCGCAGCCAGTAACTACGGCGCGGGAAGTGATATAAGTCACGCTGTTTGATCTCGCGTTGGAATTCCTCGTCGCCGGGAAAGCGGCGGTACGATGGCAGCAGAATGAAGGCGGCTTGGACGCTTTCAACGTAACGGTCTTTCTTCAGCGCGCGGCTAAAGCCGGCGAACGTCTTGTTTAGCGAGTTAGTCGGAATTCCGCAGATAGCGCGGCGGAAGACGTAGCTCTCGATCAACTGCACGATCTGTAAGACCTCGTCGGTGCTCAGCCGCTGCTGACGGTAGTCGTGATAGATGTCGAGTAGGAAGGGATGAGCGACGTCGACTCTCAATTCCCTAATGTCCTGAAATGCGTTTCTAAGTGACTGATCCTGCTCAGCCCCTAGCGCTATGGCACAGTAGTAGGTCGCATAGGTATGAATGTCAGCGACGAGATCCGTTACGTCAATGTTGCTGGTCCTAGCGTAATACTTGAAGGCAGTATAAACGTCTCGGACATTGGGAATTTCGCCAGTTTTGGTCGTGAGGTAGTGGCGCATAAATGGGTCGAAGTGATTAGCGTAGGCGGCTTGCCCAAAACCCCTCTCCATTGGGCGCCAGTATTGCGTGTAGAGTTCGGTCTGTAGGTTGGGCTCTAAGCCCATCAGAATAAAGTTGCGAATCAGGTCTGCTTGGCTGAGTTCAAGCCCGGTGGAATTCATGCTCTCAAAGATCAGTTGCGGGTTGTCATGTGCCCTATCCAATGCCACCTCGACGATTACGAGCTTCGCTAACCCTTTGCAGATGCTCTCCATCTCTCCCGCGTGCTGTCGGATAAGCGACTGAAAAAGGGAGTGGTTTTCTTGAATGCGAGTGCTTCTATTCTGTGGCGTCGGAGCCTTGTTGAGCAGGGCTAAGAGTGTTTCTTTGTCCGTTTCCGAAAGGATGAGCTTGTAGTGTCGTTCGCCTTCTTCGTCCGGGTTTAACAAATAATAGTTGCGTAACTTGCGCGCAGAAAACGTATCAAGCAGGTCGTCCAATTGGTTGTCTTCAAAATGCTGTGCCAATGCGATGATTAGAAGCGTACTGGTGGTCAGCCGTTGTTGACCATCAATGACCAACAGCGCCTCCTGGCTGGTGACTGCGGAGAGGGCTCTTTCGACGTAAACGATGGAGCCGATGAAATGTGCTTGAACGCTATCATCACGTCCCGCGCGCAGCAGGTCGTTCCACAGCTGTTGGCACTGTGCAGCAGTCCATGAGAAGTTACGCTGGTAGATAGGAATGACGAACTGAGGGGACTTACGGATGAACTTAAGCAAGTTTGCTTCGGTGGCTTTCACTGACATCGCCTTGAATTTTTGCGCGCAGCGGCGCGTTTACCGTGATAGTCCAGCGGGGACCTTGTGGGAGCGGCTTCAGCCGCGACGAGGCGTCGCGGGTTACCCGAGCGTCGCGGGTCACCGCCTCTGCGTCTCTGCGCTTCTGCGTGAGACCCTTTAAAGAATCTCACGCAGAGGCGCAGAGACGCAGAGAAGAATAGCGGCAGTCGGGTTACCGTGAAAGCCGCTCCCGCCCGAGGCTTTCATGTTTCGGGAGTGACGGGCAAACCCTCATGGCCGTTAGCCTGCTATTACGTGCATGGATCGTCTGCTCCCTTCACCCAACCTCGAGCGGCGAATCGTGGTCAAAAAGGGCATAGCCCGCGTCTTAAGCTGCTTGACGTGCTCGTGCATCCAGGCGGGATTGAGGTCAGCCCTGTGCGGCCAGGTCACAACGCCGAGTTCCATTGGCCTAGCCTCCAGTCTGATCCGCGACGGACTTCCGGTCTTCCAAGAACGGCGCCGCGTCGAGCACCGCGCCGTCGAGCCAGGCCCTGCCGTCCTCCCCCAGCCGCAGACGCCCCTGCGCGAACCAGCCCACCGCCATGGGATAGATCCGATGCTCGGCGGCGAGTACCCGTGCGCCCAGGCGCGGCGGATCATCGTCGGGCTGCACCGGCACCCGCGCCTGCAGGATCACCGGACCGCCGTCCAGTTCGGCGGTGACGAAATGCACGCTGGCCCCATGCTCGGTCGCGCCCGCCTCCAGGGCGCGGCGGTGGGTGTGCAGGCCGCGGAACCGGGGCAGCAGGGAGGGGTGGATGTTGAGCAGCCGTCCGCTGAAGTGGGCGACGAACGCGGGGGTGAGGATGCGCATGAACCCGGCCAGCACCACCAGGCCCGGGGTGTAGCCGTCGATGCACGCGGCCAGGGCCTGGTCATAGGCCGGGCGGTCCGGATAGGCGCGATGGTCCAGCACCGCGGTCGCGATGCCCGCGTCCCGCGCCCGCACAAGGCCGCCGGCCTGCGCCTCATTGCTGATCACCGCAACGATGCGATAGGGCCACTGCGGCTGGGCCGCGAGCAGTGCGCCTAAGTTGCTGCCGGCCCCGGAGATCAGCACCACCACCGGCATCCCGGGTGTCGGCAGGATCTCCTCAGTCATGGTCCGGGGCGTCTGCGTAGACCACCCGCGGCGCCCCCGGGGCCGACTCGATCTCGCCCAATACCCAGGCCTCCTCACCGGCCGAGCGCAGCATGGTCAGTGCGGTGTCGACCTCTTCGCGCGCGACACAGACCACCATCCCGAGGCCGCAGTTGAAGGTGCGGCGCATCTCCGACTCGGCGATGCCGCCCTGGGTCTTGAGCCAGTCGAAGACCGCCGGGCGGCGGAAGCTGCCCAGATCCACCCGCGCCTGGGTGCCCTGCGGCAGGACCCGCGGCAGGTTCTCGGTGATGCCGCCGCCGGTAATGTGGGCCAGGGCGTGGACGCGCAGCGCCCGGGTCAGGGGCAGCACCGAGCGCACATAGATGCGGGTGGGGGTGAGCAGGCGCTCCCCCAGCGTCGCCCCGTCCAGGTCCGCGGCCAGGTCCGCCCCGGACACCTCGATGACCTTGCGGATCAGCGAATAGCCATTGGAGTGGGGGCCGGAGGCGGCGAGTCCGAGCAACTGGTCGCCGGGGCGGACCCGCTCGGGGAGGATCAGGTCGGCACGCTCGGCGATGCCGACGCAGAAACCCGCGAGATCATAGTCCCCGGCGCCGTACATCCCGGGCATCTCCGCGGTCTCGCCGCCCGTCAGGGCGCAGCCCGCCAGCTCGCAGCCGCGGGCGATGCCCGCGATCACGGCCGTGGCGACCTCGAGATCCAGCCGGCCGGTGGCGTAATAATCGAGAAAGAACAAGGGTTCGGCGCCGCTCACCAGGATGTCGTTGGCGCACATGGCGACCAGATCGATGCCGATGGTGTCGTGACGCCCGAGCGCAATCGCGAGCCGCAGCTTGGTGCCCACCCCGTCGGTCCCCGAGACCAGGACCGGCTCCCGATAGTGCGCCAGCGGGAGCGCGAAGAGCGCCCCGAAGCCCCCCAGGCCGGTCACCACCCCGGGGCGGTTGGTGGCGGCGGCCAGGGGCTTGATACGTTCCACCAGGGCGGCGCCGGCGTCGATGTCGACGCCGGCGTCACGGTAGCTGAGTGATCGGGACTGCTGCTCGGTTTCCTGGGACACGC
>Ga0247839_1008240_pt1 | contig 11064 bp, 8 predicted proteins | sample LaCruzMarch2015__6_FD_192405 | JGI IMG/M metagenome (GOLD analysis project Ga0247839, IMG submission 192405) | Freshwater microbial communities from meromictic Lake La Cruz, Castile-La Mancha, Spain - LaCruzMarch2015_16m | ecosystem: Environmental > Aquatic > Freshwater > Lake | place: Spain...
CTTTTGCCTGCAAGGTTAGGCAATGGCGATGCACCCGTTGATCGGTGGCTAGGTCGTTAATTACAGAGACAATCGCCCGTTTCAAATTGGCCGTTACGTATCGATTCCGAAAGAAAAGAGGTAAAGTAGGGCTATAGCGCTTCGTTGAAGGATAGACGGCAAATTAAACCATTTCTTTTGGGGTTGCAGCCACCCCTCTCGAATTTATAATTCAACTATATCCCAAAACTCCTGTCTTTTATCATATTTCTGATTAGTGCAACAGATACCTTTGCCCCCATGCGCTTAGGTATCTTCTATTTGGTAGTGGTAATTTTCCTTTTTTCCTGCGGAAAGGATGTAGAAAAAACTAAGCCCAAAGTGGCTACAATTTCCGAATCCATTTATGCGTCCGGACTTATAAAAAGCAGAAATCAGTATCAGGTGTTTGCTTCTGCAAGTGGCATTATCAATGAGGTCTTTGTTTCGGAAGGCGACACGATTAAAAAAGGCACTATCATCCTTTCGATTGTGAATGAAACCCAGCGATTAAATAAAAATAACGCTCAGCTTGCTGCCTCTTTTGCCGATTTGAAAGCCAATGAAGACAAACTAGCCGATGCCAAACAACTGATAACGATTGCAAAAAGCAAGATGGAAAATGATTCGGTGCTATTGGTGCGACAACAAAAACTCTGGAATCAAAAAATAGGTTCAGAAGTGCAGTTGGAACAACGCCAATTGGCATTTGATAACGCAGGAAGCGCCTATCGTTCGGCCATTGTTAAATACAATGACCTTAAGCGTCAACTCAATTTATCTTCATCGCAATCGCAAAACAACTTGGCAATTTCGAACCAAATGGAAAGCGATTTTATGCCCAGAAGCGCAGTAGATGGCGTAGTTTATAGCTTGTATAAAGTGAAAGGCGAAATGGTGAGCCCGCAAACTGCACTAGCCGTTATTGGCGATGCGGAACATTTCTTTCTCGAAATGCAAGTGGATGAAAACGACATCTTCAAAATCAAAAAGGAATTGCCTGTTTTGGTCACCTTAGACAGCTATAAAGACCAAGTGTTTGAAGCCAAAGTATCTCGCATCTATCCGATGATGAACGAACGAAGCAAAACATTTTTGGTGGAGGCTGAATTTGTAAAACAGCCCGATTTGCTTTATCCCAATGTGACTTTTGAAGCCAATATAGTGCTTCAAACCAAGAATAATGCGCTACTCGTGCCACGCGAATACATGCTAAATGATTCGACCGTGTTAAAAAGCAGTGGAGATACCGTGAAGATTGTGACGGGATTAAAAGACTACAAACAAGTGGAAGTTCTTTCTGGCATTACTGCTGAAGACGAACTGATAAAACCCACCGAATGAAGGTAGGTTTAATACTTAATGTTTCTAAAGCACTATTACTAGCAAGATGGAAACAGACCTTGGTAGCTGCAATTGGAGTCACCTTTAGTATCACAATGTTTATTGCCTTGCTTAGTTTTATGTCGGGACTAAATGATATGCTCGATAGTTTAATTATTAACCGAACACCTCACATTCGGTTATACAACGAGATTCAACCTTCTAAATTGCAACCTATTGATAAGGCACTTGATTATAAAAATCACTACAATTTTGTTAGGTCAGTCAAACCCAAAAATGAACAATTAGAAATTCGAAATAGCGGTGCGATAATGCAAGCACTTAGAACGGATGAGCGCGTGTTGGGTATTGCACCAAAAATTACCGCTCAGGTGTTTTACAACGTTGGCGCCATTGACCTTACGGGGGTCATCAACGGAATTGAGGTTGATGCAGAAAATAAACTTTTCATCTTCAGCGATTATGTAGTTTCTGGAAATTATGTCGATTTGAAGAATACCCCAAACAGCATTATTCTCGGGATTGGAGCTGCCGATAAAATGCTTGCTAACATTGGAGATGTGATTCAGGTAACCACGACCAAAGGCGACAGAATGCCGCTAAAAGTGGTTGGTTTTTTTCAGTCGGGACTTCAGGATGTGGATAAAGTTCAGAGTTACGCATCTATTACAACAGTCCAAAAACTCCTTGGAGAATCGGCCGGATATGTTACAGATATTCAAATCAAGTTAACAGACATTACCCAAGCACCCGCGCTTGCAAAGCAATTCGGAAAGCTATTTGAGGTTGAAGCGTTAGATATTCAAACGGCAAATTCTCAATTTGAAACGGGAAGTTTTGTTAGAACTCTTATTTCCTATGCAGTAGGAATCACCCTCTTGATTGTTGCAGGATTTGGAATCTACAATATTCTCAACATGATGATTTACGATAAAATGGATTCGATAGCTATACTTAAAGCCACTGGATTTTCTGGCAATGACGTAAATGCAATTTTCATAGTAATTGCGCTCAGCATTGGACTGTTTGGCGGAACCCTTGGTATTCTTGGGGGCCTAGCTGCATCGGCCATTATTGATCAAGTACCATTTGTTACTGCAGCACTTCCTACCATAAAAACATATCCTATTAACTACAATCCCAACTTCTACATAATTGGGGGTATTTTCTCAATTATCACCACCTACATGGCAGGATATTTCCCTTCGCGAAAGGCAAGTAAAATAGACCCAGTGATTACCATACGCGGCAAATGATGGAAGGCAAAGTATTGGAAGCTGTTCAGATTTCGAAGTCTTTTCACGACCCTGTAACGGTGCAAGTTCTTAAGGATATAAACTTCGCGATAAACAAGGGCGAGTTTGTGTCGGTGATTGGGAAATCAGGTTGCGGAAAATCGACCTTACTCTACATTCTATCTACAATGGATACCGACTATGATGGCGAATTACTTATAGATGGCGTCAGTATGAAAGGCAAAAAAGAAAGTGAACTGGCACGTGTTCGCAACGAAAAAATTGGATTTGTTTTTCAATTCCATTATCTCCTTAACGAATTTTCGGTTCTAAAAAATGTGATGCTTCCTGGATTAAAACTGGGAAAATACAGCGACAAAGAAGTAGAACATCGAGCAATGGAAAAACTCAAACTTTTGGGTATTGATAGTGAGGCGCGAAAAACCCCCAATCAATTATCAGGTGGACAAAAGCAACGTGTGGCCATTGCTCGTGCCTTAATCAATGACCCCCTGATAATTATGGGCGATGAACCCACAGGCAATCTCGACAAAAAGAACAGTGATATCGTATTCGGTATATTCCAGCAATTGGCTCAGGAGTTTGGACAATCACTTTTGATTGTAACCCACGACAATGAATTTGCAGCCCGAACCAATCGAATAATTGAAATGGAAGACGGGAAAATAATTAGGATGTAATTGAAATTGATTCCACCTGTTCGGAAATTCTAATCAACCCAATTCACTCCTTTTCGCAACAGGGATAACGTCTTTTCTTCTTCTGAATTGGGTTCCACTTTATGGTCGTATACCCACGAAGCTAGGGTTGGCAAACTCATCAAAATACTCTCGATGCGACCATCAGTATCGAGCCCAAATTTGGTGCCTTTGTCGTACACCAAATTGAATTCCACATAACGACCTCTGCGCAAAAGTTGCCATTGGCGTTGGATATCAGTGAACTTTTCTTCTTTATGGCGTGCCATCAAGGCCCGATACGTTGGCGCAAATGTATCGCCAACAGCCAGCACAAAATCCCATAATTGGTGCTTAGTATGGCCGCTTTCCTCATTCAATCTATCGAAGAAAATACCTCCAATACCTCGCGTTTCCTTACGGTGTTTGATATAAAAATAATCATCGGCCCATAATTTGAACTTGGAATAAAATGCTGGGTCAGTTTTATCGCACGTTGCCTTCAAAGCGGCATGAAAAAATTGCGCGTCATCGGCAATTACATAATGTGGAGTAAGATCTATGCCTCCACCAAACCACCACGTGCCATTTTCCATCTCGAAATAGCGCACATTCATGTGGATGATTGGCACCATCGGACTATTTGGATGGATTACAATACTGACTCCTGTGGCTAAAAACTCCGCATTATCAACCCTCAAAGCTTTGGTGATGTTTTCTGGAAGATGACCATGAACAGCTGAGAAATTCACGCCTCCTTTCTCTACTACAGCTCCAGCCTCCATAATGCGCGAAAAGCCACCGCCACCGCCAGGCCGCTCCCAGGCATCTTCGCGAAAGTGACCCAATCCGTCTTCCGCTTCTAGCTGTGTGGTAATGCGAAGTTGCAGCGCCCTAAATCCGTCAATAATTTGTTGCTTAGTAATACTCACGGACACTCGAATGTTGCTTTAAGCCCTGTGTAATTCACAATTCGTGGGCTTCCGTTTTCGAAGCCTTGACCCGCTTCTTGTTTCCAATCAAAATCAGATTGTAAACCGCGGTCTTTCACCTTTAGCATGTGACCTGCACCTTCTTTCCGAATTCCTGGCAAGGCGCGCAAGAAATGGATTCCAATATCAAATCCACGATATGCAAACGTGTTTGGTTCTGTTGAATAACGGTTTCTGAATTCAAGAATAAACCGTTGTGTAGCCTCGTCTTCATAGTCCACGCGAAAGGGCTCGGGCACATGTAATTTCATTTTATCGAAATAATCCATCTCCACATTACGGAAATCTGGCCAATCGGAAAGACCGTATACCGTGATATTCATTTTTTCGCCCCAGGTGCTTACTGTTCGCGCAAGCGAAGCCACACGAGCCTCTTGTTTAGTTAGTATAACGAGGTGGTTCGGCATTGTAGATGACAACCGTTGAAACACTGAATCACGCAGGCCTTTGCTGGCATCAACGCTTGGAAACGAAGGACGATTTCCGGTGGTACCTGAATCTAGACCTTTGCGAAAACGCCCCATCAGCGCTTGTTCCTCTGGTTTGCCATAATGCATCACAACATTATTTGTGCCCTTCAATTTTGAAAGGTACCTGCCCAATGCAACCATCATTTGTTCCTCGGTTGGGATAATCTTGAATACTACTTGATTATCTTGAACAATTTGGCTGCCTTGTATGGTTGGAGAAACCAAAGGAACACCCAACTCTTTTGCATAGGCCGATACAAGCTTGAACGTTCCGCTGTAAAAAGGTCCTACAATTAGGTCTGATCCTTTCAAATCGCCTTTTTCAATAATGCTTTGAACCCGAGTTTCGCTGTTCTGAGTATCGAAAACACGCAGGCGCACATCAATGCCTAAAACCCGAATGGAATCTACAGCAATTAACAAGCCTTCGTAAAACTGTAACGCCATTTCCGAACGACTGTAAACTTCTGGCTTACGTTGCGGCTGTCCATTGAACAACGAGTCATTCTCATTCAAATAGAAATCCAATAACACGCTCACATTAAAAGCGCCAGAAGCCAAAGGGCGAATTTTAGCAGGCTCAGAAATTACTTGCGTTTCTCTGCGTTCCATTTCCATACCGCCTTTTTGTTCGGGAGAAATAAGACGAGCCACAGGAATACGGATTGTACTTCCTACTTTCAATCCATCAACCAATGTAGGATTGGCATCCATCAAAGCAGTTACAGTAGTATTATGCTCCTTGGCTACAGAATAAAGCGTCATTTTTGATGGCACTTCATACAGCACATACTCACCATCAGCCTGCAACGCTTCTGCAGGTTTTGCATTCAGATTTTCATCCAAGTAGGTTTTTGGAATTCGTATAAACTGGCCTGGTTGTATTCCTTCCAAAACGCCTGGATTGCTAAAAACCAATCGACTCAACGTCATGCCATACTCCTTAGCAATGGAAAAGAGCGTTTGTTTTGGGGCAATTTGATGAATCAGGAAGTCCTCTCCATCTACTCGAACAAGGCTATCCGAGCGCAGCACCAAGCTTTCCTGAGCTAATGAAGCTAAGGGAAAAATCCACAAGAAAAGATAGAGTATTTTCCTCATTCTATTGAAATTTAGAACATACAAATGCACTAAATCAGCGGTTGAAGGTAATGTTTCAAGATTGAGCGACAATCAGAGCTGCAACTATTATTCCCACTCGATAGTAGCTGGCGGTTTTGATGAAATATCATACACCACCCGATTGATACCTTTCACCTTATTGATGATGCGATTGCTCACCGTTCCGAGAAACTCGTACGGCAAGTGGCACCAATCGGCTGTCATTCCATCGCGAGAGGAAACAGCGCGAAGACAAACTGCATTTTCATAGGTGCGCTCATCGCCCATAACGCCCACACTATTTACAGGAAGGAAGATGGCCCCTGCCTGCCAAACCGAATGATACAAATCGAATTCACGCAGCGCGGAAATGAAAATGTGATCCACTTCTTGCAAAATGCGCACTTTCTCCTCGGTGATATCGCCCAAAATTCGAATGGCTAGGCCTGGTCCAGGAAACGGATGCCTTCCCAACAAACGGTCGGGCAATCCAAGATGTTTGCCCACTTCGCGAACTTCATCTTTAAACAACGTTTTTAGAGGCTCCACCACTTTCAATTTCATAAAATCGGGCAATCCACCTACGTTGTGGTGGCTCTTTATAGTAGCCGAAGGGCCTTTAACCGAAACCGACTCAATGATGTCAGGATAAATGGTGCCCTGTGCTAACCATTTCACATCTTGAATGGCATGTGCTTCTCGATCAAAAACTTCGATAAACACTCGGCCAATTATTTTGCGTTTGGTTTCCGGATCGGATTCTCCCTTCAGTTCATCAAGGAAGTGCTTTTTAGCATCTACTCCCTTCACGTTCAAACCAAGACCTTGGTAGGTTTCCAAAACAGTTTCAAACTCATTTTTACGGAGTAACCCATTATCCACAAAAATGCAGTAGAGGTTAGTTCCAATAGCTTTGGCAAGCAACATAGCTGCCACACTGCTATCCACACCACCAGACAAACCAAGAACCACGCGATCATTTCCGAGCTCTTGTTTCAATTGCGAAACGGTGCTTTCTATGAATGAATCAGGTGTGTGGTCTTGTTTGCACCCACAAATTCCAACAACAAAATTGCGTAAGAGAGTTAATCCATCAACTGAATGGGTTACTTCAGGATGGAACTGAATTCCGTACGTTTCCTCATCCAAGAACTGGAATGCAGCAACTTTCACATCAGATGTACTTCCAATAATTGATGCGTTGGCTGGCAATGCTGTAATGGTATCTCCATGCGACATCCATACTTGCGAACTGGTTGGAACTCCTTTGAGCAAACGATTGTCGTGATTCACAAAACTGAGCTCAGAACGACCATACTCCCTAGTGTTGGAAGCCTCAACGTTTCCTCCATTGGCAAATGCCAAGTATTGCGCTCCGTAGCAAACACCCAAAAGAGGCAATTTTCCACGAATAGCACTCAAATCTGGAATAAGCGCATTTGCATCGCGAACAGAACATGGACTGCCAGAAAGGATTACACCTTTGATATGCGCACCCAATTGCGGTGGTTTATTGAATGGATGAATTTCACAATAAACATTTAGTTCACGCACTCTTCTGGCTATCAGCTGCGTGTATTGTGAACCAAAATCAAGTATCAAAATGGTTTCCTGCATGCGAGAATTGTAGAATTAGCGGTAAAAACGGTGGCGATTAGACGTTTGGCAAAATTATCTTAACAATGGTCATATCTCTACGAAAATCATCACTTACATTTGGTACTTGTTAACCATAACCTAACTCACATGAAAAAATCATTACTCGTAATTTCCGCATTAATTATTTCGACTAATGCATCAAATGCACAAACCCCATTAACCACCGCAGTAGATTTCACTGTTACCACCATGGATGGTGATGAAGTGAATCTATTTGGCTTATTAAATGATGGAAAATATGTTGTTGTTGACTTCTTTGCATACTGGTGCGGAGTCTGCGCACAAAATGCCCCAAAATTCGAAGAGTCATTTGAGCAATTTGGCTGCAATTCTGGCGATGTTTACTATATCTCGATTGAAGGAGAAGGCACTACAGAACAAACGCACACTTTCGAAACAGATGCGGGATTACAAGGCATCATTCCAACCATTAGTGGATTGGATGGAGGAGGTGCGGCTGTACGGAGCGCTTATGGAATTTCTTATTTTCCAACCTTTATTCTTATCGCACCCGACAGACAGATTGTAGATCAGGATATATGGCCTTTTTCTGCGATCACATTGCGTGCTCTTTTAGAAGAAAACGGTCTTTCTCCCAAAAGCTGTGAGTCATCTACAGGCATATTAGACATCACCTCAAACGCAGCAATTGCAGTCGCATATCCCAATCCAGCAACTAATGAAGTGAACATCCAATTCTCGTTGACCGCTGGTACAGTGGTCGCTGTACAAATATATGATGTTGTTGGAAAGCTCGTAAGTGAACTGAACAGCAAGTCATTTGGCACAGGCACGAATGTGGTAAGCATTCCAACCTCTTCACTTGCTAACGGAAACTATATGGTTCGTCTATCGAGCAATAATGGTGTTTTTGCCAACTCAAGGTTCAGTATCTCTCGCTGAACACGGCATTTGATTCAATAAGAAAGCCGTTGCTGAACAATATCAGCAACGGCTTTTTTGTGAGAATGAATTACTTTTCTACTTCATCAAGAATGGGAAGCGGTCTACATTTTTAAGAGCAATTCCAGTTCCTCGCGCCACTGCACGCAATGGATCTTCGGCAATATGAACCGGCAACTTTGTTTTCAGACTAATGCGTTTATCCAAACCGCGAAGCATAGAACCACCTCCCGCGAGATACAAACCTGTGCGGTAAATGTCAGCCGAAAGTTCGGGTGGAGTCATTTCTAGCGCATTCAGAATAGCTGTTTCGATTTTAGTTATTGACTTGTCCAAAGCGTGAGCCACCTCCTGATAAGAAACTGTGATTTCCTTTGGAATACCTGTCATCAAATCACGACCATGAACTGCATAATCAGGTGGTGGATTATCCAATTCGGTGATAGCCGCTCCCACCTCGATTTTAATGCGTTCAGCAGAGCGCTCTCCAATTAAGATATTGTGCTGTCTGCGCATGTAATCCTCGATATCCGCAGTGAAATCATCACCAGCAGTACGAATAGAACGGTCGCAAACTATACCACCCAAAGCAATTACCGCAATTTCACTTGTTCCACCACCAATGTCAATAATCATATTGCCCATAGGCTCTTCCACATCAATACCAATTCCAATAGCAGCAGCCATTGGTTCTTGAATCAAATAGGGTTCGCGAGCACCAGCATGTTCAGCGGAGTCACGAACTGCACGTTTTTCAACTTCCGTAATTCCAGATGGGATGCAAATTACCATGCGAATATGCGGAGGAAAGAAATGCCGTTTTCCTGGATTTATCATTTTAATAAATCCTTTAATCATTTGCTCCGCGGCCTCAAAATCGGCAATTACGCCATCCTTAAGTGGACGAATAGTTTCAATGTTTTTATGTGTCTTGCCGTGCATTTGCTGGGCCTTTTTCCCAATGGCGACAATTTTACCAGTTTGAATATCTCTGGCCACAATAGACGGTTCATCCACAACTATTTTATCATTAAAAATAATCAGAGTATTGGCCGTGCCTAGGTCAATGGCGATGTCCTGTCGGAAGAAGTTAAACAGACCCATAACGATGAGTTAATGTTGCTAAAAAGTAAATGCGTAGTGTCCAAAGGTACTTGGACTTCGCCTTAATAGACCCATCCAATAAATAATCTTTTTTCACGAAAATTAATGCTTAAAATGTCTGACTCCAGTAACCACCATAGCCATTCCATGAGCATTACAATAGTCCACAGAATCTTTGTCGCGTATTGACCCTCCCGGTTGAACCACCGCCCGTATGCCCACATTTCCGGCTATTTCAACACAGTCTGGGAAAGGGAAAAATGCATCTGATGCCATCACAGCATTCTGCAAATCGAATCCAAATGCATTTGCTTTGGTTATTGCAAATTGAAGCGCATCCACACGGGAAGTCATACCACATCCACTAGCCAACAATTGCTTGTCTTTGGCAAGAACAATCGTATTCGACTTGGTATGCTTCACCAATTTATTGGCAAAAATCAAGTCTTCAATTTCTTTGGAAGTCGGAACTTCAGTAGTAACCGATTCCAAATCACCACTCGATTGCGTGCTTAAGTCGCGGTCTTGCTCCAAAACTCCATTTAGCAAAGAGCGGAATTGCCTTTCCGGAAAAGCAACAATCTTTTGAATCAAGATAACCCGATTTTTCTTCTGTTTAAGAATCTCAAGCGCTTCTGCAGTATAGGAAGGAGCAATTACTACCTCAAAAAAGAGTTCGGTCATTTCCATAGCCGTTGCCTCATCAATTTCTCTATTGGCTACAAGCACTCCACCAAAAGCCGATACAGGATCACCAGCAAATGCTGCTTTATAAGCATCAACCAAGGTAGTCCTACTAGCCAAACCGCAAGCGTTATTGTGCTTTAAGATTGCGAAAGTGGGCTCATCAAAATCTGCAATAAGATGCACTGCTGCGTCTACATCCAACAAATTATTATAGCTCAGTTCCTTTCCGTGAATTTGCTCAAACAACGCATCTAAATCTCCATGAAAAAATCCCTGTTGATGAGGATTCTCGCCATAGCGCAACACTTTTGTTCCTTTTTCTTGATGTGCAAATCCCCCACCATTAAAGTACTTATGAATTGCAGAATCGTAGTGAGATGAAACGCCAAATGCCCCAGCAGCAAACCATTTCCGCTGAACATTGGTTGAACTACTGCCTTCGCTTAACAACTCATTCAATGCTGCATACTCATTCTTAGAAGCTACGATTATCACGTCCTTGAAATTTTTAGCCGCAGCTCGAATTAGCGATATGCCCCCGATATCTATCTTTTCAATAATATCCTCGTCAGAAGCACCAGAAGCAACTGTATCTTCGAATGGATACAAATCAACTATAACCAAATCCAAGGTAGGGATAGCGTATTCTTTTAATTGTGCAACATCTCCTTGATTGTCACGTCTTGCCAAAATTCCACCAAACACTTTTGGATGCAAAGTTTTAACCCTTCCACCTAAAATGCTTGGATATCCAGTTAAGTCTTCAACCTTAAGAACCTTCGCGCCAAGCTCCTCCAAATAGGTTTGAGTCCCTCCAGTAGAATAAATACTCACTCCATATTTCACTAATTGC
>Ga0247839_1008249_pt1 | contig 11054 bp, 14 predicted proteins | sample LaCruzMarch2015__6_FD_192405 | JGI IMG/M metagenome (GOLD analysis project Ga0247839, IMG submission 192405) | Freshwater microbial communities from meromictic Lake La Cruz, Castile-La Mancha, Spain - LaCruzMarch2015_16m | ecosystem: Environmental > Aquatic > Freshwater > Lake | place: Spain...
GTCCCCAACGCCTGAATCATCGTAGCCAGCTGAGTCGTCAAAACGGCACGAGCAGCCTCCGATGCGGCATGAGCAGCCTCCGATGTGGCGAGAGATTCCTTCGCTCTGGTAAGCTTCTTCTGTAGCTTGGCGCTCTGCTTGGGCTCTTCCGATGGTGCACCATTAGCCTCTGCGAGGGCAGCCGTAAGATTGGCATTGGTAGCCTCAGACGCCGCGAGGGCAGCCGTAAGCCTGGCATTGTTAGCCTCAGACGCCGCGAGGGCAGCCGTAAGCCTGGCATTGTTAGCCTCAGCCGTGAGGTCGAAGGTGATGGGTGGACATGACTGAAACTCGTCGCCTGGCCCCTCTGGATACTGAAGAGGCAGATTCAAACAATAATGCGCCCAATCCAGGAACAGAGGTGGTATCATTGGTTTAGCAGTATCAAAGTAATGCTGAATCATGCGAATCGCAGCAGCTACTGATTTCATGACGACATCATAATGACTCGTTGAAGAAGCCGCCACATTCAGAGTGTTTTGGGGAATTGCTCCAATCATAGTGCAGCTCGACGAACGGCCATCAAGACCCGTGCTGTGCATTTGTATCGCTGTACTCCCAGTGGGCAGCGGGTACTGTTGTTGATATGAAGTTAAAGCCATAAGATCCATTTACTTGAGTGTTGCCAGACTACAAAATCGATCTTATATAGTCTACTATACCAAACACGGCCATCGTTATGCTAGCGTACTTGCCCAGTAACTCGACCAGAAGCACAGACCCCAGCCTAGCAAAAACCCCACCATGCCCACTCCACACAAACACTGCCGTGATGAACACCCCGTTTCTTGGCATCCACACACGTAAACCCGCAAGCACCATTCTGAAAAACGCCCTATGTGCAGACGACGCTGAAGCCACATAGACGAATACCAACGCCATGTGAGGCAACCAGATGCTCCAAAGTTCGCCTGATACGTCCAGATGAACACTGGATTTCAGGCTTGACGCCCATTCAACCAACCCCAGTGCAGTCACAAAAAATGCTACCATGTTGCTCCGGAGAGTGCATAACGGAAGCGTCGCAATTAGAAACACATCAGTGGGTATCGCCAAATCCCGCACTGCTGCCCATAACCCCACACCACAGCCAAGATAATTCTGGAGCAATCGATTTTCAACCCCGGGGCGGTGCGTAATCATGCAAGCGCTCGCAAACCCGCTCACGACAGCAGCAGCGAAACATACAATGGGTATGGGCGACACCACAAGCATCAGAGGACCCAGCTCGGCGAAATCATTCATTTTGAATAAATCAATGAGCCTTATAAACAGCTGAGCCTTAACGACCGTAACGACACGCCTTAAAGTTCAAGGCCACGGCGAGCGCTTCCTTGCGGTTCTGCAGCTCTGCCTCCAGCTCCTTGATCTTATCCTTCTGCTCAGCAACCTGCACCATAGACGCCTTCAACATGATCCTAACACCAAACTCAGATGGAGAACCCAGGTTCACATGCACCCCGTCGTGGAGATCCAGGCACAAACCCTTGGCAAGTTCCAGCGCCACCTGTAAGGAAGCTGCAGATGCCTCGGCCTCCACAAGTTTCGTGTAGATGTTATCGGTGGCCTTCACCGTGGCGACGGAGATTGCAGCCTGGCGTTCGTTGCGAGTCTTTTCAAGATCAATGCAGCAAATCTCCAGCTGATACGAGAGTTTAGTGTACTCCTTACGCAGCAAGTCGTTGTCATTGGACAGCTTCACCATCTGCGTCAGGAATCGTCGCAGTTCCTCGGGCTCTGGAACTGATGGGACGGACTTCCCAATGATGCACACGTCGATTGGATCAAAAATCTTCTTCACCACGTTGTCATCCGCCACAAGCTCGCTCGCGCGTGCACGAGCGTCCTTAATGGATTGATGCAGCTGCATGTATCTCCACATATACGCAGTCAGCAGATTGCTCTCGATATTTCCGCCTGATATGGTGGTGCTCGCCGTGTCTGACACGAAAATGCCGGAAGTGGAATTCCGAGAATGATTAACAATAACGCCAGTTCCAAAACGAGTTGTCAACGAATGAAGCATAATTTGATATCAGGCAGCTGTACCCACCCAGCATATATACTTCGTTGCATAACGCCTTCCCAGCTATTTGAATGTCATCTCCCTGCATTCATGACCCCCCCTGTTGAATCGCTTGCACTCGTTGGTAAACGCAATGCTGAAATTCGATTTGCTCTTGTTCATCCAGAAGATGATCAGATATGTCCTATCACACAGGTTTGTGCAGTTGTTGACTCTAGTCCTGTTCACGAATGACAACCCCTTTGCCCAGGAGCCCATTGCCACCTCCACCCTTGATTTCATCGACGACCCATTCGACCCAAACCACCCAGATCGCAGCGCCATTCGCCTGTCGTGCACCCACACCTTCACAGCCCTTTGTCTCGTGTTTCATTGGGCTCGAAACGACACCATACGCTGTCCAGTCTGCCGCTCAGGCCCCCCGACTGCCTCCCTCAATCTCCGCAAGCTGCCCAAGCACTTCCGGCTCCGCATGGGCCGTCGTGTACGCGAGTCTAAACAACGGGACCGACTTGAAAACATACGCGAGAACGAGGTCGTCGCACGCCAGCTACAGAACACCAACGCTCGAGTCGTCTGCATCATCCACACGCGTGACGCCATCGAATACCACGTCCGCATGCAGGGCATCTCTGTGCAAGATCAGGTCGTTTGGCGCCCGCCATCAAATTAATTCATTTGAAATTACTGACATGACCTTTGTTTTGTTTGGTGGCGCGCGGGACCAAACTAGATTGTGTTTACTGCAACAGGCGCCGACATCAGGACATTCCTCCTCAATGCCCAATCAGCCGTCATCACACTGGCCGTCGACTATGGCGTTCACTCCATGCGTTTTCCGCCCTCCCAGTGGTTCACCGTGCCTCAACAGGCGTCAATCTGCATCACTGCGTCGACATGTCCGGTTCACTACTTTGTCGCTGTAACCCCGCTGGGGGCATGTGTGCGATGTAACATACCCGCATTCCTATTTAACCTAGTTGCCAGCCACACTGGGCTGTCGTTTTAAAGACTGCACACAGCGGGGGTCAAAGCATATCTGGTAGGCAGATCTGCTGCGCAGCCGTCGAAAGTTGAAACACAAGTCATACTTCGTCGCTGAGTTCACGACGCCAACGTTGGTCTCTGAAAGTGGCAAAACTGGGTCCATGGGGACCAGTCGGATATCGTCCTCTACACCAAATTTGTTCGACTCCATCAGCTTCAACACCTGAGATGGCTTGAGCTCCATCTTGATTTGAAATGTTTTTCTGCAGTCGATATAAGCGATCTGCCAGATTACATAGGATCGTCGACCCAGAGGATTTTGATTCCACTTTAGATTTTTTGAATTCATCCCTCTTTTGTTCGCATGCGCTTTGCACAAGTTCCTGCATTTTGTCAAGTTGAATTTGTCTATGTCCAACAGTTCCTTGCACCCAATACAAAAACGCATCGTTTGTGCCATGTGAATGACTTCAATGTGTCTTATATATTACACATACAAACAAATGAAAGCACCACATTTTACTGGTCTTTTCGTCGCGAGTTGACGCAACGTTTCATTACACTTACAAATTGATGGAATTGCAAGACATACAGCATAACACAGTCGTGCAAATAGGTTCACAGCATAGTATGGTTTGACAACAACAAAGCTGTAGCACACTGGCAACATGTGCATCCAAAATGTTGTGAGTATAATAGCATATATAAATGGTGTTCTACACTACACACATGGATCAAGACAATGTACATATATGGAATGCATTGGAAAAAATGTCCAATTTGATTGAAATGAATTGTCAGCTTGGAAATGAGTTTAAACAGAATGACATAAATGTAGATAACATGTTTGACCGCTTAGATCAAATTCCAAAGGCGACTCATTTGACAGTAGTAGATATTTCGAAGATTTGCCAAGTTTTCTTTGATGATGATCCTACATGGTTTAATGTAGGTATTGATTGTGTACACCTTTCATGCAAAGGAGGTGCTCCTTATTCTGTGCCACAAGCCACATTATGTGATGTAAACCCATATTCATATGAACGAAGTGATGGTCGTACAATTAATGCTCGAATGTGGTTTCAAATAAATGGAAAATGGGCATATGATATACACCAAGAGTTCCAAACTTCCAATGAATTTATCATTGCTTTGTGTAACAATTTTATTGAAGACAGTGGAAAGAGGAATGCATTGATATCCAAATTTACTTCATCAGCTGCAACCAAGGCAACTAAAGAAGCTGAAGCACACATGAAACGACTGAAAGAGTCTGAACAAACTACACGAAATTTGAAAACAGCCTTTTTAAATCGTGTATTTGATAATTCAGAATTCAGACAATGGAAAGCACTTGTTAACCGTGATGTATATAAAATGTATGACAAATATAATGTCATTGCAGAAAATGTAAAAATAAAGCTACCTGAGTAACACAACAAACCCCATGGGCACCGGTCAACGAATGGACATTATATTAATGCACATCCAAATCAAAGCATCAAATGCCCATTTCATTTGATGATGTCATTAGTATCATGAAAGACATTGCTGCACAGCTCTCATCTAACACAGACACATACGAGCAATGCAACATTCGATTTGAACGCAGCGCCTCTATGGTTCTGCTGGCAGTTGACGTTTTGAATCCTTTGTTTGAAATCATTGAGCTTACAGTGAGCAAAAAAGTGGATGATAAGAAAATCAGCTGGTTCATCAATGGAGAACCAGTAGAAGAAACATGCATTACATATGGCAATCTGATTGACAGATTCAGGCATCTGAACCTAGGCGTGTACAATACACTCGTCTATCTGCATAGAGAAGGCAAAAGAGGAACCAACTGGACAATTGAATACGACAAGACGCGGAATCTCATCGTCATCATCGATAAAACGACAGGCGCTTTTTTGTTCAAAGTGACATTCACGCCATACAACAGACTCAACGAGAATACAGAGCTGATGGTCTGCTTCAGCGATAGTCAGACCTATGAGAAATTTAAGAGCTATGGTCAGTTGATAACGGCGCTATACTCTAAACATATAATCAAGATACAGCAGAAACTTGGCCCGTTTATAATTAAGCGTCAAGACGTAGCAACACGAGTTACAAACTCGACCAGATGCTAAGGCTGAAATTACCAGTCAAGGCGCTGTGCTGTGTACACTTCATGCTTGATGTGTCGGAGCTGCGTTTTAACGTGATGCAGCAGGTTAGACCCACGAATAAGATCCAACAGATCATCAATGATATCAGCCAGCAGGTTCAAATCCGACATGATTTGGTCGATGGAGTCGCGAAAGAGGCGTGCAGCACGAACAACATGAGGTGACCAATGGATGTCAACGATCTCATTGAGGCAGAGCAAGAGCGTTGTGCGAACGTAGGCGGACATGCGGGAGATTGGTTGTAGGCTATCCAATCGTTCTTTTATAGCAATAGACCAGCCTGATTGATTGTTTGATTGAACCTGCTATTTGAATGCCATCTGTCAACTCCATTATGGATTCACTTGCCCTAGAGAATGGAACGATCGTGTTCACTCTGACACGTTCCAAGGTCCCTGCGACAACAATCATCAAAGACAAAACCCCGGCCTACGACCTGACTCGCCCACGGTTCGACACCATGCTGCTGTCGTGTGGACATGAATTTCACGCCGTTGGGACGATATTCCATTGGGCTCTCAACGGTAACGTGACATGCCCTCTATGCGGCAAAGGCCCCATATCGCGCCTGAAGATAGACAAGCTGCCATCGCATCTACGGACATTGGTAGAGATAAAAAAACTTACAAACATATACAACGACACCCCAACGTCGGCGTTTGAGCGGATGACACCCGAAACACGCGCAGAGTACCTAACACCCGCTAGATTATTTACCCATCACAAGATGAACCGTCTCCGCTCGGCGAAGCCCGTAAAACTGGCCGCCGACGACCCACAAGCCAAGCTCAACTGGCTTACCGCTGGGTTTTACGAGGATCCATCCGTCGTCGTAGTCAAGATGGTGCACGACGTCATCAGGATGGATGACTTAAATTGAACGCTGGGCCTGAAGCGCCGCGATGGTAGTCAAGATGGTGCACGACGTCATCAGGATGGATGACTTAAATTGAACGCTGGGCCTGAAGCGCCGCGATGGCGTCTGCATACGACGACACGTCCTTGTCTGGGAAGCGAATCGTCGTCTCACTATGCTTCCCTTTGTACACTGTAACCTTAGGGTTGGAGTCCAGCCAAGTGCCAGAGATGGTATCATGAGCATGCTTGATGTGATTGAAAATATATTTCAGGATTGTGAAGGCAATACATGACTTGTCACCCATCCTATCGACCCAGAATCCAAATCCATTGCCGCTGCACGCGTGAAACGTTTTGTCTTCCACTGCAAACCAGTCAGACCTTCGCATCTCGGTGCGGTAGCTGGGGGTTGAATACAGACACACAGAGAGCCTGAACACACATTCATGCTGCAGAAACGTCTTGACGTCTGCATCGCTTGCAATGAACACGCATTCGTCACTTGCTTCATGCGCTTGCATGATGACTGGCGTCTTGACATTGTTGGCTCCCTCTAATATACACACAACAGTGTGCATGTCTGAAGAGAAGATAAGTGACTTGAAATACACGCGCAGACAAAACACCCCAACTCATGCTGTAAATTGGAAATTCTGAGCAGGTTTCGGGCGTTGCAGCAACGCAGTGATATTGTCAGTTCCTGATGGACTGAACAATGGGATTCCTGATGGCCTGAACAATGGGATTCCTGATGGACTGCCTGCAGCGTTGGGTGCTGATGGACTGAACAATGGGATTCCTGATGGCCTGACTGCAGCGTTGGGTGCTGATGGACTGAACAATGGGATTCCTGATGGCCTGGCTGCAGCGTTGGGTGGCGATGGACTGAACAATGGGATTCCTGATGGCCTGCCTGCAGCGTTGGGTGCTGATGGACTGAACAATGGGATTCCTGATGGCCTGCCTGCAGCGTTGGGTGCTGATGGACTGAACAATGGGATTCCTGATGGCCTGAACAATGGGATTCCCGACGGCCTGCCTGCAGCGTTGGGTCCAAACTGTTCAATATGCAAGTTGTTGAACATTTCTTCAAATGTCTTTGTATCCACCGACCAAGAGTACACTGGTTCGTCTGGTTCAGAATCACTTGATTCGTCAGACCCGTCGCTCAAGGATCCCACGCTATCTGGTATATCCAGCTGTAGATGACTGGGAAGCGCCTGAACATTCAGCCTGGTACACGGAGGCTCCGCCCTGCACATTGGGCACCGCACTGTATCGTTTCGCAGCCAATAAAACAGCAGGCACGTCGCCGTGAACTCATGCTGGCATGGCAGACGGATCGCCTTGCGGTCTGGATGCTCTGGGTCGAAGTCGATCGCCTCGCTGTTCAGCGTCGACGTCACGATCGGCTCGTGCGTGATGGGACAGATGCTGCCACACTCGGGACGCATCAGCAGAAATCTGATCGGCTGCTTGCATCCTAACAGCGGCAGGCTGTGAATTCGAGAATGTGCAACGTTCACTTGGTCTCTCAGCAGACTGTTGAGTGATGCATAGTCGTATTTCATCGCAGCGCTGTCCATTGTCTGGTGTTGTACCTGGATTTATATAGCAGCTACATAAAAGTGGACTAACGCGACCATCAATGTTGTTGACCAATCACCACAACTCCATGCAACCAGACATAGAGACAGTGGGCGAAACCATATGGTATGAATGTTTGAATCCTCTATCTGTGATCTCTATGAACAACGGGTTGTATGCTGGATTTATATTGTCATCTTGATTGGTGACAAGTCACTAGTTTACAGTTTGGCAATACACTCTACTTAAATAAATGATTCGAGATTCGATTTTTTTTTACTACAATAGCTGAACTAGATGAAGGTCATATCCAGAAATCTGGAATATGGGCCAGCGGAACACTAGTATTGGTATCTCAATAATTCCAATAACAATAGTACAAAACATGCACCCACCAACACCACCAATATATTTATATAATGCAGATGTCATTGGAAAACATTCAAATTCATCTTCAAAATCATCTTGCGATGCCAGCATTTTCATTAGAGACCGACAGATTGTTTATATAACACATTTTGATGTATTGGTTACATAGACGCGAACATGAAACGCCAGCAACAACCACTAGATGGATCACCCTTTCTACAAATAAAGAACACACTGTAGTAAACCATTGCGTTTTCAACCGAACGAGTTAATTGTAGTCAAGATAACAAACGTTTATTGGACAATAAGCTAAGTGGGATTAATACTGCACTTGATGGCATCACTTTGTCTAGTTTAAAAACAATGATACCCCCCCTCAACAATTGCTGGACATCTATAAATGTGCACATGCAACCAAAAACATGCCTGACTTCAGAGTAGCTTTGGCCAAGTTGACACGTAAGTTTGAATTATTTATATCAAATATTCCTGATTTAAATACTCAACTACAAATGCAATTGTTACAATCAGCTGTTAATACTGCAAATTGTTTAGTTGGACTTTCAGATGTGGATAAATTGGATCACTGGTCTAATTTGATAAAAACTACAGAAAATGTTCATGATGTTCTGTTAATCATCCAAATCATTGGAATGCTTTCAGATAATTTATCTAAAATGTGTAATACCATAGGAACTATAATATCAGCACGCATAGAAAAAGCTAACACGTTAGCCATACAAACAACAAACCCTAATATACCAAAGACGGATGTAATAGAAGCACTAAAAAAAAATACATTGTATATGTTTGTAGATATAGGGAATGCACTTAAGATGTTAAAAAGAGAAGACCCTAGTTTTTTAAAAGAATTGGGTGGACCTGAACAACAAAACAACCTTGACGAAATATTCAACATTATGCAAAATGCTGCAGGTGATGTTACTACATATAACGGACCAGAGCCTATGAATCTTAATAGCATGAGTCAAACGACGGATAACACAGCCATCTGGAATGTACTCAGTCGTCTGACTACAATGATGGATAAACAAGAAAAACGACGATATTAAAAATATAAACAACTGGTTCTCAGTGAGATAACAAACGTTTATTCGACAGCAATCTAAATGGGATTAATGTCATCAACAGACTCATCAAAGGGTGCATTTTCAGCCACGCACGGGACGTCAGCAGGATTATAACCAGACAGATGGGTCGTCGCCAATTGGCGAAGGGAAAGGCGAGCATGACTGTAATTGGCAACGCAGCGAAGAAACAGCTCTGGGGCAGACTTGAACAGTGCATTGATAGCACATGTGCTGGAATCGTACAGATCAATCAGGATAATCAACTGATGATTAAATGAAACACATCCAAAGTCAAGAAGAAGCTTCATCATCTCTGCATCATTTTGTTTGATTGCAAGCCTGAATGTTCGCCTTTCACGAACCGCTCGTGCAAGCGGCACCCCTCCTTTCTGCAGCAAGTCCTTTATCAAAGGCAGGTTTCGGTCCCCTACTGCCATCTCGACACTTTCATACATGTTTCACTCGCTGGTGTAGGGATCACATTGCTTGCTTTTATAGCATATTATCAAGTCTTGGATGCGAGTGCCGCATAAACTTGCGAAAGCCAGCTCCAGCGGGCAGCGGGCGTTCGAGCAGGTACTGGTAAAACGCGCGACCAGCTACTTAGAAGTGGACAAACACGACCATTTGTGCCATGCCGATGCATGACGACCAATGGTCTGTCCACTTTCTTTCGACCTTGACGGTCTGGAGGTGTAGCTTATCCCCCGCTACGGAACGCACTAGCCATCCGAACTTCGTTCGACCCCGTCCCACCCCCTCCCAATGGCCATGCCATAGGCAGCGAAGAAGTTGTTCCTAGCGCCAGCGAGCTGCCTTACCCTGGTGGGGGCTTGGGCGCGGCCGCTGCGCAGCAGCGGAGACGTTGTAGTACAGCTCATGCTCGTCTCTCTTGGCTTTGCGTTTACTGCGAACGACATAAGCGATTTACATGCTAAAAAATTTGTTCATTCTGGTCTTTGCCATCGTTTAAACTGTCGGTCGAAAACACAACGTTTCGTGAACCTATGTCCGTATGCGTTCCAGAGTATCTCTGGTATCTTCAAGTGCAAATGGGTAGCAAAAACAAGAGAAAAACTGGTTTCCTATAGAAGAAAACACTCCATCAATGCTCATATTTGCCTTGTAATACACTGCTCTGCGTGTAAAAGGCAGTGGAATGCATGGAATCAAACAACAACAGAATTCAAGCGCTGGAAGGCAGCATTCTGTACTACCAAATGATTGTGTGTATCTTCTGTCATTTATGATATCCATATAAACACAGCATGGCAAAAAAGTATCTGCTACCATCTCACATATGTGCTCTGAGTCTGTCATCTGAATTTTGTGTCGCACGTCTATATATCATTTTAATAAAGGCATTTCGTTCCATCGACATTGGTAACAATGCGGGAACGCATGATGGACGCCAGTGGGTGGACATCTGTGATGGTGACGCCGTTCTCATAGCATACAGCAGTGAAGCCGTTACCAAGCGCGTTACCAAACCAGCTTTGATACAAACTTCATTTGCCGCGCGTACAAACGATTTGACGAGTCACCAAACCAGACCTATCAGAGTGATCGATCGCTCCCAGTGGTTCGACATCAGCAGCTATCCAATTTAGGGGCTGGCTTTCTGGGTATTCCCAGAACATATCAGCAGGTTGCAAAACTTCGTTTGTTGTTGCTTTAATGTTTACTGATTGATGGCGCGCTTCCGCGCGCTAGCTCGGATTCGCTACTGCAAGCAATCCCACTTCATCGCCTCTTCTTAAACCATGCAGTTTACAGGATTCATACGCTGTCCAACTGCATCATTGGTGAAATGATTTGGTTTCATGTGAATATTTTGAAGCAATCGTCTATATATTATAAAAGCGCGACGAAACACTCATGAAAACCAGTGAATATGGCCAAGAAATCAAGCAGACCAACTACCAG
>Ga0247839_1008256_pt1 | contig 11039 bp, 9 predicted proteins | sample LaCruzMarch2015__6_FD_192405 | JGI IMG/M metagenome (GOLD analysis project Ga0247839, IMG submission 192405) | Freshwater microbial communities from meromictic Lake La Cruz, Castile-La Mancha, Spain - LaCruzMarch2015_16m | ecosystem: Environmental > Aquatic > Freshwater > Lake | place: Spain...
CCACCACCCCAGCCCTCCCGCACTCACTGGCCCTATCGCTCCGCCCCCCCCCACCGGCCAAGATAGTTGTCACCGACCGGCCAAGATAGTTGACATCAGATACCGGACAACCCGCTGCGCAATACGCCCGCTCGACCGGCCGCCAGGTTTGCCGATGGGACCGTGAGCGGTGAGTGGTAATCGACGAACGCGCTACGTTTCTTGCCCAAGCCGACTCCTGACCCGCTAACGCGGGACGGGGTTTGTAGACCGTCCCGAATGTTTTCGCGCTTCCTCAGCCCCCGGAGCCCCTGGAGTCCAAGGCTTCAGCCTTGGCCCAGCCCATCCAAGGCTGAAGCCTTGGACTCCGGGGGGCGGGCTGAGAGGTGGCAGCTCGGGGATTTCTTGGCGAGCTTGGCGCCTTGGCGTGAGTCATTCCCCGATCCTGGTTCCACGGTGTCGGCATATCCTTGCGCCTCGCCTTGTTTTACAGATTGCAGCCGGAACCTGCAATTTGTAACATCCCCACTATGATTCCTCGTCACGCCACCGACACCGCCCTACGCCTCGCGCGCGGCTTCCCGATCCTCGCAATCACCGGGCCGCGGCAATCGGGCAAGACGACCCTGGCCAAGTCCCTGAATCCGAGGCGAGCCTATGTATCCCTGGAGGAGCCGGACCAACGCGAGCTGGCGCTGGTGGACCCGCGGGGATTCCTCGCCCGCTTTCCGGACGGGGCCGTGATCGACGAGGCGCAGCACGCCCCCGACCTGATGTCCTACCTGCAGGGGCTGGTCGATGCCCGGCGGCGGATGGGCGATTTCGTGCTGACGGGCTCGCAGCAGTTCGGACTCATGTCGCGCATCACCCAATCCCTGGCCGGGCGGGTCGGGCGGATCGAACTCCTGCCCTTCTCGCTGCCGGAGCTCGCCGGGGCCGGCCTCCTGCCCGGGGACCTGGATACCCTCTTGTGGCGCGGGGCCTATCCACCCCTCTATGACCGTCCGCTCGCGCCCGGCGACTGGTTTCCGAGCTATATCGCGACCTATCTGGAGCGCGATGTCCGTCAATTGCTCGCGGTGCGGGATCTGACGCTGTTCCAGCGTTTTGTGCGGCTCTGCGCGGCGCGCACCGGGCAATTGCTGAATCTGTCTGCGCTCGCGAACGATTGCGGCATCTCGCACACCACCGCGCGGGAATGGCTGACGGTGCTGGAGGCGAGCTATCTGGTGCTGTTGCTGCCGCCCTATTTCCGCAATTTCGGCAAGCGCCTGGTGAAGACGCCGAAGCTCTATTTCCTCGACACCGGGCTGGCCGCGGCCCTGCTCGGGATCAGGGGCAGTGCGGCGCTCAATATCCACCCCCAGCGCGGTGCGCTGTTCGAGACCCTGGTGGTCGGCGAATTCGTCAAACAGCGCTTCAACGCGGGCCAGTCGGCCGAACTCTGGTTCTGGCGCGACAATACGGGCAACGAGGTCGATCTGCTTTTCGAGTCGGGCACCCGTCTGCAGTCGGTCGAAATCAAGTCAGGCGCCACCCTGGTGAGCGACTGGCTCCGGGGGATCGAAAAGTGGCGCTCATTGGTCGGCGCGGACGGCTTGCCGGGTTGGCTGGTCTATGGCGGTGACGACGGGTACAGCCGTGAGGGGATCGAGGTCTTTCCCTGGCGTGCGATCGGGGAGGCGGCGGGCCGGACCTGAGGGCGCACCCGGGGCCGGCGGCCCCGATCGGACGCGGCCGGAGGCATGGATCATGACTGCGGCCATCGCGTTGGCTGCGCGGTCGTCGGTCCGCACAGCGGAGTCGGTCCGCACAGCGGACCCTACGGGCACCGCCAAGGCTGAAGCCTTGGACTCCGCGGGCCGACGACGCTAGAACCGATACCCCTTGGGCACCACCGCGATCCCTCCGGGCGAGACCGTGAAGCGTTCGCTGTCCTGCTTGCGCTCGAAGCCGATGCGCACCTTGGGCGGGACCTGGACGTCCTTCTCGATGATGCAGTTGCGCAGGTTGGCGCCCGGCCCGACCTGGACCCCGTCGAACAGAATGGAGGAGTCGACGATGGCGCCGTCGCAGACCCGCACCCGGGGGAACAGGATGGACTGGTTGACGCCGCCGCCGCTGATGACCGTGCCGGCGGAGAGCATGGAGTTGACGAAGACCCCCTCGGTGCCGCTGGTGACGCCGGGGACGGTGCGCGCCGGCGGGAATTGGCCCTGGTAGGTGCGGATGTTCCAGTCGGTCTGGTAGAGGTCGAGTGGGGGGGCGGCGCGCAGCAGGCCCATGTTGGCCTGATAGTAGTCGTCGATGCAGGCCAGGTCGCACCAGTAGCGGTCCGGTGTCACCCGGCCGCGCTCACCGCCGAAGCGGTAGCCGCAGGCCTTCAGGTCGCCCAGCAGCGGGGCGATCAGGTCCAACCCCAGGTCCAGGTCCGGTCCCTCCCGGGCGGGGTCCAGGGCGGCGAGCAGCCAGGACTTCTCGAAGCAGTAGACGCCCATGGTGGAGAGGGTCTCATCCCCCGACCCCGGGTCCCCGGACGCGCCCGCGGGGGCCGGCGACAGCCCCAGGACCTGCCCCTCGCCGTCGAGGCGCACCAGCGGTTGCACGCCTGACCCGGGCTCCCGGATACCGCGCACCGCGATCGTCACCTGGGCGCCGGACTCCCGGTGGGCCCGGACCAGCTCCGCATAGTCCATGCGGTAGATGGCCTCGCCCACCAGCACCAGGACCTGGCCGGCGGGGCTGCGCTCCACCAGATAGCGGTTCTGACGGATGGCGTCGAAGGGACCGCCATACCAGTTGAGACCCTCGCGCTGCTGGGGCGGCACCGCGGTGATGAATTCGCGCAGTTCCGGGTTGAAGATGGACCAGCCATCGCGCAGGTGCTTGTGCAGCGAGTGGCTCTTATATTGGGTGAGCACCAGCACCTGGCGCAGACCCGAATGCAGGCAGTTGGCCAGCGTGAAATCGATGACCCGGTACTTGCCGCCGAAGGGCACGGCGGCCTTGGGCCGATCGATGGTCAGCGGTTCGAGTCCGGTGCCGCGGTTGGCGGCGATGACCAGGGTCAAAGTGTCAAAAGACATGGCGGCGGTCGGTCCTTCATAGGGTCAGGATTGTTCGGGGTTGGCCAGAGGCATCAGGAAGAATATCAGTCCGCAAATGAACGCAAATGAACGCAAATCAGAGGATGGCTTGACGGTTGGAGCATCGTGACCTTATCCCATTTGCGTTCATTTGCGTTCATTTGCGGACCGCCTCTCTTCTTCTTATTGAATGAGGCACCGGCTCAGGTCGCGCGCGCCACCGCGGCGTCGATGACCCGCTTCATGTCGCGCACGGCCTGATCCAGGCCGCAGAACAGGGCGCGCGCCACGATGGCGTGACCGATGTTGAGCTCGCGGACCCCGGGGATGGCCGCCACGGCCTTGACGTTGTGGTAATCCAGGCCGTGACCGGCATTGACCTGGAGCCCGAGTTCCAGCCCCAGTTCCACCGCGCAACGGATGCGCTCGAACTCCAGGGTCCGCTCCTGCGGCGCCTGGGCATCGGCATAGCGCCCGGTGTGGATCTCCACGACCGGCGCCCCCACCGCGTGGGCCGCCTCCAGTTGCGCCGGGTCCGGATCGATGAAGAGCGATACCCGCACCCGGGCCTCCGCCAGCATGGCGCAGAAGTCGGTCAGCGCGGCCCGCTGACCGACCACGTCCAAACCGCCCTCGGTCGTCAACTCGGCGCGCCGCTCCGGCACCAGGCAGCAGTCCGGCGGACGCAATCGGGCGGCAATGCGGCCCATCTCCGCGGTGGCGGCCATTTCCAGGTTCATGCGGGTCACCAGGATGTTGCGCAGCAGTTCCACGTCCCGGTCCTGGATGTGGCGGCGATCCTCGCGCAGGTGCAGGGTGATGAGGTCGGCCCCCGCCTGTTCCGCCACCAGGGCCGCCTGGATCGGCTCCGGATAGCGGGTTCCCCGCGCCTGCCGGATGGTGCAGACGTGGTCGATATTGACCCCGAGCAGGACCTCGGGCGGTGCTATGGTGTTCATCAATGCCTCCCTCATGTGCGCGAAAATAGAGAAGAGATTGGTCCGCAAATGAACGCAAATGAACGCAAATAAGAGGGGCGATCCTAAACCCACAGGTCCGCGGGTCGTCCCCCTTGAGCTCAGTTGGCCTTCGCTAGGGATGCGGGGTCAGTGCCGATCCCCTTGGCAGTCGGCGCTTGGCTGGGACAAGGCCCGCGCCAATAACAACAGCCTCATCATCGGGATTTATTTGCGTTCATTTGCGTTCATTTGCGGACAAAACTCTTCTGTTGCCCGCCCCCTGACCGCCCCCTGCCAGCGCCGGAAGAGCTCACGGCTCTTCAGCGGCTTGGGGCCAAGATGGGGCTCGAGCAGGCGCCGCAACAGGGCGCGCGCCTCACGGGCCTGCGCGACCCCGAGCGTCTCGCCGCGGGCGAGCGCGAGCAGGGTCGCGCCGCAGACCCGTTCACCCGGCGCGTCGGCCGCGGCCGCCCGGGTGCCGCGCCCCGGTTCGACCAGGTAATAGCGGTCGGGCTCGACCGCCATGCCGCCGTCCACCACCAGGTCGAGGCCGGGCGCATAGCCCAGGGCCTCCAACAGGCGCAGCTCGAAGCGACGCAGCACCGAGTCCAGGTCCTCCCCGGCGGCCAACTGGCCCAGGGCGGCGTGATAGAAGGCAAAAATCGCGTCCTGGGGGTCGTGGCGGCCGAGCACCCGCAGCAGCACCTCGTTCAGATAGAAGGCGCACGGCAGGGCCCGCCCGCCCAAAGTAAAGGGGCGCCCGGCCGCCTCGCAGCCGGTCAGGGTCAGCACCTCGCCGCGCCCGACCACGCCGACCCAGATGGGTGCAAAGGGTTGCAGCAGGGCGCTTGCCGGGCTGCGGCCCCGGCGAGCACCCTTCGCGATGGCGGCGAACCGACCGACACCAGCGGCGAACAGATCCAGCAACAGGCTGGTGTTGCCATAGTCGCGCCGGTGCAGGACCAGTGCCCGCAGCAGACCCGCGTCACGACGCGCAGCCACGTTGGAACACCAGGATGGCGAGGCACGAGTTCATACCATTCCTTTATCCAAGAAAAAGCAGTTATCCACAGATGAACACAGATGATTCATTGACTTACGCTTAGCCGGAAACTCACCTTGCCGGTGATTGTGTCGATAGCGATAAGCGCATAACAATCCGAAGAAAATCTGTGTTCATCTGTGTCCATCTGTGGATTTTAGGTTTGTTGGCCTCAGGCTGATTCTCACATAGAGTCGGACGCGGCGGGGTGAAGACGCGCAGGCTTTACCCGTCGCGATAACCCAGCCGCGCCAGGGCCGCCTCGTCGCTGGACCAGCTCTTCTTGACCTTGACCCAGACCTCCAGGTGCACCGAGCAGCCGAAAAGCTTCTGCATCTCCAGGCGCGCCTGGGTGGCGGTCGCCTTCATGGCCTCGCCGCCGCGGCCGATCAGGATCGCCTTCTGCCCCGGGCGCTCGACCCAGATCAGGGCATTGATCCGGTAACGCCCGTCCACCGCTTCAAAGCGCTCGATCTCGACCGTGGTGCGATAAGGCAACTCCTCACCGTAGCGCTGGACCAGTTGCTCACGCAGCAGCTCGGCGGCGAAGAAGCGCTCCGAGCGGTCCGTGAGCTGGTCCTGCGGATACTTGAATTCACCCTCGGGCAGGGCCGCGATCACCGACCGCTCCAGGGCCTCGATCCCGTCGCCGCGGGCGGCGGAGACCGGCACCAGTGACCGGAACCCATAGCGCGCTGCCAGCGCCTCCAGGTACGGCAACAGGACCGACTTGTCGGGTATCCCATCGACCTTGTTGATCACCGCAATGGCGGGCCGCGCGGCGGTGGTCAGGGCCTCCAGGGCCAGTGCATCCTCGTCGGTCCAGCGCAGGGCCTCGACCACCAGCAGCACCAGGTCGGTATCGCCGATGGCCGTGCGGGCCGCCCGGTTGAGATAGCGATTGAGGGCACCCTCGCCGCGGCGATGGATACCCGGCGTATCGACGAACAGGATCTGACCCTCGGGTCTGGTCTTGATACCCAGGATCGCGTGGCGGGTGGTCTGCGCCTTGTGGGAGGTGATGGCCAGCTTCTGGCCCAGGATACGATTGAGCAGCGTGGACTTGCCCACGTTAGGCCGCCCGATGAGCGTAACGTAGCCGCAGCGCGTCAGTGCCGGATCAGCCATGGGCGACCTGTCCTTCGAATTGAATGAGCATAGCCTCGGCAGCGGCCTGTTCAGCGCGCCGTCGACTGCTCCCCTCACCCCGACTCAGACGCCCGTCGTCCGGCAGAACGCAACTGACGGTGAAGCTCTGGGCGTGCTGGGTGCCGCCGACCGTCAACACCTCATACTCGGGGATGGGGCGGCGGCGCGCCTGCAGGAGTTCCTGTAGTCGGGTCTTGGGGTCCTTGCTCGCGTGCGCGTCGTTGAGTTGTGCCAGCGAGGCACGAAAGAGGTTCAGGACCACGGTGCGCGCCCGATTGAATTCCCCGTCCAGATAGATGGCCCCCAGGACCGCCTCCAGGGCATCCGCCAGGATGGAGTCGCGGGTATGGCCGCCGGTGCGCAACTCGCCCGCGCCCAGACGCAGATAGTCTCCCAGTTCCAGCCCACGGGCCAGTTGCGCCAGGGACTCGCGCTTGACCAACGCGGCACGCATCCGGCTCAGGGTCCCCTCGTCGGCGTGCGGGAAGCGGCCCACCAGGGCCTCGGCAATGGTGAAACCGATCAGGGCATCGCCGAGAAATTCCAGCCGCTCATTGTTGACGGCACCGGCACTGCGGTGGGTCAGGGCTTGCTGGAGCAGGTCCGCGCGGGCGAAGGGGTGACCCAGGGCGCGGGCCAAACGGCGGCTATCGGTACTCACCGCCCCTTGACCACAACCGTGTGGCTGAAGGTCAGCACCGCATCGACATTGAAAAAGAGGTGTTCGCGCCGCTCATAAGTGAGTGTCACATCGAACGCCTCTTCCCCGACCTTCTTGAAGGCGAATGACTTACTGTCGATGGTGCGGACTTCATTGACCATCATGCGGTTCTCCAGGACCTTCATGATCGCCGGCTTGCCGCCCAGGATGGGTTCCGGCGACTCCGCGACCCCATTCATGATGGATTTCATGGTCATGTAGTTCATATAGGCGGGGCCGAGCTTGAACAGCACGGTCACGACGAAGATGACCACCACGATGACGAACAGCATGCCGCTCGTCCCCATTCCCTGCTGTCGGGCAGGCATCTCAGGCATATCGATCACCCCTCACCGAATCAGATTAGCGAATCAGGTTGCCGAGCCGGCCCCAGGCAATGGGCGGAAAGCCGTCGCGTTCGCCGTCCCAGTGCATCCAGATGGCGAAGGCCTGGCCGACCAGATTTTCCTCGGGGACGAACCCCCAGCAGCGGCTGTCGTTGCTGTTGTCACGATTGTCGCCCATGACGAAGTAATACCCAGGCGGCACCTTCACCGGCCCCTGCGCAAGCACGCGACACCCGGGCGGCAGGTCCGGCAGACCCTGGCGGACCAGGGTGTGGTGCTCCACGCCGGCGAGCGTCTCCACCGCCTCCCGGGCGCCGGTCATACCCGCCCCCGAAGCCACCCCGGTGTAACGCCCAAGCGCCACTTGACCCTGGGGCTTGCCGTTGAGATAGATGGTCTTGTCGCGATAGAAGACCTCGTCACCCGGGACCCCGATGATCCGTTTGATGTAGTCGGTCGTGCCGTCCTGCGGGTATTTGAAGACCACCACGTCACCGTGCCGCGGTTCCCCGATCGGCAGAAACTTGAAATTGAGGACCGGCAGGCGCAGCCCATAGGCGAACTTGTTGACCAGGATGAAATCCCCGGTCAGCAGGGTCGGCATCATCGAGTTGGAGGGAATGCGAAAGGGCTCGACCACAAAGGAGCGCAACAGCAGGACGATGAGGATCACCGGGAAGAACGAGCGGGCATACTCGACCAGGATGGGCTCGCGCCCCCCGACCGGACCCGGCACCGCGACCACGGACCCATCCGTCGGCGCCGAGGCGCGGCGCCGCGGCGCGAAAACCAGGGCATCCACCAGCCAGATGCCGCCGGTGACGGCGCAGGCCAGCACCAAAAAGGCTGGAAAATCAAAATTCATGGATATCTCAGTGTAGAAAACTCAAGGTGCCCGGGCGCGGCCGTCAATTATCCTTGCCCACCTGGAGTACGGCAAGGAAGGCCTCCTGAGGGATCTCGACCCGGCCGACCTGTTTCATACGTTTCTTGCCCTTCTTCTGTTTGTCCAGGAGCTTGCGCTTGCGCGAGACATCGCCCCCGTAGCACTTGGCCAGCACGTTCTTGCGCAGGGCCTTGACGGTCGTGCGGGCGATGATCTTGCTGCCGATGGCGGCCTGGATCGCCACCTCGAACATCTGCCGCGGGATCAGTTCCTTCATCCGCACGGTGATATCCTGGCCGCGGGTTTGGGAAACCGCGCGGTGCACGATGGTCGAGAGCGAGTCGACCTTGTCGCCGTTGATCAGGACATCGAGCTTCACCAGGTCGGAGGCCTGAAAGCGCTTATGTTCGTACTCGAAGGAGGCATAGCCGCGGCTGGCCGACTTGAGGCGGTCGAAGAAATCGAGCACGACCTCGGCGAGCGGCAGTTCATAGGTCACCTGGACCTGGCCGCCCAGATACTGGATCTGCTTCTGCACCCCGCGCTTCTCGATGCACAGGTTGATCACGTTACCCAGGTAGTCGGGGGGGGTGAGGATGTGGGCCTCGATGATCGGCTCACGGACCTCGCTGATCTTGTTGGGCTCCGGCAGATTGGCGGGGTTGTCGATACGAAAGACCTCCCCGTCCTGGCGCAGCACCTCATAGACCACGGTCGGGGCCGTGGTGATGAGGTCGAGATCGTATTCGCGCTCGAGGCGTTCCTGGACGATCTCCATGTGGAGCATCCCCAGAAAGCCGCAGCGGAAGCCGAACCCCAGGGCCTGGGACACCTCCGGCTCGTAGAACAGGGAGGCGTCGTTGAGCCGCAGTTTGCTCAGGGCCTCGCGCAGGTCCTCATAGGCGTCCGAGTCCACGGGATAGAGGCCGGAGAAGACCCGCGGGCGCATCTCCTTGAAGCCCTCGAGCTTCTCTCCCAGCCGCTCGGGCCTGGTGATGGTATCGCCGACCGGGGCCCCGTCGATCTCCTTGATGGAGGCGATGAGGTAGCCGACCTCACCGGGTCCCAGGCTCGGGCGTTCGACCTTCTTCGGCGTGAAGACCCCCACCGAGTCCACCAACTGGGTGCGCCCGGTGGCCAGCATGACGATCTTGTCGCGGCGGCGCATCTCGCCATTCATGACCCGCACCAGCGACACCACGCCCACATAGGGATCGAACCAGGAGTCGATGATCAGGGCCTGCAGGGGCGCCTCGCGGTCGCCCTTGGGCGGCGGGATGCGCAGCACCAGGGCCTCCAGCAGGTCGGGAATGCCCTCGCCGGTCTTGGCGCTCACCCGCAGGGCGTCCTCGGCCTCGATGCCGATGATCTCCTCGATCTCCTTGATCACCCGCTCCGGCTCGGCGTTGGGCAGGTCGATCTTGTTCAGGACCGGCAGCACCTCCAGCCCCTGCTCGATGGCGGTATAGCAGTTGGCCACGCTCTGTGCCTCGACACCCTGGGCCGCGTCCACCACCAGCAGCGCGCCCTCGCAGGCGGCGAGCGAGCGGGAAACCTCATAGGAGAAGTCCACATGGCCCGGGGTGTCGATGAAATTCAGCAGATAGGTACGCCCATCCCGGGACTTGAAGTCCAGGGCGATGCTCTGCGCCTTGATGGTGATCCCGCGCTCGCGCTCCAGGTCCATGGAGTCGAGCACCTGGCTCGACATCTCGCGCTCGGTCAAGGCCCCGGACAGTTGGATGAAACGATCCGCAATCGTCGACTTGCCGTGGTCGATGTGGGCAATGATCGAGAAATTACGGATGTGGCTGAGATCGGTCATCGTTGGGGACCGTCGCGGGTCTCGGTGGAGGGGCGCGGGGGTGCAAGGACGGCGGCACGCGGCGGCGCGCCGGTTGCGTGCGCCGCTGCAGGCCGCACACGGGAACCGCAAGAAGTCGATCATGATAGCAGAAACCGGGCGGGGGCGGGGGCACAGGGGGTGCGACTGGGTTTCCACGCGACGCGACGGTGCCGGCATTCGCGCACAGTCTCGGGGCACGGGAACCGGTATCATGATCGGGAACGACACCGCGCCGGACTTTAGTGATTCGCGTGAAGCGCTCCGACTTCCATTTCGACCTGCCCCCCGGGCTGATCGCCCAGCGCCCGCTGGCGCAGCGCTCGGCCTCGCGGCTCCTGGCCCTGGACGGGGACGGCACCCCGCGCGATCTGCTGTTCACCGATCTGCCGGGGCAACTGCGCCCCGGCGACCTGCTGGTCTTCAACAACACGCGGGTGATGCGTGCCCGTCTCTTCGGGCACAAGGACTCGGGGGGTGCGGTCGAAGTCCTGATCGAGCGCCTGCTGGGACCGACCCAGGCGCAGGCGCAGGTGCGCGCCTCCAAGTCGCCCAGGCCCGGCAGTCTGATCCTGCTCGGGGGCGGGGGGCGCCTGGAGGTCCTGGGGCGGGACGCCGACCTGTTCCTGCTGCGCGCCTTGGACCAGCCCTTCCCACTCCTCATGCAGACCCAGGGGCATGTCCCCCTGCCCCCCTACATCGAGCGGCCGGACGAGGACGCGGACGCGGAGCGCTACCAGACCGTCTACGGGAGCCGGACCGGGGCCGTCGCCGCCCCCACCGCGGGGCTGCATTTCGACCAACTGCTGCTGGAGCGGCTGGCCGCCCTGGGGGTAGCGCGCGCCGAGGTCACGCTGCATGTCGGGGCCGGCACCTTCCAGCCGGTGCGGGTGCAGGACCTGGACCAGCACCGGATGCACGCGGAGTGGCTGGAGGTGGACCCGCGGGTCTGCGCCCAGGTCGCGGCCACCCGGGCGGCCGGCGGGCGCGTCGTCGCGGTCGGCACCACCAGCGTGCGCAGCCTGGAGAGCGCCGCCGCGCATGGGGA
>Ga0247839_1008275_pt1 | contig 11012 bp, 10 predicted proteins | sample LaCruzMarch2015__6_FD_192405 | JGI IMG/M metagenome (GOLD analysis project Ga0247839, IMG submission 192405) | Freshwater microbial communities from meromictic Lake La Cruz, Castile-La Mancha, Spain - LaCruzMarch2015_16m | ecosystem: Environmental > Aquatic > Freshwater > Lake | place: Spain...
GCAGTGTCTACTTAACTCCTGATGGAGGTGTGGTGACCCGTGCAGGCAGTACCTTCATCGACGAGGACGAGGTGATTACAAAAGCGGGCAGTACTTATACGGGAAGCGGTCAAACGACGACGACGGCTGGGAGCGTGGTGCTCAAACCCAGGTCAACCCGATGAGTTGTTTTGTGAAGAAGACATTGGGGTGGGTCTTGGCCGGATGGATATTGGGCGAGATCACGCCGCTGCAAGCGGGGGACGGGAAAGAGGCGGAGAGTCAGGAGCTTCGCGATTTTATCGGCGCGGTCTATGAGGAGCGGGGGAGTTGGACGCTGACCAGCGGCGAGAACGCCTTGAGCGACCGGGGTTGCATTCGAAAGGTAGGGGAGAACTATTTCACCCCCGAAGGGTGCTACCGTAAGATTGGTAACACGTATGTGCAGTCGGACGGGGAGGCGGTAGTCACGACCGGGACCACTTGGCTTTCGGGAAAGGGTGCAACCGTTTCAACTGGCTCAACTTATTTGGGTGGTGGGAAAAATAAGGTACCGACCGGGTCGACGATTCTCGATGCGGAGGAGGAGTGAAGGGATTAAGCCCCGACAGGAGCCCCGACCGGGTCGGGGCAGGTACGGGGCGCAGACGCGGGGGTTAAGGGGTTATGGGGTTAACGTCACCGCGGTTGCGGGACGCAGACGCGCGCTTTCGCGTGGATTTTGGGCAGTGAGAAAATAGGGGAATACCCAGGTTGACTCTGTCTTGGGTTGTACCAAACTCATACTATGAGTACGGCGGGATTAGCGGCGTTGGCTCCCACGGAGAAGTGGAAGATACTTGAGTTTCTTTGGGATAGCCTGAGGCCCGAAGTTGAAAGCTTGCCCGTCCCTAAGGAGCATCGAAATCTTCTCGATGAACGACGCGAGAAAGCTCAGTCGGGAAAATCCAAGCTGGTGGCTTGAGAACAGGCTAAGCGCCGCTTGACAAGTTTTCGCTCGTTGGAGAGCTATTTAAAGAAATGATTGTAACGGAAGTACTTCATGACCTGCCGAGCTGGAAGCCGCAGGACCGGCAGGCCTTGGTCCGCAAGGTGATGGAGTTGGATGAGGCGGGATTGACCCCGGAGGAGTTGAAGTTGGCGGAGACGCGCCTGGCGGCGCATCGGAATGATCCGTTCTCGGCGCTCTCGCCTAGTGAAGTGCTTGGCCGCCTGAAAAAACTGATCACTCGGTGAGTTGGCGGCTGGAAATCCGATTCATGATTTGGGGTGTTCTCGATCAGGCGGAAAGAGGTGGCTTGATCAAGGCGTGGGTCAGCGTACATTAAAGCAATGGCAAACCGAAAAAAGGCCTCCCAGCGGAATGCAACCCAGTCTAAGGGTACGCAGGCCGCAGCCAAAGCCCGCACCCAGCTTAATGAGGCCACGGACACCCGTCGCCAAAGCTTGTTGAGCCGAGCGATGGGTTGGATCTATGGATCGTCCGGTTCCCCCGTCCACGCTCGTCGCGCTTGATACCAACTTCCTTCTGGATCTGACCGTTCCGACGGAGCGGGCCCAGGATCTGGTCGAACTCTTTCGTCGGCGTGTCAAAAATGTGGAGTTTGTCGCCCCGCCGACCGTCCTGACGGAATTGGCCCATTTGGCAGATAAAGGCGCTACCTTTAGGGAAAAGAAAATGGCCCGCCTTGTCCTTACCTCCCTTGTGCGGGTTTGGAAATTTCATCCACTGGACTTTATCCCGGTGGGCCATGGGATTATTGAGCAAGTGGCCAGACGGCTTCGTGGGCATGGGATGATCCCTCTTGGTGAAATCAACGACTCCTTGATCGTGGCAGAGGCCGCGCTGGCCAACTGCACGCTTTTGGTCACCTCTGACCGCCATCTTCTGGAGGCGGATCCGAGGCTTCTACGCCGGGAACTTGTGGCGAGTGACGTGGAGCCGATCGCCATTTGCGCCCCTAGAGACCTTTTGTTTAAATTTAAATAAAAACCGAGGTCGGGGGGTCGGGTGTACCCCTGACCCCTGTGACGTTAGGTTGAGGGATGAGGCTAACTTTCCACTTCAACTTGTCCCCTTTCACCTAGCAGGGCATAGCCCCGACCGGGTCGGGGCATAGCCCTGCGGATGTCCTAGGGGGTTGGGTAAGATGAGGGGATGATGAGTAAAGGAAGAAAGAAAAAGAGGAACAAAATGAGGAAGAGCAAGGAGAAGAAATTCAAGGTGAAGGGGCCGGAGGGGATTGAGGATGGGTTGATGGGGATGGGGAGATTGATTGAGGCGGGAGGGCCATGGACGCATCCAGAGATGGAGCGGATTCCGGAGTGGAGGGGGGCGGATATCCGGATTACGAGTGACTTTGAGAAGAACTATCAGGAGCCGGGGTATTTTGACCATGACCTGACGGTGCGGACGAGGCATGCGGGGTCGGTGACGTGGTTTGTCTTCCAGATGCGGGACCTGTTCGACGGCTGGCTGGATGGGGGCAATAAGTACGGCTTTTACGAGCTACTGGCACAGGCGGCGTTGGAGCACCTAGCGGCTAACCAGCCAGAGCCGGGGGATGCTAAGCCACTCTTAAGGGCCATACTGACCCGGGCTTTCCTGATGCTGGAAGTTGCGAAGGAGCACCATGTATGGCCTGATGATGCGATGATGGTAGTGCATTCCCAAGACGAGGAGGGGAATCAGTTCCGAAAAAACCTGGAGGGTCCAAGCTTTGAGTGAAAATATTTTATACTTTGCTTATGGGTCGAATCTAAATCAGGAAGACCTGAACCAGTGGAAAGCTAAAAAACCAAAATGGAAAAACACCGATTTAACCGTGCATAAAGTCTCTATCGCTTATTTATGGGGGCATCGCTTGGGCTTTACCCGAACAGCGCCTAGCAGGGAAAACATGGGGGTTGCCGATATTGTGGAAAGTGATGACCCTCAAAGCAGGGTATGGGGAGTGATTTTTGCCTTAACACTGGAACAAGACAGAGCAATCGCAGATAAAGAGGGCAGTCCGAACAGCTACAAACCTATCAAAATTGAGGTAGTTGATGAGAAGGGTAGTAGGCACATGTGCCTCACATATCTGGCAGTTGTGGAAAATGAAAAAAAGCGCAAATACCTTTACCACATGCCTTCTGAAAAGTATTACGAAGTAATCCGAAAGGGAGGGAAGGAGCATGGGTTACCTGAAGAGTTTTTTGAGCATCTAAAGACGGCTAGCGTCACCGAGCGCAACCCCGTGGCGATTCGAATGAATGACACTAGTGGGATGGTGATTTTAACTCCTGAAGAGGCGGCGAAACGTAGCAGGCCGAGCCTTAAAGAGCGGTTAAAGCAAATACGGTTAAAACATTCCCCTAAAAAGAGTTGATATGGCGGCTGAAAAAACTAGGGCGCCCTGAATAATCGCCTAAAAAGGTATATCTGTGAGCGAGCCATTCTTTGATAAGCCAATTCTTAACTCGCCTTACGCCATTCCCACCAAGCATTGGGAGTTGGATGAAAATGGCCAGCCCACGCACCGGATTAGGGACACTCGTCGACTAGCTGACTTTGTAACCCCTATACCCTTGCCAAAAAGAAGGCGGAAGGGCGAGAAGCGATCAGAAGATGAGCAGGAAGAGCTGCTGATGGGGGATTCTGCGGGCTTATCTACGCGAGAACGACGGTATCAAGAAAACCAAGATATTAATGAGCTGCGAATGCACTTGGATCGTTGGCGTCTTCTTAAAGATCCAAATGACTGGAAAGTAAGCCCAGAAACTGCCCGCCTACTACAACACTGGCGGACATATAAATTCAATGGGGTTCGTCCATTCTTTTGTCAAATCGAGGCTGCAGAGGCTGCTATCTGGCTTATGGAAGTTGCCCCTAAGATGGGCAAGGTTGGTGAGAGTATTCTCGCTAAACTGGATGCTGGAAATAAGGAGGCAAATCCTGGCTTGTCTCGAATCGCACTGAAGCTGGCGACTGGTGCAGGTAAGACGACTGTGATGGCTATGCTCATTGCTTGGCAAACCATCAACGCTGTTCGGCATCCAACGAGCAAAAATTACACACGCGGATTTCTTATTGTTACTCCAGGAATCACAATTCGCGATCGCCTCAGAGTCCTTCTTCCGCAAGACCCAGAGAGCTACTACCGTACGCGCGAACTCGTTCCTTCCGACCTCATCCCTGAGGTAGAGCGTGCCAAAATAGTCATTACTAATTACCACTCTTTTCGCCTTCGTGAGCGAATTGAAATATCTAAAGGCACTCGAACACTGCTCGAAGGGCGAGACGGAGAAATGCAGACCCTTGAAACCGAGGGCCAGATGATTCAAAGGACCATGCCCGATCTCATGGGCTTGAAAAACATTCTCGTACTTAACGATGAAGCACATCACTGCTACCGCACGAAACCTTTGACCGAGGAAGAAGAAAAAGTCTTTAGCGAACTCGGATACGATCAAGAAGAAACAGACCGCAATACGAAAGCCGCGCGGCTTTGGATTAATGGACTTGAAACTGTTTCGAGAAAACTCGGGCTTCTTAGAGTTATGGACCTTTCGGCTACTCCCTTCTTTCTTCGTGGATCAGGCTACCCCGAAGGAACCCTATTCCCTTGGACCATGAGCGATTTTTCGCTTATGGACGCAATCGAATGTGGGATTGTGAAGCTTCCCCGGGTTCCGGTTGCGGATAACCGGCCTGACGAGGAGATGCCGATCTATCGCAACCTTTGGGAGCACATCGGGAAAGAGATGCCGAAGAAGGGCCGTGCTTCTGGCGGCAAGCTCGACCCTCTCAGCTTACCTAATGAACTCCAAAGTGCCCTTCAAGCTCTTTACGGAGGTTATGAGAAAACCTTTAAGACCTGGCTTGAAAAAACTGATGTTCCTCCCTGTTTTATTGTTGTCTGTAATAATACAGCGACCTCTAAGCTGATCTTTGATTACATATCTGGCTTTCACAAAAAAAATAAAGACGGATCGAACACCTTCAATCAAGGTCGATTGGCCCTATTCCGTAATTTTCAAGAAACTGGGGACCCGCTCCCTATCCCAGTTACACTTCTAATTGATAGCGAACAGTTAGATTCCGGAGAAGCACTAGACGATGATTTCCGTAGTTCCGCTTCCCTTGAGATTGCGCAGTTTAAAAGGGAGTTTATCGAACGCACTGGCGACCTAAAACGCGCTGAAAAGTTTAAGGACGAAGATCTTTTGCGCGAAGTAATGAATACAGTTGGAAAAAAAGGCCGGCTAGGCGGCAATATTCGTTGCGTCGTCTCTGTCTCTATGCTGACGGAGGGTTGGGATGCGAATACCGTGACACACGTTCTCGGTGTACGTGCTTTCGGCACTCAATTGCTTTGTGAACAGGTCATTGGACGGGCATTACGCCGGCAATCGTATATTTTAAATGATGAAGGCCTTTTCAATGTCGAGTACGCGGATGTTTTTGGTATCCCCTTTGATTTCACTGCCAAGCCGGTTATCGTTAAGCCATCACCTCCTAACCTATCTGTTCAGGTTAAAGCAGTCCGGCCTGACCGCGATGCCTTGGAGATCCGGTACCCACGTGTTGTTGGGTATCGAACCGAGCTTCCCGAGGAAAAAATCAGCGCGAAGTTTAACGAGGATTCTATTTTAGAGCTTACTCCTGATATGGTTGGACCATCACGGACTCTGAACCAGGGAATTATTGGGCAAGGGGTAGAGCTGGATTTAGTTCATACAGGTAAGGTGCGGCCTTCTGAAATTATTTATCACCTAACGAGGCGGCTACTACTAACCAAATGGCATGACCCCGACGAACAGATCAAATTTCATCTTTTCCCTCAGCTTAAGAGCATTACCCAGCAATGGATGGATTCATCTCTTCAGTGTAAGGGAGGTACATACCCAGCCCAACTTTTGTACCAAGATCTAGCGGATATGGCCTGTGAAAGAATCATGGCGGGAATCAGTCGCTTTTATGAAGGTGATCGTCCCATTAAGGCGATGATCGACCCCTATAATCCCGTCGGCTCTACCAACCATGTAAACTTTAGTACATCCAAGCCGGATCTTTGGACGACGGACGCTAGGAAGTGCCACACCAATATCGCGGTTTGTGATAGCGGCTGGGAGCTTGAGTTTTGTCGGGTGATCGAATCCCATCCCCAAGTCCGTTCTTATGTAAAAAATGACGGGTTAGGATTTTCTATCCCTTATCGTTATGGATCAGAGGTCAGGGATTACCGTCCGGACTTTATTATTCATCTGGACGATGGACAAGGAAACTCGGACTTATTGAACCTAATCGTAGAGATCAAAGGCTATCGTCGGGAGGATGCAAAAGAAAAGCGGGCTACGTCCCAGAACTACTGGGTTCCTGGGGTAAATCAGTTGAAACGTTATGGGAGATGGGACTTTCTTGAACTGAACGAGCTATATACTTTGGAAAGTGAATTCGGTAAAAAGACCGAAGAAATGCTTCTTCAATCCCTAAATTCCAAGCTGAAAAAGGCATAAAAACATGGCACGTAAACCCAAAGCCACGAAATCTGAGCCACGCAAGTTGATTGAGACGATTCGGCACCCTGAGTCCAAAAGGCGTAATATACCGACTGCGGAGCTTCATTCTGTTCTAAATGAGGCCACACAGCAGCCTATCCAGCTCAAGTATCCCCGGAATCCGGATCTAGACCCCCAGCTTGTTTGGCGGGGTAAGGATCAACAGGATTGGAGTGACCTAGTAGTTCCTGCTCCCCCTTTGTATATTCAGGAAAAGGTACATCCCAAGGCGCTGATCGATGAACTTTTAAGAGAAAGCCAGGAGCGTAAGCATGGGGCAGGGGAATTAACCGCAGACCTCTTTAACGACTTTAACGGGATCCCGAAAGGTGCCGATAAGACAGAATTCTATCAGCACGACCAGAACTGGTCCAACCGCATGATCCTCGGTGATTCCCTCCAGGCCATGGCCAGCCTTGCCGAGCGCGAGGGTCTGCGCGGAAAAGTGCAGTGCATCTACTTCGATCCGCCCTACGGCATTAAATTCAACAGCAACTTCCAGTGGTCCACCACCAGCCGCGACGTGAAGGACGGCAAGGCCGACCACATCACTCGTGAGCCGGAGCAGGTCAAAGCCTTCCGCGACACTTGGCGCGACGGGATTCACAGTTACCTCACCTACCTGCGGGATCGAATGACTGTAGCACGTGATCTGCTGACTGATTCCGGGTCAATTTTTATTCAGATCGGCGATGAAAATGTTCACCGCGTTCGCATGTTGATGGATGAGATCTTCGGTGAGGAAAACTTTGTTTCGCAAATATTTGTTCAAAAAACTACGGGGGCTGGCAGTCCCTCAAAGCTGCTGGCCCCACCTGAAGTTGGTGATTACCTTATTTGGTATACTCGTTCGGGGAAAAGGCGGATGAAATATCGTGAGCTATTTCGAAAAAAAGAATTCGGCGGGGAGGGTTCTAGCGCATACAAAAACGTAGAGTGCAAATCAGGTATTCGGCTAAGCATATCCGAGTGGGAGATGGAAAAGGGAAGGCCGTTTGACTACGATTCTAATTCGAGTGAATACAAAGTCTATGGATTAGATAATCTGACTAGCCAAGCTGGTGGTGAAAACGCCCGACCTCCAATCATCTTAAAAGGTGAAACCTACACAATTAAATCAGGAAGCTGGAAGACATCCGTCAAAGGCATCCAGAGACTAATAGCAGGCGAACGAATTGATGTGAGCGGTAGGGGGAATATTGGATATATACGATACTTCGAAGATTTTCCAGCCATGCCGATTGTGAATAATTGGAGCGATACAGTTGGGCAAAACCAGTATGGACAGATGGGCAAAGTTTATGTTGTGCAAACTGCTGAAAAAGCAATTCAACGGTGCATCCTGATGACCACCGACCCAGGCGACCTCGTGCTCGACCCGACCTGCGGTTCCGGCACTACCGCCACCGTCGCTGAGCAGTGGGGCCGCCGCTGGATCACGATTGACACCTCGCGCGTGGCGCTGGCGCTGGCCCGTGCCCGCATCATGGGTGCACGTTATCCCTTTTACCTGCTGGCCGATTCCCGCGAGGGCCAGCTCAAGGAAGCCGAAGTCACCCGCACTGCGCCGAGTTCGCAGCCCGTGCAGGGGATCATCCGCCACGGCTTCGTCTATGAGCGCGTGCCGCACATCATGCTCAGTTCCATCGCCAACAACGCGGAGATCGATGTCATCTGGGACCAGTGGCAGGCGAAGCTGGAGCCGTTGCGCGAGAAGCTGAACGCCGCGCTCAAGAAGACCTGGCAGGAGTGGGAGATTCCGCGTGAGGCTGATCCTAAATGGCCGGATAGCACCAAGAAGTTGCATTCGGATTGGTTGGAAGCCCGAATTTCTCGGCAGAGGGAGATCGACGCCAGTATCGCCGCCAAAGCCTCGTTTGAATACCTCTACGACAAGCCCTACGACGACAGGAAAAAAGTCCGCGTAGCAGGCCCTTTCACCGTTGAAAGTTTAAGCCCACATCGTTCTCTTGGTGTTAATGAAAAAAATGAGCTGATTGATCCAGCGGTTAAAGAGGAGGCCTCAAGTTATTCGGGCAAAAAGTCGTTTGCCGATGTAATCTTGGAGAACCTTAAAACAGCCGGGGTACAACAAGCAGATAAGGGTGATAAAATAAACTTCACGGCTCTTAATCCCTGGCCCGGGACCCTTATATGTGCCGAGGGAAGATATAATGAAGGCGGAGAAAATGGTGTGGAGAGAAGGGCAGCCATCTTCATTGGGCCAGAGTTTGGAACGGTTACACGCCCTGATCTTGTTGAAGCAGCAAGAGAGGCAGCTGACTCTAAATTCGATGTCCTTATTGGATGTGCGCAAAACTACGAAGCCCATGCATCTGAGTTCACAAAACTGGGTAAAATTCCGGTCCTAAAAGCCAGAATCAACGCCGACCTTCATATGGGTGATGAGCTAAAAAATACTGGAAAGGGGAATCTTTTTGTCATCTTTGGTGAACCGGATATTGAAATTCTGAAAGTTGAGGGAGGGCGTTTGCAGGTAAAAATAAATGGGGTCGATGTGTTTCACCCCCAGACAGGCGAGGTTCGTAGTGATAGCACCGATGGGATTGCTTGTTGGTTCATCGATACCGATTATAACGAGGAAAGCTTTTTTGTCCGCCACGCATACTTCCTAGGGGCGAATGACCCCTATGGAGCTTTGAAAACTACCTTGAAAGCTGAAATTGATCCAGAGGCTTGGGCCACCTTGAATAGCGATACTTCACGTCCTTTCGATAAGCCCAAGTCAGGCCGCATAGCAGTTAAGGTGATCAACCACCTGGGCGACGAGGTGATGAAGGTTTTTAAGGTTTAATTAAGTAGTGCCTCAGGCCTCACAAGATACGCTGATTCGGTTGGCTGCCTTTCAGCACATGCAGGGCCTTGTGGCTAAGCACGATCATCTGACGGCCAAGGAGATTAAGCCCGGCTTTCAATATCAAGGGCAACGGATTCCCTTAATGAATCCACAACGGGGTATCTTTAAGCCGCAGCAGATGGAGTACCTGCTTTCCATCAAGACGGTATATCCTAAGCCCGGAGGTAGGGTCTGGTACGATGATCAGAGGGATGTTCATAAAAGAATCTTCGAGGGGGAGGAGGTCGTGGACTACGCATTTATGGGTGATAACCCAAAAGCGGCCGACAACCGATGGTTACGGGAGGCTATGGAGAATAAGATCCCGATTATCTACTTTCTGGGAGTTGCTCCCGGGCGCTACCAGGCTTTGTTACCCGCCTACGTTGTCGGTTGGGATCCTGTTGGTTTGAAATCTAGAATCGCTTTCGGAAGATCAGAGCTGGATGGCTATGAAGCCCCGGAAGATGCGGCCGAAAGAAGGTATATCTTGCGATCAGTAAAACAGCGGCTGCATCAAGCCATGTTCCGGGAGGCGGTGATGACAGCTTATGGCAGTAGGTGTGCTTTGTCGGGATTGCCTGAGCCGATGCTTCTTGATGCGGCTCACATTATTTCGGATAAGGATGAAAAGCTCGGCCAACCCGTAGTGCCGAACGGGATTCCTTTGTCGAAGATCCATCACTCGGCCTTTGATGCGCATCTCATTGGGATCGATCCAGACTACCGACTGCATGTGTCAGATCGGCTACAAAGCCAGACAGATGGTCCGATGTTGGAAGCGCTAAAGAGACTTCACGGGGGAACACTCCATTTGCCCGGGCGAAGACAAGATATGCCAGACCGTGAAAGGCTAGCTGTTAGGTTTGAGGCTTTTCAGAAAGCAGCATAGGAAAGATCTGGGCAGAATTTACTATCTTGTATCTGGCTAATCCAACATGTGATGAATTTAAGCTCTTAACTTCTTTTCGAGTAAGTCCCATCGATTTAGGAAAGGGGCCACATTCCAGCCATCAAAGCCTTTCTTTGGTGGCAGCATTACGCATCGAAAATCATTATCCCTATGCCTTCTCCCATTCTTGCCAGGGGTTTTGAGCCATAACTTATGCGCTCGCTTAATCCGCGTAGCCATTACTGAAGAAGGAATAATATAATATTCAAAAGCCCGATCGCTTTTAGATCTCGGGATACCACCCAGAACCCAAAAGAAGTTTCTGCCATAATTCTTTTCAGCTTTCTTGCCCACACTGCAGCTTGTGTTGCCTGGCACATACGTCTTTACCTGAATATGAACAAACTTTGTTCCCTCTACATTGCTGCACAGAACATCAGTATTAGGGGTATTTCCAAGAGTCACGACAGCGGCATAGCCCCTCCTGCACAGCTCCCCCGCCACGTAAAAGCTACTTGCATTGCCCCGACTGCTTTTATCGGAAGGCTGTCTCATCAATTAACGATAACCAGAACCACAATGGGTAAAAGACCTTATCAAAACACCGACGTTTCGATCTTCCCAGAATGGTGAAAGGGAGTTCCGGAGGTGTGAAAGTGGCCCTACTACGCTCCTAACCCGCTACGCGGAGGAGCTTCGAAGGGTTTAAGGGTTAAGGAAGAAGGGTGGAAGGATTAAGGC
>Ga0247839_1008282_pt1 | contig 11007 bp, 6 predicted proteins | sample LaCruzMarch2015__6_FD_192405 | JGI IMG/M metagenome (GOLD analysis project Ga0247839, IMG submission 192405) | Freshwater microbial communities from meromictic Lake La Cruz, Castile-La Mancha, Spain - LaCruzMarch2015_16m | ecosystem: Environmental > Aquatic > Freshwater > Lake | place: Spain...
GGGAACTCGCTGTATGGATGCCGATCAACGGCGAGGCAATATTTGAAACGCGTCCATGGAAAACCTTCGGCGAGAGCCCGGCCACTGCGAATGCCACTGTCAAAAGTGATCTTTTCAACGAAGATCATCTGAAGTTCACCCCAGAGGACATCCGCTTCACGCAGACGAAGGATGGCAAGACGCTCTACGCCATCGCACTGGGAGCGCCAACTGGGGCGGTCAAAATCAAAACTCTCGCAGGCGAAAAAATCGGATCGATTTCCCTCCTCGGCAGCGACGCCAAAATCGATTGGAAACAGGAAGCCGATGCGCTCGTGATCCAACCACCCGCCAAGTGGCCCAGCCAACACGCCGTCGCCTTCAAAATCCAAATGACCCACCCTGAAAAGTAATCATGAAACCCATGAAACCCAAAAATCCATTCGTGTTTGCTGCGCTGGCTCTCCTTGGTCTGCTTCCGCACATCCACGCCGATGTCGTCCCGAACCCGCTCTTTTCCGACAACGCCGTGCTCCAGCGCGACAAGAAAGTCCCGGTTTGGGGAGCGGCGTCCGAGGGCGAAAAAGTCACCGTCGAGTTTGCCGGCCAAAAGCTTGAAACGATCGCCAAGGACGGGAAATGGAAAGTGGAACTCCAGCCGATGCCGGCCTCCGCCGAACCTCGCTCCATGACCTTCACCGGCAACAATACCATGACGGCAAGCAACATCCTCGTGGGCGAGGTGTGGCTCTGTTCCGGGCAATCGAACATGGAGTGGGCTTTAAAGGATACCACCAATGGGCCGGAGACGGTCGCGGCGGCGACGGACCCGCAACTCCGCATCATGCGGCTTCCCCACCGGGCCAGCGATGAGCCACAGGTGACCTTCGATGCGAAATGGAACCCATGCGCACCGGCTTCCGTTCCCGACTTCTCTGCCGTGGCCTACCACTTCGGCCGCGACCTGCGCAAATCCCTCGGTGTTCCGGTGGGCTTGATCGGTTCCTACTTCGGTGGAACACCTGCTGAAGCATGGACGGATCAGACAACCCTTGCCGAAAGCCCCGAGTTGAAAACCATCCTCGACGCCCAAGCGCGCAAGGAGGCCGAGTTCGACCCGGTAAAAATGGAGGAGACCAACAAGAAGAACCGAGCCGACTACGAGGCGGCCCTGGCCAAGGCGACTGCCGAAGGCACCAACAAGCCCAGCAGGCCGGTCGTGCTGATGCCCCCGAAGATCGACCATCGGCGGCCAATAGGCCTCTACAACGGCATGATCGCGCCGCTCCAGCCTTATACGGTCCGCGGCGTGATATGGTATCAGGGCGAATCAAATGCCGGCTCGCCGATCCTCTACCGCAAGCTCTTCCCAGCGATGATCACCTCCTGGCGGCAACAATGGGGACAATCGGACATGCCTTTCCTTTTCGTGCAGATCGCTCCTTACAAATCCATGAACCCCGGCATCCGCGAGGCGCAGTTGCTGACATGGAAAGCCACACCGAACACCGCCATGGCCGTCACCACCGATGTCGGTAACGCCGAGGATATTCATCCCCGCGACAAGGAACCGGTGGGCCTCCGCCTCGCCCTAGCCGCCCGCGCGCTGGCTTATGGTGAAAAGCTCGAATACTCCGGCCCGGAATACGACTCGATGTCCGTGAGCGGCAACCGCGCCGTGCTCCGGTTCAAACACACCGGCGGCGGACTCGTGGCCAAGGACGGCGACCTGCGAGGCTTCTTCATCGCCGGAGCCGACGGCAACTTCCGCCCCGCCAAGGCGGAGATCAAAGGCGACGCAGTTGAGGTCTTCAGCGAGGATGTTCCCTCGCCCGCAGCAGTGCGCTACGGCTGGGCCAATGTCCCGGATGTGAACCTGACCAACAAGGAGGGCCTGCCCGCCTCGCCGTTCCGCACCGATGTCTCCGATTCCTTCGTTTTCCGAACTGGTATCACGGCCTCGGGAGCCGTCAATCTGCTGGAGGGCGGAGCGAATGGAAACCGTGTCCTGCTGGCTCACGGTGCCCGCTGGACCGGTGGCGGCGTCGAGGTGGATACAGCCGATTCCACAATTGCGTGGCACGCTTATCTGACCACATCGCCCGACAAGTTCTCCTTTGAGCCGGGTCGGAAATATCGGATCTCCTACGATTACACCGTGAAAACCATCGGCATCGACTATCCCTTCTACCACGTCTTCGAAGGCGGCTCGCCGGATGGCAAAGCACCCAAGTTCCACGAACCCTGGCCGGCCGAACCCGGCTCCCAAGGCAACAAGGAATTCACCGTTACCGCGACCGCCCCCGACGCCCGCCTCGTGCTCGGCGTGAAAAAGGGATCCATCCGTATCGAAAACCTCACCGTCGAAAAGCTGGCCCCGTAGCTGCGCGCCCCGTTGCGCAATCTTGGCTTGTCATGGCTCGATCAAGATTTCCCCGGCGATGCTGCTGAATTGCACGAAAAAGCACTTTGCAAGCAGAAAGGTATCGTTTAAAGATACTTTCCTGTGCCAATAAAGCATTCCTTCTCCCTGTCGGCTTGTGGTCCTTTGCTCTCCCATGGGCAGCTCAAGGATGCCTTGGCGGCGTTTCGAAATTTCCGGATGAAGATTTCGCGCATGGTGACGAACGGGGAATTGGTCTCGCTGCGGCGCGGGTTGTATCTGCGGGACCGTGCGGTCAATCCCCTTGCCTTGGCGGACGCGATCCATGGCCCCTCCTATGTGAGTTTTGAAACCGCGCTGGCATGGCACGGCCTGATTCCCGAGCGGGTGGAGGAGATCGTGAGCGCAACGCTGAAGCGTCCGGCCTTTTTCGAGACGATGGTGGGCCGTTACCGCTACCGGCCGGTGCCGGCACGGGTTTATCCGATCGGCATTGAGCGGGTGGAGGATGCCTCGCTGCTCTGGTTGCTGGCCTCTCCGACCAAGGCCCTCTGCGATACCATCGCGCGGGAAGTCCGCATCCGCTCGCTGAAGGATGTCCGCTCGTGGCTGAAATCCATGCGCATCGACGGGCTTCCCTCGATGGATCACGAACAACTCGCCGCCTGCGCCGTGCGCTACGGACGCCCGTCAGTTCGACTCCTGCACCGGTTTTTCATCAAAAACCCGCCGACCTTATGATCCATCCCGCCCTTGATGCTTTGGTGGCGCGCTACCAGCCGCAATCCTCCAGGGATTACGAAAATGCCGTTCGGGAAATCGTGCAGGAAATCGTGCTGCTCGGCCTGTGGCGGACGGCTTTTTACGAGCACGCGGCATTCTACGGCGGGAGCGCCTTGCGCATCTTTCACGGCTTGCAGAGGTTCTCGGAGGACTTGGATTTCTCGCTGCTGCAGCCTGTCCCCGCATTTTCGCTGAAACCTTATCTCCGGGCCGTGGAGGATGAGCTGACTGCCTGGGGATTTGAGTTCCACCCGGAGGTCGTGGAGAAAGCCCGGCCCTCGCAGATCGAATCCGCCTTTTTGAAAGGTGGCACGGCCATCAATCTACTCCAAGTCGGAGCGCCACCTCAACTCGCCGCCTTGCTTCCCAAGGGTCAACTCATCCGCATTGAGCTCGAGATCGATACGAATCCGCCTTCGGCCGCGACGACCGCGACCCTGACGCGGCTGATCCCCACGCCCTATCAGGTCCGCGTCTATGATCTCCCCAGCCTTTTCGCCGGCAAGCTGCACGCCGTGCTGTGCCGTAAATGGAAAAGCCGCATCAAAGGGCGGAACTTCTACGACCTCGTCTGGTATGCGGGCCGCAAAATCCCCGTGAATCTCACCCATTTGGAGGCCCGGATGCGCCAGTCCGGGGACTGGCCGGTGGAAATGCCGCTGACGCCTTCAGCACTCCGGGAGCGGCTCGCGAAACGCTTTGAGGACATTCCGTTCGATCACGCCCGCGTGGATGTCGAACCATTCCTCAAGGACCCCCGCGAGGTCCGCCTTTGGTCGCGCGATTTCTTCCTCGGCCTGATCCCGTTGATCCAGACCGAAGCCGCCGAGGCCTGACGCCGCGCAGCACCCACGCCCCTCCTCGCCTTGGTGCCTCCGCAAGAGAACCTCTCCCCTCGTTAATTTACGCGACTGGCAATCCACAACGATTTCACTAAGCCTCGCGCCCGATGATCTCTCCCCGCTCCACCTCCCAGCAGTCAGGCTGCTTTCGGCTGTCCGCGCTCCTTGCGCTGTTTCTTGCCATCGGCTCCGCAGCAGCCGCATCCGGGAGCGAGCCTGAGGCAACGCCTGCCAAGTCGCGGTCGGCCGATTCCCCGCATCCGCAGATTATCTACTGGGTATGGGATTCCGTGCCGAAAGATGACAGCCATCTCAAGGAACTCGACCGGATCGCCGCCATGACGCCGTTCACCCATGTGTCGATTTACTTCCACGGTGGCTTCGGCTTTAACGACCCGGCCAAGGTCAAGCCAGCCTTTGCCAAGGCGGTCGCGCGCGCACATGAGCTGGGCCTGAAGGTTATCGTGTCGCCGTATTTTCCGGCCCATTCTCCGAACGAATTAAACGGTCGTCTGAGCGGCATGGTTCTGGATAACGAAGCGAGCATTGACGGCAATGGGACCGCGACCCTCGATGTCCGGGCCGACGCCCTGCGCGGCAAAAAACCGGTGGCGAGTTCTTTGCTCAAAGCCTATGCCTTCCGTAAGACCGGCGAGGGGTTTTACGACCCCGCTACGCTCCGCGAGCTGGGTGGCGATTCCCTCAAGGTCACCCCGCTCGGCACGGAGGCCCTCCGCATCGAGGTGAAACAAGACGCCAAACATGCCGGCGAAACCGTCTTTGTTCTTACCCGCCACGATTATCCCTACGGCGACCTCTTCTCCGACTTCTGGCCCGAGCAATTCGGGAAGATGCTCGATACCTGGGCCGACATTCCCATCGACGGCCTCGGCCTCGATGAATTCCGCTACCTCTCGGTGGACTGGGGTAAGCCCTTCCGCGGCCGCTGGTATTCCGAGCCGATGTCCCGTGCCTACCGCGAGCGCTTCAACCGCTCGATGGAGGAGGACCTTTTTGCCAACCGCTACGCCCCCGAAGACCAACCGGGAGTTCGCGCCGCAGCGATCAACCGGTATTTCGACATGCTCGCCTCCAAGCCCGCCGAGATCGAGCACGCCGCCTTCGAGCACGCCCGGAAATTGTTTGGCAAGGACATCTTCGTCGGCTTTCACAACACCTGGCACAACGGCGTTTCCTACGACGAGGTCTGGGGCACTGGCGCGAATTGGTGGAACCTCGACCGTGCCTATGCCCAAGTGGACGAAACCCTCCCGATGCCCTTCCGGCTTGGTGTCGGTGCCGCCTACCCGAAACCGGTTTTTTACAATATGTTCTATAGCGAGTTGGCGCGGAAAAAGAAACTCGACGAGCGCGACAGCTACACCGGCGACGCCTTCCTCAACGCCCAGATCAACGGACGTGTGAACTACCTCGGGCTCGATCAACCTCAAGACTGGGGCATTCCTTTCGACGACGCTCTTCTCGAGCGCATCGGCCGCACCGAGAAGCGCATCCGCCTCCTGAATCTCTTCGACGGCCCACGGCCCGACACCCGGATTCTCGTCCTCTTTGGCTTCCCATCACTCGTCAATTGGTTCCCAAACACCGCAGCCCGCTCGCTCCACGACATCAACAACTCCCTCGACATCGAGAAAAAGGCCGAAGCTCTCTGGAAGGCGGGCATCCCCTGCGCCTTCATGTCATCCTCCGTCATCGACTCGGGCAAGCTTACCCTCGACAAGGCTGGCAAACCTATCATCAACGGCCACACCTTTGACGCCGTCGTCTTCATCGGCCCCGAGTATTCCAAACCCGGCACTCTCGAGTTCCTGAAAAAATTCACCGATGCTGGCGGCAAGCTCATCCTCGACGGCGAGTCGACCCGCGACTTCGACGGCAATCCCACCGGAGCCGATTACGCCGCGATTGCCAAGGCATCGATCGCCCGCGAATCCACTGCGGCAGCGGTCTCCAAATTTGGCATTGTGCACGACTGGCCCAAGGATGGCAGCCGCCTCGAGGACGGCTCGGTTCTGATGGTGGACCGCGCCACCTTCGAGACTGACGAGCCTCACTCCTTCACCTTTCGTATCGGCAATCACGAATTCACCGTCGTCGCCAGCGGTCTCATGGCTTTCAAGGCCACCCCAGACGGCCAGCCGCAAAAGCTCGCAGCCGCCCGGTTCGTCTCGCTCACGCGTGACGGCAAAATCATCCTCCAACGCGACCAACCCGGGGACACCGCAGTCGAATGGACATCTGACGGACCCCAACCGCTCGGCCCCGGCTTTGGATTCTGACCACCCGCCTCTTATGACATTAATGCCATCCAAACAACGGGTGCTTGCGGCCCTCGATCACATCGAGACCGATCGCCCCCCCATCGACCTCGGTGCAACCCGCACCTCCGGAATCAGCGCGATTGCCTACCGGCGGCTGATCGAGGCTTTGTGCATCCGCGAAAATGTGCGCGTGTTCGACTGTAAACAGCAACTTGCGGAGGTTTCGCCGGCGGTAGCGGAAAGACTCGGCGTGGACGTGCTGCCAGTGCCCCGCCTTGCGCTGACTTCGGCGATGCCGTTCCTTTGTATGGACCGCTGGAAAGCGGGCGCGATGACCGATGGCGCGCCCTGCCTTGTGCCCGAGGGACTCCAGACACGCGAGACCGCCGACGGCCGCGTCGAGATCGTCGATGGTGGCGAGGTCCATGGCTGGCGCAGCCCCGAGTCATTCTACTTCGATGTCGCCTGCGCACCCCTGGCCGGCGCCGAGACCGAAGCCGATATCGACGCTTACACTTTTCCAGACCCGTGGAGCGAAAGGGAGGCTGCCTTTGTGCGTGCCCGGTTGGCTGAGGTGAAAGGTTCTGGCAAGGCGCTCTTCGGCAGCCTGCCAATGTTCAACTGCTCTTTCTTCGAGCTGAGCCTTGTTCTCTTCGGACACGAGAAGTTCATGCTCATGATGCTCGAAGAGCCGGCGCTCGTGGCGCATTGGCTCGACCGCCTGCTCGATCACGATCTTGAAATCCTCGGCCATTACCTCACCATCGCAGGGCCGCATCTGGATGTCATCCAGCTCAACGACGATCTCGGGGCCCAGAATGCGCTGCAGATTTCACCGGACTCTTACCGTCGCCTTTTCAAGCCGCGCCAGAAACGGTGGATCGAATTCGTCAAGGCGCGGACGAATGCGCAGGTGTTCATCCATTCCGACGGGGCGATCGCCGACATCCTGCCCGATTTCATCGAGATCGGCATCGACATCCTCAACCCGCTCCAAAGTACGGCCAGCGGTATGGATGCGGCTAGGATCAAGACGGAATTCGGCAAAGACCTCTGCTTCTGGGGCGGTGGCATCGACACCCAACTCACCCTGCCGTTCCGTTCCGTGGAGGAAATTCGGGCCGAGGTGCGGGAGAACGTCCGGGTGCTTGGGGCGGGAGGCGGGTTCGTTTTTGCCTCCATCCATAACATTCAGCCCGACATTCCGCCCGAGAAGATCTTGGCCGCCTTCGATGCTGCCGCTGGTAAATGAGAGGTCCCTCCGCAGATGGGGCGGCCCGGTGTCCTTCCAGCCTCGCTAATCGTTAATTCAAAAGGCCCCTTTATTTGTCAAAAATGCATAGGGTGAAATAGCTTCAATCCAAAGTCGGCGCTCCAGCCATGCCGATACCCCCCAAGATGGCACGAGCGCCAGAGTCGTTAATTGTAACGACTACATTGTTTATCGGGACCGCATATGGTGCCGGAAGCTTCCCTTCAAGGAATCCCACCCGTTATGCAGATCCCCCGACGCCCCATTCTTTCTTGCCTTTGCCGAGTCGTTCTCCTGCTCAGCTTGGCCATGACCGTCCAGGCTGGCGAGCCGCTTCCGGCCGAGGGGCAGGACCTGCTGAAGGATGTTCGGCGCATCGTTTTCCTCGGCGACAGCATCACCCAGAAAGGCGACTATGTGGCGGATGTCGAGTGCTGGCTCCTGGGCCACGGAGTCGAGGTCGAAGTCCTCAACCTCGGTCTGGGGAGCGAGACCGCCACCGATCTCACACCAGAGGAAAACAAGGGCCATGTCGAAAAATTTGGCTTCGGACGGCCATTCGTGAGCGAGCGCCTTGGCCGCGTTCTATCGGAAACCAAGCCCGATCTGTTGTTCGTGTGTTACGGAATGAATGATGGCGTTCCCACCCCGCGCTACGCGGAGGCCGTTACCCGCCTGCGTGAAGAAGCCCTTAAGTCCGGAGTGAAACGGGTGGTCATTTGCACCCCTCCCGTCCACGACAATAAGAAGGACGCCGCATCGGACCTGGCCGACAAAAATCTGGCGCGCTACACAGAGTGGCTGTTGGGCAAACGAAACGACGGCTGGCTGGTTGTGGACATCCACACTCCGATGCGCGCGACCCTCACCGCCGCCCGCAGCAGCAACCCGAATTTCCTTTTCGCCGAAGACGGCGTCCATCCCAGCCGCGAAGGTCACTGGCTGATGGCGCGCGAGATCCTGCGGCAGGCGTTTGGAGAAAAGGCACTGGATCTCTACTGTTCTGAGCAGATCTTCCCGTTCCTTGGCGCGGAAATCCGCGATCTCGTTCGCCAGCGGCAGGCACTCCTTTTTAACGCTTGGATGTCCAAGATCGGCCACACCCGGCCCAATGTTGCTGGCGGTCCTCAGGCCCCCCGTGGGCCGTCCTTGGCGGAGGCCGTTGCAAAAGCCAAGCCGATCTCCGACCAAATCATCCGAAAACTCACCCTCACCGCCTCGCACAAACCATGATCAGAACGACACTTTACACCTTGGCACTCTGCGTCGCCATATCTCCAGCTCAATGCGAGGAAGGATCGGGCGCGCCACCGACAAAGCTCGCACGGATGGAAGACATCGCCTCGATGCCAACGGGACGCTTTTTCCGCATGGATCGCATCGACGGAAAAATCCGTTTCGGCGACCAGGAAAGCATTTTCCCGTCCTGTGCCAAGAGCGGCGAACTCACTTTCGATGTGTCGAACCTGCGCGCTCTCGGCAGCATGGGTGAAGTCGGCCAGCTCAAGGCTCTGACCATCTACCGCGATTCCTACCGCCACTGCTCGAAGCCGCCCGGATGGTGCGGCGTCTGGATGGCCAAGGACCTCAGCAGCTACGGGCCCTACTTCTTCACCATCGATCTCGACCGGAAGGATGCCCCAACGCAAAGCTTTGAACTCAACGAGAAGTTGCCTTGGGACTACGCGATCACCCTCCTCGACAACATCTTTCCCATGGCGGAGTTGAAGGAACCCGAAGGCCGCCTGAAAGTCCGACTGCTGGCGTTCGCTCCGGTTTCAGCCGACGGCACCGAGCGACCCGCAGGTCTTGTTTATCACCTCTGGCTTGAAAATACCGGCAAGGAAGGCATCAGCGGCACGGTGAAACTGCCAAAGCTCTTCGAAGGCCGCCCGGATGGCGTCCGCTGGGCCTGGAGGGAACCTTACGAATTTGAACTCGGCATGGCCGACGGCTCAAAGCTCACGGCGGAAACCATCAAAAACGGCCTTCCGTTCTCCCTGAAGCCCGGTGAAACGCTCTCTGTTCCCCTCGTCCTTTACATGCCGGGAACTCCGGCACTGGATGAAATCCAGCAACGCGGGGAGCTCGCTTGGTTCAACGATACCTGGTGCTACCATCGGGATCTTCTCGGCAGACTTCAGATCAAGGACGACCCGTGGCTTGCCGAGTTTTACGAGAGACAGGTCTTACAGGCTCTCGGCAGTCTCGCCATCGGCCCAACCGGTAAACTCGCCGGCTCGAACTGGGGGACGTATCCCGCCACGCGACAAATCTGGCCGAAGGACACCTACTATTCCGCGCTGCCCATCATCTCGATTGACCCAAGCCTTGCGGCCCCTATCCTCGACTGGTTCCACGACTATGGCATTCGCCAACCCGGTGCGATCGTCGAGGGCGGCCTCAACCATTCGATAAGCATGAGCGTTTCGAGCCTCATGCTGGCCGGAAAATACTACGAACATACAGGCGACAAGGAATTCTTTCGCTCGCGGCCTGCTCTGCGCAAAGAGTGGGAGGATCGCTTGGAAGCCCTGGAGGCTTCACGCAAGTTTCCCGATATCCATCTCTATCCGACCCGCTACATCTCCGATGGCCCGCTGGAGGGCGATTTTCACTGCGGCTCGAATATCGCCATGTGGCATGCGCTGAAATCGTTCTCGCGGCTCCTTGCGGAGGTTTACGAGGATCCCGCCGCAGCAGAACGCTATTCCGACCGCGCCGACCGCGTTAAAGCCGACATTCTCAGATACACGGTGATCCCAGGCAAATTTGGCCCCCAGTTCATTGAAGGCATCAACCGCGACGGCAGCGTCCCCGCCATGACGAGCGACGGAGAAGAGTCGGAAACCGTGCTTATTCCTTACTACGGCTTTCTGCCGAACGACGACCCAACCTACACGAACTACATGAGGTTCTCGATGTCGCCGGAGAACAAACAATACACCCCGCAGACCCGCTCCATCAACTGGGGAACGCAGGTTCCATCCACAGCACCCGGATATAACAAAGGTCTCTGCGCCTCGGCCGATAAAAACGACCTATTCGGACCCAAAGGATATCTCACCGAAGTCCGCCGGGTCACCGACGCCGACGGCTCGGTCTGGTGGTGGCCGGTGAGCCTCAAAAAGGAGGGCGCAAACGTCGAGGCCGGCAAAGTGGATGACAAAAGTCCCACGGCCACTGCTGGCAAGGTCGATCCCCAGCGCAATCCCGGCAAGGCCGGCTGGTTCTCCGGTGTCTACGCTGCTCTCTTCCGCACCCGCTTTGTCGGCATCGAATACGACGCCACAAAGCGCGTCCTGACGTGGCAACCGCTTCCGGCCCTTGGAGACTTTGAATGGCAGGATCTCCGCTTTGGAAGCGAACGCTTCGGCGTGAAAGTGCAAACACAAGGAGATTTGCGAACGGCAACCGTTTTCAACCCAAGCGACAAGCCCATTATCGTCCGGCTGAGCCTGCCCGCGACATCGGACACGAAACTCT